>ERZ1026854.279-NODE-279-length-37227-cov-5.169079_pt1 | contig 37227 bp, 28 predicted proteins | sample MGYA00380157_ERZ1026854 | MGnify/ENA primary metagenome ERZ1026854 (study PRJEB33269, sample SAMEA4719793) | human gut metagenome | biome: human-associated habitat; feature: organic feature; material: feces | place: Cameroon | collected 2013-10 ... | reverse complement strand
CGGTAGACACGGGCTGCGGCTGTGAAGTTGGCAACGGAGAAACGGGTCTGCGTGTCGCCGTCAATGTCTATCACCACGTCGGGCGAACCGTCAACATAAGAGGCTTCAAAACGGTCGGCAGCACGACCAATGTCCTCGTTCTGTGAGAAAACAAAATAGAGATCGCCATGACGCATGTTCTTGTCGCGGACCACACGCTCCACAAGAGTCACGAGGATGGCACATCCCGTCTTGTCGTCGGCACCAAGGAGCGTTGTGCCGTCGGAGGTGACGATGGTCTTGCCCACACACTGGGCAAGATGTCTGCCCTGCGGTGTTGACGGACTGAGCACCAACGAGCCGGACAACACAAGGTCACCACCATCGTAAGCGCGATGGACCACAGGCGTGATGTTGCCGCCGGGAGCCTCGGGGGTGATGTCAAGATGCGCCATAAACATTATTGACGGAATGCCCTTTGCGTTGGCAGGAATCTTAACATACACATATTCGCTCTCGCTACGGCGCACGGTGGCAGAGGTGCCACGCACGGCAGCTTGAAGGTCGGCCTCCACCTTTTGCGCCATCTCTCGCTGACCTGCGTTGATGGGAAACACGCTCATGTCGGAGGTGTCGGTACCCTGACTGTTTATCTTGGCATAAGCGACGAAGCGCTCTGTCATCTTTTCTACGGCCTTGCTGTCGTAGGTTCTTGTTTGTGTCTTGACCTTTGCTTTAGCCTTGGCTTGGCAAGAGGGGGCAGAGGGCCATGCAGGGTCGGAAAGCCATGCGGGGATGGAAGGCCATGCAGGATTAGAAGGCCATGCGGGGCTGGAAGCGCATGCGGGCCATGCAACAAAGAACATTGCCATGAGGCAGATCGTTTTCACATTTAGATTAAGCATCTTCATAAAATCGGATATTTTTAAGTTAATTGTAACGTTTAGCAAACTAAAAAAACGCCATATCTTTTATTGACGGGCTGTTTTAGCAGGAGAGGGCTTAACGCTCTTTCTTGTCGATGAACCCACATTTTTTGTTTTTATCTGGACAGACAAACGTCTTAGCCTTTCTACTGTTTCCTGATTGCGACGAATAGAGTTTTTCATGACCACATTGTGCGGAACAGATACACCTTGCAATCGGTAAATGTCTGAGTTCTGACGTATTTTGACAAGTTGACGGTTATATGCGCCAGTCGCCACATAATGAGTGGTAGCTTTGGTTACAGCCATACCCACGTTGTGGGAAGCCTTGCCCACAAAGCCCTGAGGCCATACAGGAGCAGAGAACACGCACATGAGTGCGAACACGAGGACGATAAGTTTTGCATTTGTCTTCATAACTTTAATTTTTTAAGGGTTTCACATCATTAAGATTTTTCTAACTCTTGTCAGAGGCGTCGTCTTTCGTCAGACTCACTGTCTTTCGTCAGACGCTTTGTCCTTTTGACAATGCAAAGCTATAAAGAAATGTTTAGTTTTTTTGAGGTTTTAATTTTTAGAGTACGTTTTTTGGTGTGACCATTTTTTAAAGCCTTATTTTGGAACGCTTTACAAAGAGCTTCAAACCTTTGAATATCAGCCATCTGCATCAGTCGTATCTACCATAGGCTCATCGGCAGAGGTGTTTGACGCATCCGCTTTGTAGGTTTCATACAGATCAAGCAAAAGAGGAGCGAAACTGCCGGCATTGTCGTTGCCATAAGCCTTCAAGCGGTCTAAACAAGCGAGCATATTGTCGCCAAGAAGCTCACGACGGACCCTACGCAGATGTTGCTTTCCTGCTTCCGTCATCTCGTCGTAAGAGCTTACACGCTTGCCGTTTTTCGCCATCAGGAGCACCAACAACGATTCACTTATGAACAAGCCCCCACCCTTCTTGCGCGGCAGGTTCATCAAGAAGAACAGTTCCTTGTCAACGGTCTTGTCGGCTGCTGTGTAGAAAGCTTGCACAGCCTCAACAAGTGTGCCCTTGCTAAAATGGTCTGTTGCCAAAGCTTTCATCTGTGCCTCAATCTCTGTCTTCTGCTTGCCAAGACAGGCTTTCTTGTAGAACTGTGCCTGTAGGTCAAAATAAACTTTTGACAACTGGTGAACATCAACGATGCTCAACAACATGTCGCGGCGGCGGTTGAGCAGCGGCAACTGGGAGAGAGCGCCACAAACATCAGGCATGGAAGAACTGAGAGATGAAACAATGGCTGAGTATTGAGCAGTCAACGCCGTGCAGATACCCTTGAACGTGGGGGCAACGGCGCAAGCATCGGCCTCATGTGCTTGCAGCTTCTGGCGCTCTGCCTCAACATTAGCGAGGAGTTTCCCGACAATGTCGGGCGTGGAGACATAAGGCTTTAGCAACTCGCACGAAGTTTCAGCAAAACGATGCTCTGCCTCCACTTTAGCTTTGGCGGTGGCCCTTGCCTCAGCCACATACTTTGCCGTGGTCTTGCCCTCAGCCTTGGCTTCTGCTATGGTTTCGGCAGCTACCTTGTCTTCAAGCGCTTTCTTGTCGTTGGCAACAACGGCATAAAGATTATAAAGTTTTTCGTCGGCTTCAACCTCTGAGTTCAAGACGGCAAGATAGCAATAGGGCATGCCTTTAACGGCCACATGGTTGTCAAACAAGAGGCAGAGGCTCTCAACAAGCGCCTCATCGTCGCGGACAATGCGCAGCCAATAGTCGTTGTCGACAATGACACGGGCCATCTCAAACACATCGCCGCCCACACGCGCCTGCTCACTCGCTTTTCTACGGTCAGCGCTGCCAGGCACCTTCTTTCTCGCCTTAAGGTCGCCAAGCTGTCGCTCAAGCTGAAGGGCAAGAACGGTAGGCACCTTGAACGTGGCTTGCTGTATGTCGCGGTTAAGGCTGTCGGCTTGCTTCACAGCCTCGGTTGGGGCAAGACGGTAAAGATTCTTTATCTCGCTGAGCCAACGGTCTAAGGTGCTGCACAGATGAGCATCGAGCAAATGGCGCACCCTGCACAGCTCGTCAACACGCGCACGCAACCGCTCCTGCATGGCTTTTACCGTTCTCATGCGGCGGCGACGACGGTCAACATACCACACACCAGCCACCACAGCACACACCAAGAGCACAAGCAACACGATGTTGGTGCGCGAGAAGAGACTCTGGGGGACAAACCTCACGGTGGTGTAATGGTCAGGGGCTGTCTTGTCTGCCGTTGGTCCCAAGACATAGACGCCGCTTCCTGAACTTGCATAGATCTTTCCGTCAACAACCACACAAGCCTCGGGCTCAAAATGGATGTCGGGGAAAAGACGTTCAGAAGACAAAAGGTTATCGATGCCGAAATCGGCAACGCCATAGACATGGGTGCTGTCGGCTGCAAGCAGTCGGCGATAACCCGTTGCCGTGCGCACAAAAGCCAAGCTGTCGGTTCCACAGCTGCGCAACAGGCTGTTGTTGGTCAAGACGTAAAGGCCGGGAGATTGACCTTGAGAGGGTATGAAAGCCACGTCGCGGATGAAAGCGAAACGTCTTGACCCTTTTATTGGAAGGAACCTGTTGTCACGCCCCATGAACACGCCGTCATTGAGCGTGGCGAAGGCCGTTTGGGTGCCGCCATTGGCGAAGCGTGTTATGAAGACGCTGTTGTCAAGACAGGAGTCGGCGCGATGAAGGTTACACAGTCCGTCACGAATGCCCACATAAACGTTGCGTGCATCAACCCCCATGGCTGTGACCTCGCGGTTGGGCGACGGCTTTACGGGACGGTCGAACGAGAGCAACGAGTTGATGAGATATGACGAATAGAGAGGTGCGCTGTAGGCCTTGTTGTCGCTGTCAACATAAAAGAGCTGTCCGTTGAGCACCTGCATAAACCTTATGTCGCCCGTGCCGCCCGAGATGTCTTTAAGCTGTACCGCCACGTTCCTGCCGTCGAGGTCTTGGCGGAACAAACGGGTACCCACAAGATAATAGATGTGGCGTCCGTCAACACATGCCAACCTGACCTCGCCCGTGCTGTTGAACACATCCTGATGGTTTGCCACACGGAAAAGCGAATATTTGCCGACCAGCAACGACTGATGCTGCCTGCTGTTGCCAACGATGATGTTGCGACAGTTGACAGGCATGGACATGCCTACGTTCATCTGCTGCCAGGTGTCAGGGTTAGCGAGTTCGTTATCGCGGAAGAGCTGCACATGACCGTCAGACAACAGATAGTTCATGGCGTTGGCAGGATCGTAAAAATAGCGTTGGGCAGGATGGGGCAACGAAAGGGCGGCAAGACGGGTGCCGCGAAGGTCGACCTTGAGAAGCGAATCGCCGCTAACGAGCGCCATTATGGTGTTGCCGTTAAGTGCTATGCCATAGGCTTTCTGAGAAACGAGAGGGCTCACCTTGTCGGTGGTCATGTCAACCTTCAACACGCCTCTATCTGAAGCAAACACAAGGTAGCGGGAGCTGATAGTGAGAATGTCGCATGCAACCATTGGACGCAAGGTGTCGGAAGACGCTCCGCTGTCATGACACACATCAACAGGCGAGAGAACAGCGGTTGCGGTGCTTGCTGATGCGGTGTTTGCCATGCTGTTTTGTGCAACCTTCAGCAGACCGTGGCTTGTGGCTACATAAACGCCTGTGGGCTGCACGCTGATGTCGTAAGCCGAATAGCGGTCTGGGCGGTCGGCGGTGGGAAGAAGGTAACGGGTAACGGCAACGAGAGAGTCGGCTTGGCGGCGACAAAGGACGAGTCCCATGTTGCGCGTTCCAATAAAAAAGCCGTTAGCGTGTGCTTCTGTGCAAGGCACAACCTTATATATCCGGTCGAAAGGGGTGAAGAGGGTGTCTATGGCTGTGGTGTTGGAGGAGGTCAAGACAAACACGTCGCCGTCTTCGCTTGCCACAAAGAAACGGTTGGCACAACGTGGGTCGGCAGACACCGACGACAGACGCTTGCCAAAGAACATCTCCGACACATTGAGCGGTGCATGGCGCGTCTTGCCGCAACTGCAAAGCAGGGCGATGACAGCGATGAAAAGGAGCAAACGTGAGCTACAGAAACGATGGTCTTTAGAGGCTACGTTTCGCAAAAAGTAAGTGTTTATGCTGGTTGTCTTCATAACGGGCAGAGTCTTATAGTGGGGTTGGTTTAGAGTAGAAGCTACACATCCTCATTTATTTCGCGTAGCGGAACCATGACGAACGGACGGTCGTGCATGAGAGGATGGGGTATGACGAGGTCGTCGTCGTTGACGCTCACCCGGTCGTAGAGCAAGATGTCGATGTCGATGACGCGGTCGTGATATTGGCCGTTGACCGACTTTTGGGTGCGTCCCATCTCGCGCTCTATGTGCTGGGTCGTCTCCAGCAACTGATGTGGCGACAAAGAGGTGAGCACCTTCACACAACAGTTCAGAAACTTGTTGGGCGAGGCAAAGCCCCATGGCTCGGTTTCTATGAAAGACGACTCGCGCTCTACGCATCCCACCTGTTCGCCAATCATGCCGATAGCATCATGGAGCAGGCGCTTGCGGTTGCCAAGATTGGATCCTAAAGAAAGATAAACTGTGTGCATGTTATTGTTGTTTTGAAAATTAAAGAAAGCAAGAAAGGCTATATTCTTGCCTTGCCGCAGCTGTGACAAGAAGCACGAATATAGCCTTCACTTATCGTTGTTGTTGCGTTATGACGCTTTTATAGAGTTATCAGTCGTTGACGATGAGCAGAGCATCGCCGTAGCAGCCAAACATGTAGCCGTGCTTCACGGCAAGGTTGTAGGCTTCCATTACGAGGTCGTAGCCACCGAAAGCAGCGGTCTCCATGAGGAGCGTTGACAGAGGGTGGTAGAAGTTGGCAACCATAGAGTCGGCCAGGCCAAACTCGTAAGGAGGGAAGATAAACTTGTTTGTCCAGCCATCATACTCCTTAAGCAAGCCGTCGGTGCCTACAGCTGTCTCTGTGGCCTTAACCACGCTGGTGCCTATGGCGCAGACGTGACGGCCGGCAAGCTTGGTCTCGTTCACGATCTTGCATGCCTCGGGACCTACGATCATCTGCTCCGAGTCCATCTTGTGCTTGGTAAGGTCCTCTACCTCGATGTCGTGGAAGTTGCCCAATCCGCAATGGAGGGTGATATAAGAGAAGTTGATGCCCTTGATCTCCATGCGCTTCATCAGCTCACGACTGAAATGAAGGCCTGTGGCAGGTGCTGTTACGGCACCCTCATTCTTGGCAAAGATACACTGGAAGTCGTCAAAGTCGTCTTCGGTGCCGTGATGGTTTTCGCGGCGGTCGATGATATAACGTGGGAGCGGTGCCTCGCCTAAGGCGAACAGCTCGCGCTTGAACTCGTCGTGGGGGCAGTCGTAGAGGAAGCGCAGGGTGCGTCCGCGGCTGGTGGTGTTGTCTATGACCTCAGCGACCATGGTGCCACTCTCATCAAAGAACAGTTTGTTACCGATACGGATCTTTCGGGCCGGCTCCACGAGCACATCCCACAGACGCATCTCTTCGTTGAGCTCGCGCAGCAGGAACACCTCAATCTTGGCATCGGTCTTCTCCTTGGTGCCATAAAGACGTGCGGGGAACACCTTGGTGTCGTTGAAGATGAATGTGTCGCCCTCATCAAAATAGTCGAGCACATTGCGGAAATCGAGATACTCGCCCTCGATAGGCTTTCCGTTCTCGTCCTTCTTGTACATCTCTATCTGCTGCGACTTGCGGTGCAACACCATGAGGCGGCACTCGTCGCGGCGTGTGATGCGAAACTTCTCCATCTCGCCCTCATCGTTTTTAAACTCACGGTAGATGCTGTGAGGATAGAGTGCGATTTGTTCTTCTGGCAATTTAAATTTAAACTGTGATAACTTCATTATTCTTTGATTCTTTGTCTGTTTTTTCTATATTCTGGTTGTCGAGCCATTGCTCGATGTCGTCAAGCTTGATGCAGTCGTCAATGCACACGTCACCGACACGGGTGCGGCAGAGCTGCGTGAGGTAAGCACCGCTGTTGAGCGCTCTGCCTATGTCGCGTGCCAAGGAGCGTATGTAGGTACCTTTGCCGCAACCCACATGGATCTGCAACAGCATGGTCTCGGGATCGAAAGAGAGCACGTTTATGAAATCGACATGCACGGTCTTGGCTTTCAGCTCCACGGTCTCGCCCTGACGTTTCAGCTTATAGGCACGGTCGCCGTTGATCTTGCATGCGCTGTAAGACGGTGGCACCTGCTCTATGTCGCCGACAAACTGCTGTAGCACCTCATCGACAAGCTCACGGGTGATGTGGTCGGTAGGATAGGTGGCGTTGACCTCATGCTCCAAGTCGTAGCTGGGTGTTGTCGCTCCGAGCTGTAGGGTGGCAGTGTATTCCTTAGAGTGGGCTTGCAGCGTCTCTATCTCTTTTGTCTTCTTACCTGTGCAGAGGATGAGCACGCCTGTGGCCAGAGGGTCTAATGTACCGGCATGGCCTGTCTTGACGCGCTTCACGCCGCTACGCTCACTTATGCGTTTACGAACGTAAGCCAAGGCGCCGAAGCTGGTCATGCGGTATGGCTTGTTGATAGCGATAATTTCGCCTTTAGTGAAATTCATTATTTGGATTTCAGAGTTTTTTTGTTTTTACTATTCGGGGTGGGCATTCACTTCTCTATTCTTTTAGAGAAGCGAGCACACGATGGTGATGGCTCCGGCAATGGCACAATAAACGCCGAACCACACGAGCTTGCCTTTCTTCACGATGTTGATCATCCACTTGCATGCTACACAGCCACTAACGAAAGCAGCCACGAAGCCAACGGCAAGCGGCAGGACATCGATGTTGCCAAACGCCTCTTCGCCCTTAACGGCCTTGAGCACGTCAAGGAGAGCCTCGCCAAGGATGGGAGGTATGACCATGAGGAACGAGAACTGAGCGAGCTTCTCTTTCTTGTTGCCGAGGAGCAGACCTGTGGCGATGGTGCTTCCAGAACGAGAGAGTCCGGGCATCACAGCGCAAGCCTGGGCCAGACCGATGATGAACGCATCTTTCATAGAGATGTGCTCACGCTGACGCGGCTTGGCATAATAAGAGAAGGTGAGGAGGGCAGCGGTGACGAGGAGCATCAGTCCGACGATGAGCAGACCTGATCCAAACACTTCTTCCACCTTGTCCTTGAAGAACACTCCAACAACACCAACAGGGATCATCGACACCACGATGTTGAGGAAATATTTTGTTTCGTCGTTCATCTTAAACTTGAACAGACCTTTCAAGATCCAGTCGATTTCTTTCCACAGCACCACGAGTGTGCTGAGCACCGTTGCCACATGCACCAAAACGGTGAACGCGAGGTTATCCTCACCGTTTACACCAAAGAGATATGAGCCGATGGCGAGGTGACCACTGCTGCTCACGGGCAGATATTCTGTAAGTCCCTGCACGATGCCAAGGACCAATGCTTCAAACCAATTCATTGTTTTCTTCTTTTCCTTCTTTTTAATTGTCAATTATAGACGTTATCGCTTCAGCCATTAAGCCTCAACGTCATCATCAGCTTTCGTTTCCTCTATGTTGTTGTCATCGTTGTCCTTAGGTTTATGCACGATGGCATAGATCATAGAAAGGAAGCCCACGAGGCACACAACGGGTGCCACCTTGATGCGGCGGGCATCGAAGATAGAGGCATCGAACACCGTCTCATCGGAACCGCCGCCACTCATAAGGCAGAAGCCGACAACAACAATCAACATGCCGACAGCCAACAATATAAAGTTGGTCTTGCCGAACGCATAATTTCTTTTATCCATTTTTCTTATTTTTGTGACAGGAAGTTATCGATTTTTGATTTTTGAATTTTGATTTTTGAATTATCGGCTTTCAGCCGATTTTGCCCTTCCTTTCAAGATTATCCTCTTTCAAAGATTACCATCTTTCAAGAAACATCAACTCCCTTATTCATTTTTTACCTTTTAAAAAGTCTATTGAATTCTTCACTCTTCGTTCTTCACTTTTCCCTTTCAAAGGCAAGTCCATTGAATTCTTCACTCTTCGTTCTTCACTTTTCCCTTTCAAAGGCGGACAGCCTTTGTAATTTAAATCTTATACAGTTCCCCCGCCTTCATCCGCAAGAATTTGTTTACGGAAATAGTGGCGCAGAACGCAGTAATGGCAATGCCGAAGGCGAACACCACGCCAGCGGTGATGGCAAGCACATCCCAGGTAAGGAAGCTCAAGATCTCGGGCTCATAGAGGAAGAGGGCATAATAGATAGCGCCAAGAGCGGCGCATGCCAACACAGAAGCAAGGAGTCCGATGCCGACGGCGCGACGCACAAACGGCCCACGGATGAAGTTCCAGGAAGCACCCACAAGTTTCATGGTGTGGATGGAGAAGCGACGAGCATAGATGCCGAGGCGCACGGTGTTGTTGATGAGCGAGAACGACACGATGGTGAGCAACACAGCCAAGGAAAGGAGAACAAGGCTCACACGCGCAATAGTGCGGTTGACATTCTCCAACAAGTCGCGTTGATAGCTCACCTTTGTGACCTTAGGATAAGCCGTTAGCTCGCGCGAGATATATTTCAACGAGTCGTTGTTGGCATAGTCGGCCTTCAGTGTCAGCTCTATTGACGGTGGCCACGGATTGGCTCCGATAAACTCGCGAGGGTCCTCACCCAACATCTTGATGCCTTGACGCAAGGCCTTCTCCTTGCTTATATATTCCATGCTGTTGACATAAGACAATGTTCCGAGACGGGCACAAAACTGTTGCGCCTCCGAGTCGGTCATGTCATCTTGGAGCATGAGCGTCACGACAATGTTCTGCTTAACATATGACGAGAGGTTGCGGGCCGTGAGCGCCGAAAGGGTGACAAGACCCAACAACACAAGCACCATGGCGGTGCTTATACATAGAGTTATCGCCTGCAATCCATGACGACTGCCGGTCTTTTTACGTTTTTTTCCCATTTTCAAACAGGTATAATACACCAAATTTCTTGCAAAGTAACAAAAAAAAATCCACACAGCATAAGGTTTAACCACTATTAACAAGAGGATAAGGCAAAGATGGTGCTCGTTTCACAAATAATTATTACTTTTGTGCCGAATTAGAGACTTTTTCTTTGAAAAAAGAGAAAGAAAAGAGATAACGAAAAAGAAGAAAAAGATAATAATTTAGAAAAAGGTAATAACATTATGGCAACAATAATTTATCCATCGCCCATCTTCGGACCGATTCACAGTAGACGACTGGGCATCTCGTTAGGCATCAATCTGCAACCGGCAGACGGAAAGACATGTTCGTTCGACTGCATCTACTGCGAGTGTGGCTACAACGCCGACCACCGCCCCACCCTGCCACGCCCCTCACGCGAGGAGGTGAGCGAGGCTTTGGAGAAGAAGCTCATTGAGATGCGCGACAGCGGCACAGAGCCTAACGTGCTCACCTTTGCAGGCAACGGCGAGCCGACAGGACACCCACAGTTTGCGGAGATAATTGACGACACCATAGCCCTAAGAGACAAATATTTTCCTGAAGCCAAAGTGTCGGTGCTCAGCAACTCTACGTTCATTCACCGACCACAGGTTCATGACGCGCTGATGAAGATTGACAACAACATCCTTAAGCTCGACACCGTGGACATTGACTATATAAGAAAGGTGGACCGCCCCGTCAGCCCCAACTATAGCGTGGACAACATCATTGAGGGGCTGCGCTCGTTCAACGGCCACGTCATCATACAGACCATGTTCATGAAGGGCCGCATGGGTGCCGACAATGTGGACAACACATCTGAGCGCTTTGTCACACCATGGCTTGAAGCCCTGCGCAAGATCAAGCCAATGGAGGTGATGATCTACACCATTGACCGCGAGACACCAGACCAGGAACTTCTGAAAGCCACTCGCGAAGAGCTTAACACCATACGCGACCGCGTGGCAGCAGAAGGTTTTGCATGCACGGCATCTTATTAACAAACAATAAAGGTTTGTCATACAAGATTTTGACTTTATCAGTGTTTTCAGATAAAAGAGAATTGAAGAAAACGTTTTCTATAAAAAAAGGAGACAACTGATTATGAAAAAGATTTTGTTAACGCTCATTGCGGTCATGATTGGCGCAATGAGCATGCACGCTCAAGATGACGTGTACGGAAAACAGCAACAGCTCAACGAGCAAAAGGCACAGGTAGAACTGAGACAAAAGCTCAACAGGCAGGAACAGAAACGCTTGCAACAGCAGATTGACAGCATACAACATGAGCAGGCTCTGCAAGCCATGCGCGACTCTATGTTCACGCTTGAGGCAAACCGCGTGGTGTTCAAGTATGGACAACGCGCCTACGTCACGCCGTCGACCAACTTTGTGGCCGTGAAGAAAAACAAAGCCACGGTGCAGCTGTCGTTCAACATCCCTGTTGCCGGTCCCAACGGCATGGGTGGCGTGACGGTGGAAGGAACGATTGGCAAGTATAAGATGGAAACCGACAAGAAGGGCAGCACCACGCTCTCGTTCTATGTTCAGGGCATTGCCATCTCGGCGCAGGTCTACATAAGGATGTGGAAGGACAACAACGAGGCAAGCATAACCGTGAGTCCAAACTTCAACTCAGACCGCATAACGCTTGAAGGAAACATTCTGCCTTCAGACCAAAGTTTTGTTGTGCAGGGACGCACGATATAAAAAAAGAATAGAAGAACAGAAAAACAGAAGAACTGAAGAACTGAAGAACTGAAAAATACAGAAACGCGAAATAAAGCAGCGGAAACCAAAAGGTTTTAATGCAACCTTAAGGTTTCCGCTGTTTTTTTTATTAGATTTGTTAATTGTTAAGAAGGATTGCACGGCCTCTGTCTATTTCAAGCTAAACTTAAGCGTCTGCACATCACGGCTGTTGGGGCCGACCATGATGTTGAAGTCGCCTGGCTCACACTTATACTCGAGCTGCTGGTTGTAGAACTTCAGATCATCGGGAGTGACGGTAAAGCTCACCGCCTTGGTCTCGCCCTTTTTCAAGTTTATACGCTTGAAGCCTTTCAATTCTTTCACAGGGCGTGACAAGCTGCCCACAAGGTCGCGAACATACAGCTGCACCACCTCGTCGGCATCGCGGTCGCCGGTGTTGGTAACGTCAACCGTGAGCGTCAGGCTGCCGCCCATCGTGAGGGTGTTAGATGAGAGTCGGGGCTTGCCATAGCTAAACGTAACGTAAGACAGACCATAGCCGAAGGGGAAAAGCGGATCGTTGTCGATGTCGAGGTAGTTGCTGCGGAACTTTGAGAACCACTTGCCCTCCTCAAGCGGACGACCTGTGTTGAGGTGGTTATAATAGAGCGGAATCTGTCCCACGCTCTTGGGCATGGTGGCGGTTAGCTTGCCGCTCGGACATTTGTCACCAAAGAGCACGTCGCAGATGGCATCGGCCGTTTCGCATCCTCCAAACCACACATTGAGAAGGGCATCAATGTTGTCGTTCTCCCATGTCATCACCGTTGGACGGCCAGAGAAGTTGAGCAGCACGATGGGCTTGCCAAGCTTCTTCAGGGCGGCGAGCATGTCGCGCTGAGCATCGGGCATGTCAAGGCTGCTGCGGCTGCAACACTCGCCGCTCATCTCCGACGACTCGCCCACGGCAGCCACGATGACATCGGCATTGCGTGACACGGCAATAGCCTCATCAAGCATCTCCTTGTCGGAACGTTTGTCGCGCTCATATATTCCTGCATTAGCCTCAAGCTTGGCATCGTGCATGAAGTTGCAACCTCTGGCATACAGCACCTCTGCCTTGTCGCCAACAGCCTCTTTCATGGCTTGCAGCAGCGTTTTGTTTTCATCAAAGCGGGCAACCAAGCTCCATGTGCCCGACATGTTGCGCTTGCTGCTGGCCAACGGGCCTACAAGGGCTATGCGTCCCTTTTTCTGCAATGGCAGCACCTTGCCATTGTTCTTCAGAAGGACGAATGTCTCGGCAGCAATGTTGCGGGCCTCCGCGCGGTGGGCAGGAGTGAAGATCTCTTTCTTGGCACGCTTCTCGTTGCAATAGCGATAAGGGTCGGCAAAGAGTCCGAGCTTCCACTTGGCCTCCAAGACGCGGCGGCAGGCGGCGTTGACAGCGGCTTCAGACACCTTGCCTTCAGCTATTGACTGTGCCAACGTGCCACGATAACCGTCAGACATCATGTCCATGTCGGTGCCGGCGTTCAGGGCAAGTGCCGACACGGTCTTGAGATCACCCAAACCGTGATCCATCATCTCAGCGATGGCAGTATAGTCGGTCACGATCATGCCCTTGAAGCCCCACATGCCACGCAGCACATCGGTAAGCAGCCATCGATTGGCGGTAGACGGAACGCCCTCGAAGGTGTTGAAGGAGGTCATTACGCTCATGGCACCAGCATCGACGGCGGCCTTGTAGGGAGGCATGTAATAGTTGAACATGCGCCAATGGCTCATGTCGACCGTGTTATAATCGCGCCCCGCCTCAGAGCCACCGTAAAGAGCAAAATGTTTGATGCACGCCATCACCGTGTTGGGTGCCGACAGGTCGGTGCCTTGATAGCCTTCAACCATGGCGCGGGCAACCTGTGAGCCTAAGTAAGGGTCCTCACCACTGCCCTCAGCCATGCGTCCCCAGCGCGGGTCTACACAGATGTCGAGCATGGGCGAGAAGGTCCAGTTTAAGCCGTCGGCCGATGCCTCCTGTGCCGCTATCTGTGCGCTGCGCTTTATGGCCTGCATGTCCCAGGAGCAAGAGAGCGAGAAGGGTATGGGGAACACCGTCTCGTAGCCATGGATAACGTCCATGCCGAACAGCAACGGAATTTTCAGGCGACTCTGCTCCACCGCTATCTTCTGCATGTCGCGTATGTTCTTCACGCCTTTAAGATTGAACAGTCCGCCCACCTCGCCGCGCGTTATCTTTCCAGCGATGTCGCTGCTCTTGGCTTGTCCGGTGACGATTGTTCCCGTGACGGAGAGGTTGAGCTGTCCGATCTTCTCCTGTAGCGTCATCTTGGCCATCAGGCCATCGATGAACCGGTTCATCTGAGCATCGTCGGCTGCTTGTGTCTTTGCCTGCATGCTGCACAAAGGCAACAAAGCCAAAGATGCCAATGCTAAAAATCTTCTGAATTTCATAAGTATGTGATAAAAAGAATTAAAGGTGGGTCGAAAAGACGACCCACCTTATATATTATTAGCTTATCGCTTAACCGTTAATCGCGACCATAGCCCGGGTTCTGCTTCAGCTTCTGGTTAGCCTCAAGAACAGAATAGTGGATGGGGAAGCGGTTAAAGTTAGTGTTATTGGTGGCCTTGTGGTCCCACCAGTCTTCTGTGACGTAAGCATCCCAACGCACAAGGTCGGTACGGCGGCGAGCCTCAGCCACAAACTCCTGCTGCCACTCGTCGAGCATGCGATACTTGTCGAGGTTGGCGGCGGTTACGGGGTCGGGGTCGTTGCCGTTCTCAAAGTAGCGCTTGCGCACGGTGTTGATGAGTGTGGCAGCTCCAGCCTTGTCACCCAAGCGCATCTTACACTCGGCCAACATGTAATAGACCTCAGCCAAACGGATGACTGGCACATCGGGGTTGAACATCAGCTTCTTGTCCTCCTGTGTGGGACGTGGGCATACCTTTGTGACGCGAACGCCAGAGTTTTCCTCGGCAGTAGCGATTGTTGAGGGTAAGTCGGCAACCGAATTATACATATAAGAACCATCGGCCTTCTTGTAAAGGTCGTTCTTCACACGAGTGAAATAGGCCACCTGGTCTACCTCGTTGATGATCTGACCCTTATACTCGCGGCTACCAGTGCAGGTCCATGCGGGATTGAGTGGGTTCTGCAACTTACCCACGATGAACATTCCACGGTATTTGCCGTCGCCCAAATAGACATAATTCTGCTTGCGGATGTCCTTGTCGTTGAACTTCGAGTAGACGCGACCAAGCTTATAGGTGTAGGGCTTGCCTGTGGGATCAAGACCTGGCGTCAGACCAAGACCGTTGTTGGAGCCAGAGTTTTCAACACTGCCCAGATAGTTGCGATAGTTATAGGGCACCATGAGTGACCAGTGCATGCCGTCGGTCTCAAGCTTTGCGTTCTCGCTCGGCACGCTCCAGATGATCTCAGGACTCGTTTCGTTGTTGAATCCGAAAATGTTGGTCCAGTCGGGATCAAGCGCATACTTGCCATACTTGCCGTCGATGATGTCCTGACAGATGGCAGCACACTCGCTCCACATCTCCTTGCGTATGTAAGATTTGGCGTTGAAATAGAGCTGAGCCTTCATTGCGGCAGCAGCTGCAGCGTTGATGGCACCCGTTTCCTTGGCTCCCAATTCTTGCTTTACGGGCAGTCCCTTCAGCGACACTGTGAGCAACGAGTCGATGAAAGCAAAGGTCTGCTCGTCGGTTGCGCGTGGCTGGATGTCGCTTCGTGTAGTGGTGTAAAGCGGCATGCCGCCGAAGAGGTCAAGGCCCTTAAGATAGAAATAGGACACGAGCGACTGCAGCTGTGTGAGCATCGACTCGCGTGTGCCTTCGGGGAATCCCAATTTGTTGAAATCTACATCCTCAAGGTCTTCAAGCGCATCCCACGCAAGGGCTGTTCCCATCTGCGACAGTTTCCATCCCTCAGAGATACATGCCATGTCGTCGGTGTACTCATGATGGTGGAGCTTCTGGTAGTTTCCACCGTCAAACCAGTCGCTACCTCTTGTTGGCAACATGAACTCATCGGTGCCGAGCTCCTGTAGACGCCATAAGTCCTCACTTTGTCCAGCATACCATCTCCAGTGGGTAAAAGGACGCGCATAACGTTGATACACGGCCTCTTGGCTGGTGTAGAATGTCTCTGGGGTGACCTGAGTGTAAAATTCGGGGTCGACGTTGCATGAGGTGAGTGCCGCTGATGCGACAACACATCCAATCACCGACTTCAATATGTTTTTGGTTTTCATAATATTCGTGATTTTTTTTAGAAATTAAACTGCATACCAAAAGTCCAAGTGCGTGCCATGGGATAGTAGCCATCCCAGAACTTCTCTGTACCCTGATCCCATCCAGCGATGTTGACCTCGGGGTTCATGCCGCTGTAGCCAGTGATGCAGCACACGTTGCCGCAGGTACCCAACAGACGAATGTTCTTTACAAACTTGGTGTATTTCGTCATGTCGAAAGTGTAACCCAAAGTTATGGCATCAATCTTCAGGAAGGTGCCGTCCTCAAGGTAGTAATCACAAATCTGCTTCTCGCCACGGATGTGGTCAAACTTGCCATAGGCGTCTTTCAGCACATTGTTGTTGCCACGACCCTGGATGCCGAAGTACATGTTCATGGTGTTGAAGACATCGAAGTCGATCCAGCTACGCATGTTGATGCCGAGGTCCCAGTTCTTGTAGGTGAACGTGTTGTTCCATGATGCTATGACCTTGGGGTTGTAGTCGCCCATGTAGCGCTTGTCAAGCTCGGTCTTCTTCTCTGCAGGAATGACGTTGTTGTCCTTGTCGTAAAGAAGGAAGTTGCCGTTCTCGTCAAATCCTGCCCATTTCCAGATGAAGAACTTGCCGATGGTTGAGCCTTCCTCAATGCGTGCTGCATCGCCCGGTGTGCCAGGAGCGGGGAAGCCGTTGCCGTTGTAGTAAGAGTTGTTGCCCCACAGGGTCTTGATCTTTCCGCTGTTGTGGCTCAGGTTAAGGTTGGAGGTCCACACAAAGTCTTTTGTCTTGACGGGAACACCGCCAATCTCAAACTCCCATCCCTTGATCTGCATCTTGCCGATGTTCTGCCACTGGGTGCCCTGAGTGAAGGGAGGCTGCGGCACACTGACCTCGTAGAGAAGGTTGTCGATGTTGCGTACAAAGTAGTCGAACTTGCCATAGAGACGTCCGCCGAGGAGCGAGTAGTCGATACCGAAGTTCCACTCCTTCTTCTGCTCCCATCCCAGATCGGGGTTGACGTTCTGCGACTTTCCGTATGACTTCTTCCAGCTGCCGTTGGGCAAGAGCCAGTAGGCATCGGAGCCGAGCATGTTGGCCATGTAGGTTGACGAGAAGTTGTTGTTACCTGTCACACCGTAGCCGACACGCAGCTTCAAGTCGTCAATCCACTTGATGTTCTTCATGAACTTCTCACTTGAGATGCGCCATCCTCCTGAGAGTGACCAGAAATCGGCCCAACGCTTGTCGCTTGAGAACTTTGAAGAGCCTTCGTGACGTATCGATGCAGAAAGCATGTAGGTGTCGTTGTAGGAATAGTTGGCACGTGCGAACACTGAGAACAGCTTCTCGGTAGGTGCCTTAGACGACGACATTGAAGCCTTGCCATCGCTCAGACCGGTTCCCTGACCTATGTCCCAGAACTTAACGCCGTCAACGGAGAAGTTATAGTTTTCCATGTTGAAGCCCTCTTGGTTATACTCGAAATAAGAATAACCTGCGGCTGCGCTGATGGTGTGTTTCTTAAACTCGTTGGTGTAAGTGAAATAGCCCTCAGATGTAATGTTCTCTGTTTTAGAGAATCCGAGATAAGCTGTTCCTTTGTGGTTGTCCTCTATAGAGGTGCGGCTATAGCTCGGGTTGTAGGTATGGTTCTCCCACTGGCGGTTCTCATAGCCAAACGTCTGCTGGTAGGTCAATCCCGGCACAGGCTTAATGTAGAGTTTCATCACCATCTCGGGCTTGAACCACTTGTCGGTGCCCTCATAGGTGTAGAGGTGGGCATCGGCCACAACGTTATAGTCGAGCGTCTCGTTCTGCCAGATGTTGAATCCTGTCTCCGAGTTCTCGTCGTAGGGTGAGCGCGTCGGGTTGTTGAACAGAGCCTGCTGGAAGTTGGGCCAGTGGTTGTTACGCGTTGCCTGACGATAGTCGACCATTGGCTTAAACTCGAGCCATCCGTCAAAGAGCTTAAAGCTGGCGTTGAAGCGGCCACCATAGTCTTTGCGGCTGTCGACAATGGCCATACCGTCCATCTTGTTATAATAGAGCGAGGTATAGACCTGTGCCTTGTCGGTGCCATACTGAAGCGAGAGGTGATGCTTGGTCGAGAAGTTCTTGTGGTTGATCATCTCGTCCCACCAGTCGGTATCAGAGCCGTAGTCGGTGCCGATGTTGTGCTCAGCATACTCGCGTCCAGACAACATCTTCGGAGCATTGTATGTCTGGCGGTGAGAGAACTCGTTGGCATACGTCAAATTGAGTTTGCCGCTTGTGTTTGTGCCGCTCTTTGTGGTGATGAGAATCACACCCGAAGCAGCGCGTGTGCCATAGATGGCACCTGCCGAAGCATCCTTAAGCACATCAATAGAGGCAATGTCCTCCTGTGTGAGCGAGCGGATGTCGCCACCGGGGAAACCGTCGATAACGATGAGCGGAGAACGTCCTGCATTGATTGACGTCATACCACGCAATTGGAAAGTAGTCTCTGAGTTGACCGAACCAACGTTGTTCATCACCAGACCGCTGATCTTGCCTTGCAGAGCGCTCGACACGTCGGCACCGCCGACACCTACCATGAGGTCCTTGCCCTTGATTGACGTGATGGCACTTGTAACCTCCTTCTTGTCGAGTGTGCCATAGCCAATTACCACGACCTCGTTAAGATTGGAGATGTCTTCTTCCATCTTGATGTTGAGGTCATCTTGAGCACTTACACGCTTGGTCTTGTAACCCACGCCCCTAATTTCGAGCATCGATTTCTTGTTAGGCACCTTGATGTTGAACTTTCCATCAATGTCTGTAACGGCAGCATACGACACATCGGCGCCTACCACCCTTACCACCACTCCCGTGAGCGGCTCACCTTTTGCATCGGTAACAGTGCCCTTAACACGACCGTCTAAAGCTGGCGCAGCCATGCCATGCTCACCTGCGGCGAAGGCAGGCATCATGACCGAGTTGCCACCCAACAAAGCCGAGACAATTAACGCTTTGGTTGCATAGTTTTTCAGGTTGTCATACATAAACGTAAATTTTAATTTTGGATTGAAACATTTATTTAAAAGGTAATCAATTTCATTTAAGAAACGCACCATTTTGGGTTCTCTTGTGTTCTCTTGGCATTAAGCAAAGTAAGGCCTCAAGATACAAGGCAAGACATAAAATAATTTCTGCCGTTGCCTTTGTCATCATCTTGGTTGAAAGCCCATGTCTTGGGAACATAACGGATGCTATGACGCAGCATCTGAGCGAAGACGAATGTGACCTGTGATCCATTACGCCCCAAGACACGGGAAATCAAACCAATCCAATCAATCTATTATACCAATACTAAAAACCTACTTGTGCATTCATGGTTATGGGGTAAACGACATGACACGAGCCCCTAAGCGTCCAGACTCATAGTCATAGAAATCAGAAAATAAAAAGCGAGGAGAAATCCTCAGTTGTGTTTGTCATGGCATGCGACGCTTGCTCGTGCCCTGTCGTTTTTATTCTATTGTGCTACCGGATAGCTGCTCTTCACAAACGGGGCGCTCAGCAGATACTGGGCACTCACCTTGACGCTCTGCTCAACAGGCATTGTGCATTGCTCTATCTCAGCAACGATATAACGCACACCTGCTGTCTTGGCGTTGCGGAAGATTGCATCCCATCCCACCATGCCGCTCTGGCCGATCTCGCGATGATCCTTGCAGTGGAAAGACTTGAAGCGTCCGGGATAGCGCTTGAAATATTCTACGGGGCTTGACGCGCCACGCACCGTCCAATACATGTCCATCTGGAAGAACACATACTCGGGGTTGGTGTGCTCAAGCATGTAGTCGTACATCACCTGTCCCTCCACCTTCTCAAACTCGTAGTTGTGGTTGTGGTAGCCGAAGCTTAGACCTGCCTCCTTGCACATCTTGCCGATGGCATTGAGATAGCGACAGTAGACGTCAAGGTCATGGATCGACTTCTGTAGACCTATCCACGGGTTAACGATGTAGCTCATGCCTGCTGCCTTGTGGTCAGCAATACATTTCTTCCACCAGTCAAGAGCCTTTGTGAAATCGCCAGAAGCAAGCTCCTCTGCCGTAAGACCATGGTTGACATGCGAAGAGAGCACTTTCATGCCAGCCTTCTCGATGTCGGCCTTGAAATCTTTTGCCTTGCGGTTGTAGAACGTGCCGTGCTCCTGGTCATACCATGCAGCCTCAACTGAGGTGTAGCCCATGTCATGAAGACGCGAGAGCAGCGAGGTCCAACGAGCCTCGGCCTTGCCGTCCTTGTTGATGTCGCGCACAAGGTCGCGCACAGAGTAGAGTTGCAGACACAGCTCCTTCTTCACGCTCTTATGCTGCTTGGCATGTCCATTCTGTTTCTGCGCTGCCACGCTGAGTGGCAGGGAGAGTAAGAATGCTGCTAAAAAAGAAAAAATCAGATTTCTTTTCATATTTTGATTTTCTTAAGAAACTGTCAATCAATGTTTTGTTGTTTCGTCACACGTCAAGGGCTTTAATCCATCACCTTGATGCGTATGTTACGGAACTGCACGCTGTCGCCGTGGTCCTGAAGACCTATGTAGCCCTCATGCTTGTCGCCACCCATGTTGTTGAGCAACTCGAAAGCGTAGGGGAACTCGCCACCCTTCTTAAACTTGCTGTTCTGCAACATCTCTGTCCACTTGGGCGTCCACAGATGATACTCAACAACATTCTGTCCGTTCTGACCATGAATAACGGTTCCTTTGTACACCATAATCTTAACCGAATTCCATTGGCCATAAGGCTTTGAGTTCTGAGGCTTGGCAGGGATCATGTCGTAAAGCGAAGCCGACTGTCTGTTGCCGTCAACCCCAAGCTGTGCATCAGGATGGTTGGCGTTGTCAAGCACCTGATATTCTGAAGAAGACTGCCAGATGGGCAAATACTCAAACTTGCCGTTCACCTTTCCCATCACCTCCTGAGCCATGTAGAAGATACCTGAGTTGGCGCCTTTCGTTACCTTATATTCCAATTCGAGCGTAAAGTTCTGGAACTTATGCGCAAAAATAAGGTCGCCACCGTCAGCAGCATGTGCCTCGCCCGTGCCCGAGCCTTTGAGCGTTATCGCTCCATCCTGCACGGTCCAGCTCTTAGGAGCGTTGTCCATGCCGTAGCCACGCCATCCGTTAAGAGTCTTGCCGTCGAAGAGCACGATGTAGCCATCCTTATCCTTGGGGAAGGATGCAATGTCTACATTTTTCTTGTCAGCAACCTTGAGCTCATAATCTTGGTCGGCAGCAGCTGTGTCGGTTGAGCATTCGCATCCCGCACATTTGCAATTACACTGACATTTCTTATTGCCGCAACCTGTGATGAGCAATGCGGCAGCTACTGCTAATAAAATCTTTTTCATTGTTCCTTGGTTTTAGGTTTGGGACAAGAGAAGATCGGCAAATAAAAAAAGGAAATGCCTTTTATAAACGGTACCATCTTCCACTTGTCAACAATCTCTTGTCCCTTAAACATCACTTAAGCTCTTTCACCTTGATATTCTTGAACCAAACGGTGTCGCCATGATCCTGCATGCCAATGTAACCTTCGTGGTTATCACCGCCGCAGTTGTTGAGCAGGTTGAAAGCAGCGGGCCACTTCTCCTGAGAGAACTTGCTCTTCTGCAGAAGCTCGGTCCACGCTGGTGTCCACAGGTCATACTGCACAACCTTAACACCATTCTGCCAATGCTCTACATGTCCGTTGTCACAAACAATCTTTATGTGGTTCCACTGTCCGTAGGGCTTTGAGTTCTGCGGCTTTGCGGGAATCATGTCATAGAGAGATGATGACTTGCGGTTGCCGTCAACGCCCAACTTGGCATCAGGGTGATTCTCGTTGTCGAGCACCTGACACTCGGGAGCTGAGATAAAGATCGGCTCAACATATCCCTTGGGGCTCTTAGCCTCCTGGCCAAGATAGAATATACCTGAGTTGGCGCCTTTAGACACCTTCCAGTCCATCTCAAGCACAAAGTTCTTGAACTTGTGTGCAAAGATGATGTCGCCGCCTTCGCCTTGTCCGGCATTAAACTTGAGGCAGCCGTTCTCTATAGTCCAGCGTGCGGGCACATGACCCTTGCCATAACCACGCCATCCGGTGAAGGTTTTGCCGTCGAACAACGTCATGTAGCCTTTGCTGTCTTTTGCAACACTGATGGTCTTGTTTTCATCGCCCATCAGTTCGGTAGAAACGTTAATCGAAACTTTCTTCTGTGCTCCAGCAGGCATAACACCAGCGATAAAGGCCATGAAAGCCATTGAACATATAATCTTTTTCATTGTGTTTCCTTTTTAGTTAGTTATACTTTGGCGATAATTATTTCGGCATATCAGGCAACTTCCATCCGTCGCGATAGGTATGCTTGATCAGTTCCTGCGACAGCTTGATAGCATTCTGCGGCTCTGTCCATGTCTTGTTGAACGAAGGATGGCCGTTATGGATGGTGAATCCGTCCTTAATGCAGGTTTTAATGGTCTCGTTCTCGCCAATGTTGGTGAAGCGCATGTTCTCGCCATCCCACTCGAGCACCTTGTTCAGGCCCTGGAGACGCACTGCGAGCACACCCATCACAACCATCTCGTTGAAGGGGCCTGCCTCAGAGAAGTCAGAGTTACACTTGTGACGATACTTCGGACTCTCCTTACAAGCGTTCACCCAGTCCATCTCATGGCTAACCTTTACGCGGCGTGCCACCTGAGGAGCGTTGGGCTTGCGGCCAGAGAGCAACCATGGGTTTTGTCCGTAGCATCCGCAGATGAGGGTGTCCTTTGTTCCATGGAAGATGGTCAGACCACCACCGGCCTGCATCAGCTCCTTGCCTTGTGGGAAGCCCTTTGGACGGTCGGGCATCAAGCCGCCGTCATACCAGTGAACCTCAACCTCGGGCATGCCGACCTTTGGCATATTGTCGCGTGCGGGGAATGTGAGCTTAACGTGCTGTGCCTGGGGAGCGCATGCGTTGAGAAGCAGTGTTGAAGAACCTTCAACCTTTGTGGGATAGCCCAGATGCAGAGCCTTGAACGGCTGATGCATGATGTGACAAGCCATGTCGCCGAGAGCGCCTGTACCGTAGTCCCACCATCCACGCCAGTTCCATGGCTGATAGACTTTGCTGTAAGGATTGAGGCGTGCAGGACCAGTGAAGAGATCCCAGTTGAGCGAAGCAGGAATGTCATCCACGGTCTCAGGCTCGTTGAGTCCCTGTGGCCAGATAGGACGGTCGGTAGCACAGTCAACGCGTGTCACCTCACCAATCTCACCATTCCAGATCCAATCGCAAACAGTCTGTGTGCCGTCCCATGATGCACCCTGGTTACCCATCTGTGTGGCCACACCTGTTGACTTGGCAAGCTTTGTGAGCAGACGTGACTCATACACCGAGTGTGTAAGAGGCTTCTGGCAATATACATGTTTGCCGAGCGTCATGGCATCGGCGGTGATGATGGCATGAGTGTGGTCGGCCGTGGCGATGATGACGGCATCCATGCTCTTTCCCATCTCCTCGTACATCTTGCGATAGTCCCAGAAGCGCTTTGCCTTTGGGAATTCATCGAACACGCCCTTGGCATAATCCCAGTTGACATCACACAGGGCAACGATGTTCTCTGTGCCCTTCACAGCGTTGATGTTAGAATGGCCAATACCGCCAATTCCCACTACACCGATGTTAAGTTTGTCGGTAGGAGAGATGTGACCATGGCTCTTGCCAAGAATAGAACTTGGAGCAATTGTGAAGCCGGCAATTGCGGCTGCTCCCGATTTAAGAAAGTCTCGTCTTGAAATAGGCATAATTATTCGTTTTAAAAGTTAAATAATTGGTATTGAAATATCAATTGTTTTTCTCACATGAAGCAAACCATAACCGTTGGTCATGTGGCGGCGGCGCTCTCTTATCTGTTCAAGCGTCTGGTTGTCGCCTATTGACGGCAGACGGTTGCGACGGCTGTCATCAAGGAAGCGTTTCGCATACTCGGACGCTACAGCCGAATCGCGCAAGGTGGGCAGACGACGGTCAAGGCGTCCCTTCTCTATGCTGTCTGCAAAACGGTCGATGAGCACGTCTATATTCTTGCCGCCAAAAGGACGTTCAATGCGCTCGGTGCGTGTTACACCATGCAGATCGACAACGGCGGTTTTGAAATCGTGTGACATACGCACAATGCCCTTTGTTCCGATAAGGTCGATATAAGAGTTGTGTGTCTGGTCCTTAGACAACTGTCCGTAGACAAAACCCTGGGTTATGTCGAACACCACTCCGTTCTGGAACGTGCCGTGACACTGCACCCACCAAGGGTCCTTATAGTCCCACATGCGCAAGCCCTGGGCATGCCATGTAGAATACTCGGAACCGGCATACCAACGGGCAATGTCGACATAGTGCATGCCGCAATCGTGGAAACAGGGACCTTCATATTCGTGACCCTCACCAGGAGCCAGTCCAGGCGTCATGTGACACACACGGATGATAGCCAGCTCACCCAGTTCGCCCTCGTCGATAAAACGTTTCATCGTCTCATGATACCAAGAGTTGCGGAGATAGAGATTGACGGTGGAGAGCACATTCGAGTTTTCCGTTGTGCGTACCACATCCCACTCGCGTTCCACGGTGTCGGCCACGGGTTTTTCCGAGATGATGTGCTTGCCATAGCGCACGGCCTTATCTATTTGTTCCTTGCGAAAGTTGGCCAATGTACATAGCGCCACCACCTGAACCTTGGGATCCTCAAACACTATCTGTTCGTCGGCAACAATAGTTGAGCTTGGCGACAACTTTGCGGCGTAGTCGCGTGCCTCCTTGTTCACATCACAGATGTAGGCCACCTCATAACGTCCGTTCTTAAGAAACTTGTCAAGATACTTGCCTCCCATTCTGCCAAAGCCAATTATGCCGACCTTTATCTTTGAATTGTCCATTGTTGTTAAGTTTATTTTTTCAAAGCGTAAGCATTTAACGTGCCACACTTATTTTATTTTGTTTAGATTAATCGTCAGAGATGTCCTTTTGGGCTGGCTTCACAAGAAACGCACTCAGCTCCCACAAGATGTAGATGGGAATGAACACGGACATGAGCGTGAAGGGGTCTGAAGAGGGCGTTATGAACGCAGCCACAACCAGCAGAGCCACCATTGCGTGACGACGGTATTCTCTGAAGAAACTGCGGTTGAGCAGTCCCATCTTGCCGAGGAACATTGACACAAGCGGCAGCTCGAAAATTATGCCCATCATGAACACCAACATGAGGAAGTTGTCCATATACGAGTCGAGCGACAGCTGGTTGCTGATGTCGGCACTGAGCTGGTAGTTGTAAAGGAAGCGGAGGGTTAGCGGAAACACCACACTGTAGCCCACCACACATCCTATAAAGAACATCACCGTGCCGAAGACGAAGGTGAAACGCATGTTCCTACGCTCGTTAACGTAAAGTGCGGGGCACACAAATTTCCAGACCTCATAAACAAGATACGGAAAAGTGAGGAGCAATGCCAACCAGAACGACAGCGACATGTGCAGGAAGAACTGTGACGACAACCTTATGTTTATAATGTCGACATGGAACGGACGCGTCAGATCAGCGGGTACCATTTTAAACATCGACGATGCTTTGGCCAACCAGCGATAAAGGAAGAAACCGTTATCGATAGGCGCCATTACCACATGCTTGAATATCCACGGCACGAAAGCAAAGCCTCCTATTATGAACACACCAAGAGCAGTGAACACCCTTACCAGCGTCCAACGCAAGGCTTCAAGATGGTCAATGATTGACATCTCGCCAAGCTGTCGTCCGTTTGCTTCAAGCTTGCTGTCTGTCATCTTTCTTATCAACAGGAGCGTTAGGACAGTTGTCCATTTCCTTGTTTATCTCTGCTTCAATGCCGTTCACTCCATCCTTGAAATTCTTTACGCCAACTCCAAGGCCGCGCATAAGTTCGGGAATCTTTTTTCCGCCAAACAACACAAGCACTACGATAAGAATGATAATCAACTCGGGTGTTCCGAGACCTCCTATAAGGAGCAATTGAGAAATGTTCATGACGTTTTTAATTATTGATAAGTTATTGTTTTGTTATTTACTCTCTTGCCATAGGCATCGTAAAGAAGCCCTGGCTGTTGATTTTGGTTTTCGCTTTCGTTTTTAGCTGTTGCAAAATTAGAAATTCTAAACCAAAATGCAAACACTTAAAGCCAATGTATAAACGCCACAAAAGTTATATCTTCAAAACATTACTGAAAATCAATAACTTACAGAACCGCCCATTTAAGCTTGTATAACGATTTTGAAAGATTATACAAGCCTGAAAATCTCATGTTTTGGTCATTTTTTACCCAATAGGCGATGAAAAATGCTCAGTAAAAGGGCAAAAAATGAGAAACAAAATTTATAGGAGCACCCACTTATGTGGAAGACCAATGTTGAAGACCAACTTAAACAAGCTGAAAACAAACAACAACAGGGAGCTGCGGTTATTGTCCACAGTTCCCTGTTGTTGTCTTACATCTTATAAAGCGACCAAAGAAGACGAATGTGAGTTTCGTTCATAATCTTCAAAACCCACCTTAATTATAATAAGTAGGTGTTCAAAATTAATCGCATATATGAACTTTATAAGAAAGGTTATGCTTTCAAAATGACAAAATGCGTTTCTCAAACTCGTCGTTGTTTACAAATGAGCGATTCTTTGCCCTTGTCTTGTATGTGTTCACCGTGTGAACAGAATATCCGAGATAGTGGGCAATGCGTTCATTCTCGCTTATGCCCATGCGTATAAGTGCAAAGATGCGCATCTCGCTCGTCAAGGTGCCTTCTTCTGACGGATATTTGCGGTCGCTTTCGTTGAAAAGAGAGTTATACTGCTCCACAAATTTAGGGAACAGAGCAAGGAAGGTCTTGTCAAAATTCTTGAACATCGCGCTGCGCTCGTTGGCAATGAGGTCTTGACTTGTGAGATTCTTTATTTTGTCATACTGTCGGGTTACCAGCGCCTTGTTCACGATGTTGAAATAGTGTTCAAGGGCAGATATGTATTCGGTAGAATCGTACAATGTGCGCGCTATATATTCGTTCTTCACCTTGTTTGCCTCAACAAGCTGCTCATTTGTAGAATTAAGTTCGTCAAGATGCTGTGAGATAAGAGCGTGCGCTTGTTTCAATCGTAAGTTGAGCTTGTGTGAATAATAATAGGCTCCGCCGAGCACACACAACACAACAAACACGCACACACAGAGGCAGATGGAAAGGTCGCGCTGCTGGCTAACCATGCCGAGACGGGTCTTTTCTACCTGTGGCATGATGTTGCTCAATGCGACAAACCTTACTGGAGCATTAAAAAAATTGATTGCTTCTAAAGACTTTGCCATATACTTGCTCGCCCTTGCATCGTCAATGTGTTTTATGAAATTGCTCAAATTATAAAGCGACGTCAGTTCCATCGTTGACGACTCGTTGTCACAAATGGCCGATTTTATAAAGCACACCAATGACTTGTCTTCGTCTCCTTTCCTTTTATATGCCCATGCCTGCGACATAAAAAGTCCTGCCATTAAATGCTTGTCTTTAGTGTTGGCAAGCGCCTGATTAACAAGCTTTATCACCTGATCATTGTCTCCCTTTAAGTCCTTCTTAGCGATGGTACACAGAAACCAATTGGCCGATTTTGGTTGAACCAATGCAAGCAATGAATCAACAGCATTTTCTGCATAACGCGCATAAATGGCCTGCTGCTTCTTGCATGCCACAAAACTGTTACGTTGCTCATTCCACAGCCTGTTTTGGGTCTTGTAATATTCAATCTTTAGCCAAGTCGGCATATCGCTGACATCAATAGAAGACATCAGCTTGTAAGCCTGTATGTTGTCGCCAGAAGTGACACTAATGAAAGCGAGGTTACACTTAGCAAGCGCAATAAGATCTGGCTTATTCAATTGGGCTGCAATCTTCATGTTTTTTTGAGCATATACAATGGCAGAATCGGCATTATAGTAGAGATATGCTTGGAATATGCGGCGGGTAAACTCGAAACGTGCATCCAAACTCTCATAGCCCGTTATCATCTTCTTAAGATCCTGTATGTGCTGCTCATGCTGAGCCTGATACACCGACGATTTCTCCAAACTTTTGTCAAGCTTGGTGAGCCATTGGTTAACGTCGCTGCTTGAAGCCTTTGAAGGAGATACCATGCAAAGGAGCAAAACAATTAAAAATGTAATCTTGTTCATTTCCATATCTATGAGCATTGACTATTATTTAGGTGGTTTAAAAGAAACCCGTAATATGTAATTTATGTTATAATGGTATGTTTTGGCCACATCCTGAAGATATTAGGTTTATCTCATGAGCCGCGTTTTCTAAACGCAAAATTAATAATAAAAATACATTTAAACAAAAAATGTGAAAAAAAAGAAGGCTATAAACAACAAAAAAGGCACGGCGAACCTACACAGTCAGCCGTGCCCATATTAGAACAACACTAATATATAGAAAAGGTATGAAGATTAAATCTTACCAATAATTCCGAGCTGGGTGCCCTTGATGAACTCGATAATGGCGTTCACCTCTTTACCCTCAGGCACCTGCTCCTTAATCTGGATAACAGCGTCGAACACGCTTGTCTGTCCGTGGAACACCAGACGGTAGGCGTTGGCAATGTGGCCGATCACCTTGTCTGTTGTGCCCGACGACTTAAGCAATGTCTCGTTCACGCCACCGTAACGCACGGGGTTGTCGGTAGCCACGATGAACGGAGGCACATCGCGAGAGATGCGCACACCACCGGTAACCATTGACGCACCGCCAATGCGCACATTTGAGTTGACAATAACGCCTGACGAGAAGATAGCGGCACTGTGTATGTCGCAGTCGCCGGCCACCTTCGTACCATAACCAAAGGTCACATAATCTCCCACCTTCGTGTCATGAGAAATGTGTACGCCCTCCATGAAGAAGTTGCGGTTTCCAATGCGTGTCTCACCGTCAGCGAAGGTTGCGCGGTTGATAACAACATTCTCGCGGAAGATGTTCTCATCACCGATTACGAGACGTGTCTCGTCGCCCTTATAGTTGAAGTCCTGCGGCTCAGCACCGAGCACGGTGTTCTGGAACACCTTGTTTCCACGACCCAGGCGCGTGCCCTTCATAATGCTCACATAAGGATAGATCACACAGTCGTCGCCAATGACAACATCGTCTTCAATGTAGACAAAGGGATAAACCGTGACGTTCTTTCCAAGCTTTGCTCCAGGAGCTATGTATGCTTTATCGCTAATCATAATTTTATTTTTTAGAAGTTATGGACAGAGAGTGGAAAACGAAGAGGCAAAAGCTTACGCTTTTTTCATACGAGAGCAAGACGCTTCTTGTCGTTTTTCGACAAACGGGAAGCATCATAATTCTTCACTCTTCGTTCTTCACTCTTCACTTTATTTAGTTTCTTCCTCCGCCCAGAGCGTAGTAGAGGTTCACGACAGCCTGCATCTTGTAGAAGTCGTCAGCAACCTTTGAGAGCTGCGCGTTGAGCAGGCTCTGCTGTGCTGTGATAACCTCAAGATAAGTGGTGCCCTGTCCCTGTGAGAACAGCATCTTGGCATACTCCACATTCTTTTGCAGACTCTCCACCTGCTTAGCCTCAAGCTTACTCTTCTCGTCTGACGAGTTGTAGAGCACGAGAGCGTTGCTTACCTCGCTACCTGCCGACAACACAGCGTTCTGCCAGGTGTTGTAAGCCTGCTCCTGCTTTGCCTTTGCCACCTTCAGCCCAGCGATGAGCTGACCGTGGGCAAAGATGGGCTGTGTCAGGCTACCGACAGCATTCCACAACATCTTGCCGGGGTTCACGATGCCACCACCGCCACTATTGGTGTAAGCGCCAGAGCCGCTGATGGTGATGCTGGGATAGAAGCGTGAGCGTGCCTGGTTGGTGTCATAGAAACACTGGGCAAGCGACATCTCGGCATAGTGAACGTCGGGACGGTTGCTGAGCAACTGCACGCCGATGCCTGTACTAAACTCAGAAGGCAGCGACTGGTTCTCCAGCTTACCGCGACTGATGGTCTGTGCGGGCTGTCCCAAGAGGAGCGACAACGAGTTCTCGGTCTCACGGATCTGACGCTTAAGGTCGGCAGACTGTGCAAGCACAGAATAGTAGTTCGACTCGGCGCTCTGCACGCTTGTCTCCTTAGCACGCCCCAGCTCTTTCTGGAGCTTCATCAGGTTCCAGGTGTCCTTTGTCAGATTAGCCATGTTGTTTACAAGCTCGAGCTGCTTGTCAAGCATCATGAGCGTGTAATACATGTTGGCGATGTTGGAGATGAGACCTGTCTTCACCACGAGCTGATAGTCTTTCGTGGCAAGCAGACTCATCTGTGCGCTACGCTTTACGTTAAGCAGATTGCCGAAGAGGTCAATGCTCCAACTTGCCTGAACGGGCAGCGAGTAGGTCTTTGTGGCCTTGTTGCCGTCCCATGAGGTGATAACACCTTGTGGCGAGAAGGTGAAGGCTGGCACAAACGCCAGCTTTGCAACCTTGAGCTGCTCCTCAACCATCTTAACGTTAAGGGCTGCGTTGAGCATGTTGGTGTTGTGAGCCAAACCCTGCTCGATGAGCGACTGAAGCTGTGGGTCGGTGAACACGCTACGCCAAGGCAGGTTGCCAAAGCTGGCGGTGTCGGCCACAGCCAATGTGTCGGAGATAGATGCAGAGTCGCGCACCAATCCCTTCACATTGACGTCAGGACGCTCGTACTTATTATATATTCCGCAACTGCCGAGCAGCAATGTGGCAGAGGCGAAAATCATTATTTTTCTAAGTTTCATCGTTTCTTTATTTAGAGTTCTTGTCTATCTGACCCTGCAGAGCACCTGCCACATAGGGGTTAGTATACTGCTTGATCTCTGTGTCCACACTTGCGTTGTCGTCCTCAAACTCGATAGGCTTGATCTTCTCCTGCAATGTCTGGAAGATGTAGAACAGGGCGGGCACAATCATAATCTGGCAAAGCATACCTATCAACATACCGCCGATAGCCGCTGCACCGAGAGTCATGTTACCGTGGTAACCTACACCCCAAGGCATAAGCATAGGCAACAGACCGATGATCATGGCCAGAGAGGTCATAAGGATAGGACGCAGACGGGCGGTGGCACCAAGCACGGCAGACCATGAGATGGCCATACCTGTCAGGCGGCGCTCCAAGGCGAACTGCACAATAAGGATGGCGTTCTTTGCCAACAGACCCATAAGCATAATCAACGCAATCTGCATGTAGATATCGTTGTTGTTGCCGAACAGGTTGGTGAAGATAAAGGCACCAGCCAAACCGAACGGAATAGACAAGATTACAGACAGAGGCAGCAAATAGCTCTCATACTGTGCCGAGAGGATGAGGTACACGAACGTCAGACAGAGCACGAAGATGATGCCTGTCGAGTTGCTCGACTCCTGCTCGTTTCGTGTCAGACCAGAGAACTCGTAGCTGTAACCCGAAGGCAGCGCGGTCTTTGCAACCTCAGCCATGGCGTTGAGGGCATCACCGGTAGAATAGCCTTCAGCAGCCGATGCGTTCACGTTGATAGATGTGAAGAGGTTGAAACGGTCAATCTCCTGAGGACCGTAGACACGGCTAAGCTGCACATACTCGTTAATGGGCGCCATCGCACCTGTTGACGTGCGGACAAAGATGTTGTCCAGGCTCTTCAGGTCGGCACGGTTCTTCGGGTCAGCCTGTATGTAGACACGATAGAGCTTGCCGTAGGCGTTGAAGTTTGATGCATACATACCGCCATAATAGCCCTGCATGGTTGAAAGTACCGTAGAGGGGTCAATGCCGCTCTGCTTACACTTTGCCACATCCACGTCGATCTTATACTGCGGATATTTCGTGTTGTATGATGTCATGGCGTTGCTTATCTCAGGACGCTTGTTCAGCTCTGCGATAAATTTCTGCGTCACGTCATAGAACTTGTTCACATCACCACCCGTGCGGTCCTGCATAGAGAAGGTCAGACCGTTGGTGGCAGAGAAGCCCTGCACCATAGGCGGCTGGAAAGCAAGAATCTGTGCACCCTTGATGGCTGCTGTCTGCTTGTAAATCATGCCGAGCACCATGCCTGATCCGAGGTTGTGAACGCCGATATACTTCAGCGGACCCTCCATCTTCTGACGCTCCTCAAAGCTCTTCAGCTTAATGATGAACGTACCTTGGTTTGAGCCTTGGCCAGCGATAAAGTTGTAACCGGTGATGCGCATACGGCTCTCGATGGCAGGGTTGGTAGCAAGCATGCGGTCCACCTGGTCCATAACCTCCTGTGTCTTCTTCATAGAAGTGCCCGGAGGCGTAGAAACGGTACAGAAAACGGTTCCCGTATCCTCATCAGGCACAAGACCTGTCTTGGTGGTGCCCATGAGCACAGCCATAACAGCGATGCCCACAACAACAGAGCCGATGGCTATAACAGGACGTTCCACAATGCGGCGCACACCGTTGCGGTAGCGATTCTGCACCTTGCCATAGGCAGCATTGAACGAAGCATGGAAACGGTCTACCATCGACATCTTGCGCGCTGTGCCGTCTTCGTTCTTCGGCTTCAGCAAGATGGCGCAGAGAGCAGGAGAGAGCGTGAGGGCGTTAAGAGCCGAGATGATGATGGAGATGGCCATGGTGATACCAAACTCGCGGTAGAAGGTACCTGATGTTCCGCCCATGAACGACACAGGAATGAACACGGCAGCCATAACGAGAGTGATGGAGATGATAGCACCCGAGATCTCATTCATGGCGTCGATAGATGCCTGACGTGCCGACTTATATCCAAGGTCGAGCTTGGCATGGACGGCCTCCACCACCACAATGGCATCATCGACCACAATGGCGATGGCAAGCACAAGGGCTGCGAGGGTCAGAAGGTTCAGCGAGAAGCCAAACACATAAAGGAAGAAGAACGTACCGATAAGCGACACAGGCACGGCAATAAGCGGAATAAGCGTAGAACGTGTGTCCTGAAGGAACACATAAACCACGATAAACACGAGCACAAACGCCTCAAGCAAGGTCTTGACAAGGTCCTCGATAGAAGCGAACAGGAACTCGGTAACGTCCTGCATCACATCGAAGTGGAGACCGGGGGGCAGCGTCTTGGCCTGCTCGTCAAGGAGAGTCTTGACGTTCTTGGCAATCTCGGTTGCGTTAGAACCGGCTGTCTGGGTAACCATCATGGTCACAGACGACTTGCCGTTAAGCTCTGAAGCTACCGAATAAGAAAGGGCACCCATCTCAACACGAGCCACATCCTTAACACGGATAGTCTGGCCGTCCTGTGTCGACTTGATGATCATGTCACCAAACTCCTCAGGAGTCTTCAGACGTCCCTTATAACGGAACGTGTACTGGTAGGCGTTGTCGCTGTTCTCACCCACTGATCCAGGGGCTGCCTCTATGTTCTGCTGTGCAAGCACACCTGTGAGGTCGGTAGGAATAAGTCCATAGCTCTTCATCTTCACAGGGTCAATCCACAGACGCATGGTGTAGTCTTTCTGAGAGAAACACTGACACTCACCCACACCGCTCACACGCTTGATGGCTGGCACAATGTTAATGTTGGCATAGTTGGCAAGGAACTCGTCATCGTAACGGTCGTCATCGGCAGTAAGACCGAAGAGGATAACTGTCGACGACTGACGCTTCATGACCTGCACACCAGCCTTTGTAACCTCAGCCGGCAGCAAGGCCGAAGCCTGAGACACGCGGTTCTGGACGTTCACCTGACACATGTCGGCATCCATACCTTGCTTAAAGAACACGGTGATAGAAGCCGAACCGTCGTTTGTGGCCGAAGAGGTCATGTAGGTCATGCCCTCCACACCGTTGATCTGCTCCTCCAGTGGTGCGAGCACAGAGTTGAGCACAGTCTCCGAGTTGGCACCCGTATAAGCGGCACGCACCATGATGGTAGGCGGCGCAATGTTCGGGTACTGCTCAATAGGCAGCGACACCAAGCCGAGCACACCCAGAATAACCACCAAGATAGAGATCACGGTGGAGAGCACTGGGCGCTTGATAAATCTATCTAATTTCATATTTTCTTCTTATCTGGACAAGTTGACGTAGCAACACATCATGCGTTGTTTCTACATTCCGCATTGTCGTCAACCATTTTATTTGAATGTCTTTTTTTTATTTTGTGAGAGCTTTCTTCAGCTCGCCAAGGTCGCCCTGAGCGGCACCCAGCTGCTCAGTCTTCTTCAGTTTCTCCTGATACTGAGCCTCTGTCAGCGGCTTGATCTCCATGCCGTCCTGCAGACTTGAAATACCGTTCACAACAATGCGGTCGCCGATGCTCAAACCGCTTGTGATGATGTAGTTTTTGCCATCGTCGTTAGGATTGATTGTAACGGCTGTGTACTTAACCTTATTGTCCTTACCCACAACATAAACGAAGTGCTTGTCCTGTACCTGTGCCACAGCATCCTGAGGAATGATGATAGCAGAAGAGGCAACGTGAGGCACAACAATTGAGCCCGAAGCACCACTCTTGAGCAGATGGTCAGGGTTGGCAAAGTCGGCACGCATAGAAACGGTTCCGGTGGTAGGGTCGATGACGCCGCTCACAGTTGCCACATGACCTGGCTGGTTATAGATAGTGCCGTCAGCAAGCTGCAACTTGACAGCGGGATAATCCTTGATAGCAGCGTGGAGACCGCCGGCAGTCTTTGTAAGGTCAAGAAGATCCTTCTCTGTCATAGAGAAATAAACCTGCATGCTGCTAATGTTGCTCACGGTTGTCAGCGGCTGCTGTGACGAAGCGCTCACGAGAGCACCCACACGGTAAGGCAGGTCACCGATAACACCTGTAGCGGGACTGGTTACATAGCAGAAATCGAGGTTCTGCTTGGCCGAGATATAAGCAGCCTTTGCCTGTGCAAGCTGTGCCTTTGCGCTCTCATAGTTGTTCTGTGACGACTGAAGATCGAAAGCACCAATAACGTTATTCTTAAAAAGTTTCTGATTGTTCTCATATGTAAGCTTGGCAGTAGCCAAAGCAGCCTTTGCTGCGCTCACCGAAGCCTTAGCCTGACGCACAGCAGCCTCAAACGTTACGTTGTCGATAACGAACAGCAGCTGGCCAGCCTTGACGTTCTGACCTTCCTTTACACACAACTTAGTGATGAAGCCCGACACTTTCGGACGAATCTCAACATCCTGAACACCCTTGATGGTTGCAGGATAAGTGGTCTGCAGGTCCGCATTTTGACCTTGGATTGTACGAACAGCATATTCGTTGTCACCAAAATCGGGTTTTCCCTGCTTCTTGCCTCCACCGCAGGAGACGAGCAATGCAGCAAAAGCCGCAATCAATAAAAACTTGTTTCTTTTCATACCTAAATTTATTATCTCAATTTCTAATTATTTTAAATTCTATTTGTTATAAACAATTTCCTTTTAAGATCAGGTGCTAAAACCAGATTATTTCTGATGTCTTTATGTCTCGTGAATGATGTTATTCCCTTTTAATAGTTATCGTTGAAAAACGTCACAAAGAAAACTCAAACCACTCGTTCAAGTTTCCGACTGCAAAATTAATAACAATCTATCACATATTTATATTTAGCGGAAGATATTTAACAATAATTATTCAAGAGTAATGATTTTTTGAGCTTAATCAAATAAAAAAGTTGAGGACTTTGCCTCATATCTTGTCTCAAAGGCCCTTATCTACAGAATAGTAGCCCTTGAGCAAATATGAAGCAAAATCCTCAAAAAAAACATTGTAAAAAAGACATAGACCAATCAACACAAGCCCATCTCCTCAGCCTTCTTCATAAGAAGCTGCATAAGAGGCTCGCGCTCGTTCTCAACCTTGTTGTCAAGCACAGCATCTTTCAGACACTGCTTGAGGGCACCCACCTCACGGCAAGGCTTAAGATGGAACATCTCCATAATCTCGTTGCCGTCAATGACAGGCTGAAGCAGACGCTTGTAGTCACGTTCCTTAAGGTCAGCAATCTTCTCGCGAACCATACGGAAGTTCTCTAAGAACTGACGCTTTCTAACCTGATTCTTACTCGTTATGTCGGCCTCACAAAGCGTCATGAGGTCATCAATGTCATCTCCGGCATCGTTGAGCAATCGACGGACAGCACTGTCTGTAACCACCTCGTCAGCAATGACAATAGGACGCATGTGCAGGTCGACAAGCTTCTGTACATATTTCATCTTCATGTCCATAGGCTCTTTCAAACGACGGAAAATCTCCGGCACCATCTTGGCTCCCAAAAAGTTGTGGTTATGGAAGGTCCAACCTAAGGCAGGGTCCCAACGTTTGCTTCGGGTCTTGCCAATGTCGTGAAGCAATGCTGCCCAGCGCAACCAAAGGTTATCGCTTTTCTTAGCCACATTGTCGAGCACCTCAAGCGTGTGGTAAAAATTGTTTTTATGGGCCCGTCCGTTCTTAGTCTCTACAATGTCGAGAGCAGCCAATTCTGGCAAGATAAGATTCAAAAGCCCAGAACGCTGAAGATCAACAAAGCCACGGCTGGGTTGTGCCGATTTCATGATCTTGTTCAGCTCATCACATATTCGCTCACCACTGATAATCTTAAGCCTGTCAGCGTTACGCGTCAGAGCTTCGAACGTCTCGTCTTCGATGAAAAACTTTAGCTGCGTGGCAAATCTGACGCAACGCATCATACGCAAAGGGTCATCAGAAAAGGTGATGTCGGGATCAAGAGGAGTGCGAATGATGCCGTCTTCCAAATCTTCGATACCACCAAACGGGTCTACAAGCTCGCCAAAATGGGCTTTATTTAGCTGAATGGCCATTGCGTTAATGGTAAAATCGCGACGGTTCTGGTCATCTTCAAGCGTGCCGTCCTCAACAATGGGCTTTCGGGAATCGTGACTGTAGCTCTCGCGACGAGCTCCAACAAACTCAACTTCCAAGTCTTTATATTTCACTTGAGCCGTGCCAAAATTCTTGAACACAGAGATATGAGCCTTACGTCCCAACTTACGACGCAAAGCGTCAGCGACCTTAATGCCGCTACCAACAACAACTACGTCAATGTCGTTGGAGGGACGCTCAAGAAAAATGTCACGAACATAACCACCGACAACATAACAGTCGAGATGTAGCTCATCAGCCGCTTCACCTATCAAATGGAAAATATCTTTATCAAGTATTTGTGCCAGTTCGGCATCCGAATATATCTTCATTTCGTAAACGTGGAATAAAATCTAAATAAGAAATGCAAAATTACAAAAAAAAACTGAAAAGCACAAATAAAAAAAGAGTCCCAAGACTTTCGTCTCAGAACTCTCTGTTAAAGAAGGCGGTTA
>ERZ1026854.277-NODE-277-length-37254-cov-6.547300_pt1 | contig 37254 bp, 28 predicted proteins | sample MGYA00380157_ERZ1026854 | MGnify/ENA primary metagenome ERZ1026854 (study PRJEB33269, sample SAMEA4719793) | human gut metagenome | biome: human-associated habitat; feature: organic feature; material: feces | place: Cameroon | collected 2013-10 ... | reverse complement strand
GAACTGCAGAAAGGTCCATAACCTCCTGAACAGAACCTGAGCAGAACATAGCGAAACCTGTCTGGCGGCAAGCCATTACGTCCTGGTGGTCACCGAAGATACAAAGTGAGTGAGAAGCCAATGTACGAGCTGATACGTTGAACACGCAAGGGAGCAACTCACCAGCAATCTTGTACATGTTAGGAATCATCAGCAACAAACCCTGAGAAGCAGTGTAAGTTGAAGTCAAGGCACCAGCCTGGAGAGAACCGTGAACTGCACCGGCAGCACCAGCCTCAGATTCCATTTCCTGGATAGAAACTCGCTGACCGAAAAGGTTCTTACGACCTTTGGCAGCCCATTCATCTACATGCTCCGCCATTGGTGATGATGGAGTGATAGGGTAGATGGCAGCAACCTCAGTAAACATATAGCTTACATGAGCGGCAGCTGTGTTACCATCACAAGTGATAAATTTTTTTTCTTTAGCCATTTTACTTTTAGATAAAATATTAAAAATGTTTTGTATACTTATTTTTGTTATTATACGTTTTTGTCATCTTACTTGAAGCCTTCTGCAAAGAATGTCCTTTTAAGATTTTAGTTCAGAACTTCATGATAAGTAAAGTGTTCGTTCTTCACTCTTCGTTCTTCACTCTTCACTTAATAAAGGAACCCCAAGAGCCAGAGTGGTATTCTGTTGTCCTTTCCCACCTCTGTATTGTAGCGGGCGTAGATGGTGTCGGGGTTATACCTTAATTTATTAGTAGCCTGTGCATCGCAGATGCGGAACTTCCTGTTACCATCCACCATATAGAAGTGGTCGTGTCCGCCTTGGTGCACCTTATGGTCTTTCCACATGGAGTTGACAAAGAAGGTTTCCATCACTTCCTGTTCGTCTATCTTTAGGGGGAAGATGGCGTACATCAGGTTGGGATTGTGCAACATCACCTTGGATGGCTTCTTGGGGAACTCTTGATTGTCTGGGTAAATCATGTTGATGAGTCGTGCATCAGCAAGATACTTGATGTAGTTCATCACCGTGGCACGGCTGGTCTCTATTCCTTCCGCCAACTGACTGATGTTGGGTGCCTTGGCTCCCTCTACTGCCAACTGATAGAAGAGACGCTTTATCTTGGTGAGGTACTTCAGTTCTATCTGTTTGATGAGCAGAATGTCCACCTCGGTCATCATGTTCATGGTCTTGAGCAGGTTCTCGGTAAAGTTGCGCTGCTCCAAGAAGAAGGGGTAGAAGCCATGGTGCAGATAGTCCTTGAAGTATTTCATCGGACTCACCTTGGGCAGGATCTGCTTGATGATGTGCTCGTGGTTCTGCAGGATGTCCTCCAGTTCGTATGGCTGGAAGTTGTTGCCCGTCTGCAGGTTGATGTATTCGCGGAAGGAGAAACCACGCAGGTTGTAACCCTTCACAATGCCGTTGAGCTCAGGGTTCTCCTCTTTCAGTCGCATCACGCTCGAGCCTGTAAAGACAATCTTCAGTTCGGGGTAGAGGTCGTAGCAACGGCGAAGCTCCTTGCTCCAGTCTGGCTGTTTGAAAACCTGGTCGATAAGCAATGTTCGTCCGCCATGTCTGACAAAGTCTCCGGCAAAGTCGGCTATTCCACGTCCTTGGAAGTAGAAATTGTTCATATTCACAAAGAGACATTTGTGGTCGTCAGCACCAAACTTTTCCTTGGCATATTGTAGCAGGAAAGTAGTCTTTCCGACGCCTCGTGTACCCTTGATACCAATCATGCGGTCGTTCCAGTCAATCTCATCCATCAGGGTGCGACGAACCGGAGCGTTGATGTGCTCGACCAGATATCGATGTGTTCTGAAGAAAGCCTCTTCCATGAGTTTTTGTTCTTTCGTATTGTTTTTAATAGTGCAAAGGTAATATTTATTTTCTAAATTGCAAACTCAAGATAGCAAAAAACAACTTTTTTTTCATTATTTAGCACTAATCTAAGTAAAATGAGGCAAAATATAGCGAGATTTTAGTAACTTTGCACTCATGAAGTTGCATATTTTCAATCCTGACCACGATTTGGCGTTAGCTGCCAATCAAAAAATATTCACCGCACCCCATGCTGGTCGTCTCCTTCGGGGCGACCTGTCTTTCATTCCAGCCTTATGGGCTGACGATGGAGATTTGGTGCTGGTCGACGACATAGACAATGCCCGCGATAAGGTGCGCCATCTCTGCGGTTATGAGAATCAGGACAGGGTGGAGTTTGTCACCAAGTTGCAGTTGCAGAAGATATTTGCCGATACCATGTCGGTGGACAGCATTCATCCCTGGGGCTGGAATCTCTCTCTCAAGGAGGAGTTGCGCCGCATAGGTTGCCCTGACATTATGCTTCCTACCGATGAAACCATGCAAAAGATAAGAGAACTGAGTTCTCGCCAATGGGCCGCTGCCCATCTGCAGAGCGACGTGATGTTTGTGACGAGCCTGGAGGAACTTGTTCTTCTTGTGCAGCAAATGCAACGGGCTGTGGTAAAGGCACCCTGGAGCAGCAGCGGCAGGGGCGTGCGCTATCTTACAGCTCAGATGCTGCAAGACCCTGGTTTCTCGCGTTGGGCTGAACGTATCATCGAAAAACAGGGTGGTGTCACTGTAGAGCCCTATTATAATAAGGTGAAAGATTTCGGTATGGAGTTTGAAGCCATCGACGGACAGATTGTTTATCGTGGACTTTCCCTCTTCCAGGTTGTGAAGAATGCCTATACGGGCAACGTACTGGCAACGGAAGAAGAGAAGGAGGAAATGCTTCAGTCTTATGTCAGCCATGAGCAGTTGGCGGCAATCAGTCAGCATGTCTGCGAGGTGATGCAGCCAGCCCTGAAGGGAGTCTACAGCGGACCGTTCGGAGTCGATATGATGGTGTGCGCCAAGGAGCCCGGAAGCAGGGATGTCTTCGTCAATCCCTGTATCGAACTCAATCTCCGTCGCACAATGGGACATGTGGCTTTGGCTCTCAGTGGCCGTGGCGAACATCCTCTACGAATGATGCAGGTCCTCTTTGATGGTAATCGCTATCATCTGACGGTGAGAAAGATAGAACAGAATACTAAACAAAATATTTAAATAAACTAATTCTTTAACAAACTAAATCTTTTCATAATCCAATGAAGAAAAAGCTAATCGTATTATTTCTTGCATCGGCATCTTTAGGAGCCTTTGCTCAGACCACCAAACCTTATGTGTCGCAGGTTTGGAATCCGGACAATGGTAACGGAACTTATACCAATCCTGTGATCAATGCAGACTACAGTGACCCCGACGTGGTGGCGGTAGGTGATGACTATTACCTCACGGCCAGCAGTTTCAACTGTATTCCAGGTCTGCCCATCCTCCACAGCAAGGACCTTGTCAACTGGGAACTCATCGGACATGCTGTCACCAAGCTCCAGCCTGAGAGCGAGTTCGATAAACCATCGCATGGCAATGGTGTGTGGGCTCCCTGCATCAGTTATCATAACGGCGAGTTCTATATCTATTGGGGTGACCCCGATTACGGTGTGTTCATGGTGAAGACCAAGAATCCAGCCGGCAAATGGGACGATCCTGTGTGTGTGATTCCTGGCAAGGGAATGATCGACACCTCTCCTCTGTGGGACGAGGACGGCCGCGTGTACTTGGTGAATGGCTGGGCCAATTCGCGCAATCGCTTCGCATCTGTCATCACTGTTCGCGAGTTGAATGCCGAAGGAACCAAGGCCATCAGCGATCCTGTCATAGTCTTCGACGGCAACGGAACAGAGAATCGCACTTGCGAAGGTCCTAAGTTTTATAAGCGCAACGGCTGGTACTGGGTGATGTTCCCTGCCGGAGGTGTTCCTACAGGTCATCAGATTGCCATGCGCTCCAAGTCGCCTTTCGGTCCTTACGAGGCTAAGAAGGTGCTTGCCCAGGGCAAGAGCAAAATCAATGGCCCTCATCAGGGCGGATGGGTTCATACAAAATACGGCGAAGACTGGTTTATGCATTTCCAGGACAAGGAAGCCTACGGACGTGTGGTTCACCTGCAGCCTGTCACCTGGAAGGACAACTGGCCTGTGATGGGCAAGGTGCCAGCCAAGGGCTATTGTGGCGAACCCTACGAGACTTATAAGATGCCTAAGGCTGCCGTTCATGTGAACGTAAACCCTGTGGAGAGCGATGAGTTCAATGAAACTAAGTTGGGCCTTCAATGGCAATGGCACGCCAACTACCAGCAGTGGTATGGAATGCCAACCTCGATGGGCGTGATGCGCGTCTATACCGACAAGAACGACGGAACCATCTGGCACACACCCAACCTGTTGTTGCAGAAAACTCCAGCCGACAACTTCACAGTCACCACCAAACTACAGCTTACTGCCAAGGACCAGAACCAGATGGGCGGTATCATCATGATGGGCCTCGACTACACGGCATTGGTAGTCAAGCGAGTGGGCGATGAGTTCCAGTTGCAGCAGATTACCTGCAAGAGTGCCGACAAGGGCAAGCCCGAGACTGTGAAGGTTCTCGATACGCTGAAGCCAAGTTTGGTAGACCAGATAGACTATCAGCCAGCCATCCACGAGCAGGCTTATATGCGAATGGTGGTACGCCAGGGCAAGATGCAGTTCTATTTCTCCCAGAATGGCAAGTCGTACAAGAAGGTGGGCGATGAATTTACCATACGCGAAGGCAAGTGGATTGGAGCCAAGGTAGGACTCCTCGCCAAGGAGCCCGAAGGCAAGACCAACCGTGGTTGGATAGATGTGGACTGGTTCCGCATCACCAAATAATAACGTAAAAGCAAAAAAAGTTGAAACTACATCGAATATCCATATTGTTTGTCCCCCTCGTGTTGGGTGCGTGCTCTGTGAGTAAGCATGTTCCCGAAGGCGAATATATCCTTAACAAGGTGGAGGTGAAGAGCGACGATAAATCCTACGATGCTTCGTCGCTCAAACCCTATGTCCGTCAGAAGGAAGCTCCCAAGATCTTCTCGCTTTTCAGAAATCCCTTCAGCCGCAAGCCCGTCATCTTCGATACGTTGCAGGCACGCCTGTCGTGTCAGGACCTCCGTGTGGCGATGCAGAACCAGGGATTCCTGCAGGCAGGAGTCTCGCTTTTCACCACTACGAAGGGCAAGAAGCTCGATGCCCAGTATCTGTTGCATCCGGGAGTGCCTTACCGGATAGGCAAGATGACCTATGTGGTCGACGACGACGAGGTGCGCAAGGTGCTGAGCCAGGGCGATGAGAGTCAGCGCTTGCTGAAGCCAGGAATGCGTTTCAGTGTAGAGGCGCTCGATGCCGAGCGTAAGCGTATAGCACGACTCTTGGCAGACAGTGGATATTTCCGTTTCAACAAAGACTTCATTCAGTATGATGCCGACACCATCTCCGGCGAGAAGGATATCGACCTGAAGCTCCATCTCCTGAAGTACAAGGCAAGCAGCAACCAGCCTGCCACCAACCATCCGCGATACTGGATTCGTCAGGTCAACTTCTTGAGCAATGACAGTCTGCCCATCCATCTGCGCCATCAGGTGTTGCTCAACGCCACAGCCGTGAAGGAAGGACAGCCCTACAGCGCTTCCGACCTGCAGCGTACGTACAACAACTTTGCCCGTCTGCAGGCTGTGAAGTATACGAGCATACGTTTCGTAGAAGTGCCCGACACCAATCAGCTGGACTGCAACATACAGATAAGCACCAATAAGCCCCACACCCTGTCGTTTCAGCCCGAGGGCACCAATACGGCAGGCAACCTGGGAGCAGCAGCCTCGCTTACCTATACCAACCGCAACCTGTTCCACGGCAGCGAACAGTTCAGCATCGAACTGCGTGGAGCCTACGAGGCCATCAAGGGACTGGAGGGCTACACCGATCAGAACTATACCGAGTATTCTGCAGAAGCCAAGTTGATGTTCCCACGGTTCTTGGCACCATTCCTGTCGAAGAGCTTCCGTAGAAGACAGACGGCAAGTTCCGAGCTCTCTGTGAGCTGGGACATGCAGAACCGTCCTGAGTTCTATCGCAGGGTGTTCTCCACAGCCTGGCGCTATCGCTGGGCAGAACCCAGGCACCATCTCAACTGGCGCATCGATCTGCTCGATCTCAACTATGTGTATATGCCTTGGATTTCTCCTACCTTCAAGAAAGACTACCTCGACGATGTAGACAATCGTAACGCCATCCTGCGTTATAACTACGAGGACCTTTTCATCATGAAGATAGGTTTTGGTATTACATATAATAATGGTATAGACGCCATGAGGGCAAATATCGAGACGGCAGGCAATCTGCTCAACGGAGCAGCCAAGGCGTTTGGACTGAAGAAGAATGGAGAGGATCAGTACACCTTATTTAATATAGCTTACGCTCAGTATGCTAAGTTCGATTTCGACTACACCCATCTGATGCAGTTCGACAAGCGCAATGCCCTGGCGCTGCATGCAGGCTTCGGCATAGCCTATCCTTATGGCAACAGCCGAGTGCTACCTTTCGAAAAACGATATTTCTCGGGTGGAGCCAACTCCGTGCGAGGGTGGGGTGTTAGAGAGTTGGGACCAGGAAAGTTCAGAGGTACCGACGGCCGTATTGACTTCATCAACCAGACGGGCGATCTGAAGCTCGACCTCAATGCCGAGTATCGCACGTCATTGTTCTGGAAGTTCCAGGGAGCGTTCTTCGTAGATGCCGGCAATATCTGGACCCTTCGTTCCTACGAAGAGCAGCCCGGCGGGCAGTTCAAGCTGGATGAGTTCTACAAGCAGATAGCCGTGGCTTACGGTTTGGGAATCCGTCTTAACTTCGACTATTTCATCCTGCGTTTCGATATGGGTATGAAAGCCATCAATCCCGCCTACGAGACCGAGCAGGAGCACTGGGCAATCATTCATCCACGACTCAGTCGCGACTTTGCGTTTCACTTCGCAGTGGGCTTCCCATTCTAACCATCCATCTTCCGTTTCTCCTTACCATGGAGAGGCAGAAGTTGGCTTTCTCTGTCAGTCGGGCAACCTTTCCTATGGTGTCCATCTGCAGAAAGTCGGCAACTTTTATTTCTATTGTAGCAAGCGAATCATTGTCTTGCCATTCGATGTCGCCCAGTTCAATCTGGGCGTCTTCGTTTTTAGCACGCAGCGAGTCCACATCTGCCTGATGCACATTGCTGGCAGCAAACCTCAGCCATTTCTCCGATTCGGGTGTGCAGAACCGCAGCGCCTTCTCGAAGTGCCAGTTGTAGTAGTTCACGGCAAAAGAGTCAGCTTCCATACGCAGCTGTTCCTCGTCGCTGAGCTCGTGCTTGCAAGAAGAACCTGCCATCATCATCACGCCACTCACGGCAGTCAACAGAATCCATCGAAGATAAATTCTTCTTGTTCTCATATCAGTATCTTTTTAAATTAGCTTAAAAACGCCACAAAGGTAAGAAAAAACTTTGTAATTAGAATCTTTTTAGCTAACTTTGCATGAAAATAAAAATTAAGATGCTAAGATTTATTTCCTTCGGCAGCGGAAGTAGTGGCAACTGCTACTATCTTTTTACTGAGACGGATTCACTATTAATAGATGTGGGAGTAGGAATAAGGACACTGAAAAAGCACTTTCATAACTATGGATTGCGCTTCGAGGATGTGCACAACATTCTTATCACCCACGACCATGCTGACCATGTCAAGTCGGTGGGAAGCCTAAGCAACGATTATCACTTGCCTGTTTACACAACTCGTAAGGTGCATAGTGGCATTGAGAACAACTATTGTGTCCGCAAGAAGATCAATGGTGCCAATGTGCATGTCGTAGAGAAAGGTGTGCCCTTCACGCTGGGCGAGTTTCGTATCACTCCTTTTGGTGTTCCGCATGATAGTACCGACAATGTGGGCTATCAGGTGGAGTGCGGGGGTGTCACCTTCTGTCTCATCACGGATGTGGGCCATATCACCGACGAGATGAAGACCTTCATCGGTCGTGCCAATTATCTTGTTTTAGAGGCAAATCATGATGAGGAGATGCTTCTGCAGGGTCCATATCCTCAGTATCTCAAGGAGCGTATTCTCGGTCCTAATGGCCATCTGAGCAATACCTCCTGTGGTAAGGCGCTGGCAGAAAATGCCACCGCTGCACTGCGTCATGTCTGGCTCTGTCATCTCAGCGAGGAGAACAACCATCCCGAGCTTGCCCGCAAGACCATCGAGCAGATACTGCGCAGCTATGGCATCGTGGCAGGCAAGGACTTCATGCTTGAAGTGCTGAAACGCAAGACTCCCAGTGAAATCTATAAACTGGTATAAAGATAAAAGGATATAAAAGTAAAAAAAGTAAAAATATGAAACTGCCCGTGCGAGAAGAATAAGTCTTCTGCACGGGCTGTTTCATGTTTATGCGGATGATGGCTCTACTTCACGTATTTCATGTGTACCATCACGGGATAGTGGTCAGATGGTGTGCGGCGAATATATTTTCGGAAATTTACCTCTGTAGGGGCATCATGTCCCTTTTCGTCATAGTTGACGTTAGGGGCTGGAGTCCAATACACATTTGTGAGGATGCCGTAGCGATCGATGGCAAACTTAGGAGATACAAACACGTGGTCGATGCGTGATGTACTCCATAGGTCGGTGTTAAACGAGTTGAAGGTTCCATTCGCAGCAAAGCGCAGACGGGCTGCAGTGTAGCTGTCTTTCAAGATGCCGGAGTCGGTAAATATCTTGAAAATCTCATTGTCTTGGTCTACGTTATAGTCGCCTGTTACCACTACAGGAGCACCCTTAGCAATTTCGCGTACCTTCTTCACGATAAGTTTGGCAGCCTCGCGACGTGCCACCACGCCTACGTGGTCCATGTGTAGATTGAAGAAGAAGAACTTAAAACCTGTGCTCGACTGTTTAAACTCACCCCATGAGCAGATGCGTATACAAGCGGCATCCCATCCCAAAGCAGGCTTTTCGGGTGTTTCGTTAAGCCAAAAGTTGCCTTTTTTGAGCAACTGTAACCGGTCTTTCTTATAGAAGATGGCAGAATATTCACCAGCCTCTTTGCCATCATCGCGACCTACACCAATGTAGTCGTAGTTGTCGAGATGAGAGCATAGGTCGTTGAGTTGTTCGTGCAATACCTCTTGCGTGCCAAACACGTCGGGTGATTCGAAGTTTACCTGGTCGCATAGCACCTTACAGCGTGTGGTCCACACGTTGCCATTACGATCATCACCGCTGTTGTGGTTTCGAATGTTGTAAGAGCCTACAAACAACTGCTGTGCGTTCAGCATAATGGTAACGGCCATGGCACATGTTGTTAGAAAAAAACGTTTCTTCATTGAGCTTTCGAATTATTAGTTATTATTCTGTTTTACAGTTTTTGCAGATAGCGGTCGGCCTCGATGGCGGCTTTGGCACCTGAGCCAGCAGCTACAACTCCCTGACGGTAAACGGGATCGGCTACATCGCCTGCGGCAAAGATACCGGGCAGATTGGTGGTGGCAGTACCGGGAACTACCTTGATGAATCCCTGCTCGTCGAGGTCGATATGACCCTTGAAAAGTTCGGTGTTGGGCTTATGACCAATGGCAAGGAAGAAACCGTCGATGGCAATGTCGAAGGCCTCCTCGTTGGGTTCGCCGAGATGACGTACCAGGTGGGCACCCTCAACACCGTTGTCGCCAAAGAGACCTGTGGTGTTGGTTTCGAAGAGTATCTCGATATTCTCCTTTTCCTTGACTCTCTGCTGCATGATCTCAGCAGCACGCAGGAAAGGCTTTCTCACGATCATATACACCTTCTTGGCGAGACTTGCTAAGTAGAGCGCCTCCTCGCAGGCAGTGTCTCCACCGCCCACAACAGCCACCGTACGCTTGCGATAGAAGAAACCGTCGCAAGTGGCACATGCCGATACACCCTGTCCCTTATACTTCTCCTCGTCTTCAAGCCCCAAGTATTTGGCTGTGGCTCCTGTGGCAATGATGATGGTGTCGGTGGTAAAAGTCTTACCGTCTTCGTCTTCCACGCGATAAGGACGGTTCTCGAAGTCGATGTGAGTGATGCTTCCGTCGCGCATTTCCGTTCCGAATCGTTCAGCCTGCTCACGCATGTCCATCATCATCTGATTGCCGTCCACGCCGTTGGGATAGCCAGGAAAGTTTTCTACGATGGTGGTGGTGGTCAACTGTCCGCCTGGTTGCAAACCAGCATAGAGTACAGGTTTCAGGTCAGCACGACCAGCATATATGGCAGCTGTATAACCAGCAGGTCCGCTTCCGATAATGAGAGTTTTGATATGTTCCATTTTTAATTGAGTTTTATTGAATTCCTATTATTTTGTGAGTTTGCAGCGAGAGTTGCCATTCCGGGTGCTGCTTGATATATTCGATGCAATGTTTCATGATGATGGCGTTCTGCTCTGTGTTGCCGGTGTCGCATGGCTGCAGATACAGGTAGTCGGCCTTCAGATGGCAGCAGTCCACAGGATGCTTGTCGTCGAAAACGAGTTTCAGTTCGTTGGCATGAGGAATGACGACTGCCGCCTGAGTCTCAACAAATGCCGTCTTTGGCGAACAGGTTATCCAGTCTATTCCCTGTGGCAGCATATGCGTTCCGTTGGTCTCCACAGCCACATAGTAGCCATCCTGATGCCATGCCTCGATGAGGGCATCGTCGGCCTGCAGAGAGGGTTCTCCTCCCGTCAGTACGATAAACCGGCAATCACCTCCCGTGCGTCTGCATTGCTCCACGATGTCCAGTGCCGTCATCTCCGTATAGTGTGTGAAGTCGGTATCGCAGAAAGGGCACGCCAGGTTGCATCCGCTCATTCTTACGAAGACAGCAGGTCTGCCAGTCCATCTTCCTTCACCCTGCAGTGAGTAGAAAATCTCGTTGACTCTGTAAGTTTTCATTCTTTGTTATCTGTGAATATCTGATGTCTGTCCGTGTTATTTGACGAGGAACTCTATTCCCTTTATCTTGTTCTCGTCGATGACGGTAGCTGTGTTTCCGAAGCTTTCCTGGATAGTGACCTTATAACAAGTGTTAAACTGTTCGACAATCCATTTACCGATATTCTCGGCAGTAGGATTGAAGTCGAAAATCTCGTTGAGGTTGGCATGATCCATCTTGCCGTGTATGGCTTTCTTGATGTGTGTGAAGTCTTCCACCATTCCGTCCTCGTTCAGTTTGTCCCTGCTGACGAGGAATATTTCTATCTGCCAGTTGTGTCCATGCATGCGGCTGCACTTGCTCTCGTAGCTGAGCTGGAGCGAGTGGGCTGCGGATATTTCTAACTTTTTGGAAATACAGTATATCATATCTTGCTTCGTAAAAAATAATCTTATAATCTTTGCAAAGATACATCAATTCGGTAAAATATCAAAATAAATGTGTGATTTAATTTTGTTAAGAGCCTGAATTTGTCAAATCTTCATGACAATGAATAAAAATAGTATCAATCTTTTCGTTACCTCAGAATTTTGCAGTAACTTTGCAGAAATAAGCAGAAATAAGCAGAAATAAGCAGAAAAAGATACGCAAACCATATGAATAATATTAAGAAAATAGTCCTTACGGGCGGTCCTTGCGCAGGCAAGACAACAGCATTAGTACGCATCATAGAGCATTTCTCAGGATTGGGTTACAAGGTATTCACCATTCCCGAGGTACCAACCATGTTTACCCAGGCAGGTATGAACTATCTTACCGACAACGCCAAGTTCTTCTATGAGGGCGAAAAGGCTACGCTCCAGATACAGTTGGCTTTGGAAGACAGCATGATGCGCATGGCACAGACGATAGACAAGCCAGTCATCATCGTTTGCGACCGTGGTGCGATGGATATCTCTTCGTATCTCACTCCCGAGCTTTGGGACCGCATCATCGGAGAGTTGGGTTATACCACAGCCCAGTTGCGCGATGAGCGTTACGATGCCGTACTTCATCTTGTTTCAGCAGCCGATGGCGCCGAGCAGTTTTATACTACGAGCAACAATGCCCAGCGCTTGGAACGTGCCGACGAGCATGGCTTGCAGATAGCCCGCGAACTCGACAAGAAGGTCATCAGTGCCTGGACGGGTCATTCTCATCTGCGTGTCATCAACAACCACGACGACTTCAACAACAAGTTGAACCGTGTTCTCAAGGAGATTAGCAATGTGCTGGGTATTCCTCAGCCAGTGGAGGAGGAGCGCAAGTACATTGTTGAGGTGACGGGCGATGTGGCAGGAAGTATCGACAGCGACATCGTTCAGACTTACCTTACCACCGAACCTGGTTGCGAGGTACGTCTTCGCAAGCGTGTCTTCGAGGGCAAGACAGTGTATGTTCATACCACCAAGAAGTTGCTTTCTTCCAACGAGCAGATAGAGACGGAGCGCCAGATTGGTAAGAATCTCTACGAGTCCATGCTTCAGCAGGCCGATCCTTATCGTGTCACCATCCGCAAGCATCGCAAGAGTTTCATCTGGAAGGGTCAGTACTTCGAGTTGGATTCTTTCGAGTCTCCCGCTCCAGGATTAGTCATTCTCGAGACCAAGGGCATTGCGAAGCAAGAGAGTGTCAAGTTTCCTCCCTTCATCCATGTGAAAGAGGATATCACGGGCAATACACAATATTATAATTATAATATCGCTTTGAGGAAGTAGTTTTCTTGTTTTTTTTTTGAGAAGTCATCTTTTTGAGAAGTTAAAGAAGTTAAGAGAAGTTATCACTCCTTTCGGTCGTTCTGGAAGTTAAGGGACAACAGCCTTATTGTTTGAGTTCCTTGCTGATGTAATTTTTTAGTCAAGAATTTAAGAATTAGAGATTCATTCCTGCTGTTCTGAATTAACACGAACAACGAGAATAGGGCGGCTAAAGCCACCCTTGCTGCTGACTCCCTGCTGCATGAATTCTAAATGCACAGCATCATCAAGCTGCCCCTAAGCAAGTCCTTGAGTGAAAGCGGGTTTATCCCCCGCACAAAAAACGCAGCTCCGCTGCTGGCGAGACCTCTGATGGTCCGCCAACCTTATAGCGAAGCGGTTTGAGCACCGAGTAGGGCGGTTGGCACATCCCCTGTCCCCTGAGGGGAAAGGGGCTTGGGGAAAGCGGTGGAGCCCTCTTTAATGGTAAAGAGGGACGGGGTGATTTTAGAAAAAATCCTTCATTAAGGTTAAGGGAGGACTGGTGGGTTTTCGAAAAATCAAAAACAGGTGGGCTTTCGAAAAAATCGAAAACTGTGGGCTTACGAAAGAAAAACATATTAAGGCTAATTGAGGACAGGTGGTGAGTTTCGAGAAACAAAAGAGGGTGTGTCATAAGTAAGAATACTCTTTTGGGAACTTACAGATTGTAAGTATCTCCATTGCAAGAAGCTAATATAAGGCATTTTTGAACCTTTAAAAGTCTTCTTACTAGAAGTTGTTTTGAAGTTTGCTTACAAATCGTAAGTTGGAAATTTCAAACTTGGACTTATGACACACCCTCTTCATTATCACTGTTACATTGGGAACAATCCGAAGAGTTCAGCGTCGATTTGATCCGTCACTTTGCGGAAATCCTCAGGATTTTCCTCAAAGTGCAAGTTGTCGCCATCAACGATGATCAGCTTCCCCTTATACCCCTTGATCCATTCCTCGTAGCGGTCGTTGAGCCCCTGCAGATAATCAATACGAATACTCTTCTCGAAGTCACGTCCACGCTTCTCGATATGACTCACGAGTGTAGGGATGCTGCTTCGGATATAGATCATCAGGTCGGGCAGTTTCACCAGACTGATCATCAGGTCGAAGAGATCAGTATAGTTTGCGAAGTCACGGTCGCTCATCAGTCCCTTGTCATGCAGGTTGGGTGCGAAAATCTTAGCGTCCTCGAAGATAGTACGGTCCTGGATGATGGTTTCCTTGTTCTGTGCAATTTCCACCACGTCGTGGAAGCGCTTGTTCAGGAAATAGATCTGCAGGTTGAACGACCATCTTTTCATGTCCTCGTAGTAGTCAGCGAGGTAAGGGTTGTTGTCCACAGGTTCGAAGTTCGGCTTCCAACCGTAACGTTTACTGAGTAGTTTGGTGAGCGTAGTCTTTCCGCTTCCTATGTTGCCTGCTATAGCTATATGCATTTCTTTATTTATTTTTTATGATGGTTATTATTTATGTTACTTTAGAAGATAAAGGAGTTAAGGGAGTTAAGGAGTTATCGCTCCCTTCGGTCGCTGAGGAGTTAAGACAAATGCCTTGAGGGCGATGTTTAAAGTTTAATTTTAAGTCCACTAAAGCATTTGTCTTAACTCCTTAACTCCAGAGAAATCTCCTTTAACTTTCCTCCTCCTTCGAGAAGAGTCCGAAGAGTTGCGAGTCTATTCTGTCGACTATTTCGCCAAACTCCCTGGGGTTGTGTTCGAAGTCGAGGTTATCCACCTCTATGACCAGCACCTTACCCTTGTACTTCTTGTATATAAACTCATCGTACAGGTTGTTGATACCCTGCAGATAGTCGATGGGCATCTGCTGCTCGTAGTCGCGTCCCCGCTTCTGAATGTTCTTTACTAAGTGCGGAACCGAAGCTCTCAGATACACCATGAGTTCAGGCATTTTGATCACCTTCATCATCGAGTCGAAGAGTCCCATATAGGTATCGTAGTCCCGCTCGTCCATGTTCCCCATATTCTTGTTGTTGGTAGCGAAAACATACACTCCTTCGAAGATGGTCCTGTCCTGTATGATGGTCTCCTTGCTCTTTTCTATCTCCAACAGGTTTTTGAAGCGCTGTTTCAGGAAATACACCTCCAGGTTGAGCGCCCATCTCGAGATGTCCTTGTAGTAGTCGTCGATGTATGGGTTATCATCTACAGGCTCCAGAAATTTCTTCCATCCATAATGCTTTGCGAGCATATTGGTGAGTGTCGTCTTTCCGCTGCCGATGTTGCCAGCTATTGCTATGTACATGTTATGTTGTTATAAGTATATTATCAATCCGTTGTTATGATTCTTTCGTAAACTGCTCCACGAATTGGTCTTCCGTGATGATAGGAATGCCCAACTGCTGCGCCTTCCTGTTCTTGGTACTTGCCGAGGCAGCATCGTTGTTGATCAGGAAGGACGTGCTTTTGCTCACACTTCCCGTCACCTTACCGCCCTGTTGCTCGATGTAAGCCTTCAGCTCGTTGCGGTTCTTGTAGTGGTGCACGTCGCCCGTCACCACGAAGGTCAGTCCCTCGCACATCGAACCCTTCTCCTGAGGCTCCTCCTCCCTGATGTCGAGTTCCTTCAGGAGTCGCTGCACCTTACCGAAGTTCTTGTCGTCGCGGAAGAAGCCGATAAACTTGGCACTCTTCTCCGGTCCGATACCCTCGATGCTTGCCAGCTCGTCGTCGAAGAGAGCCGTGCGTGCCACCTCGATGAGCTTTGCCACTGGATATTCAGCCAGCAGTCTCTTCGCCACATCTCCGCCACACAGCGGAATGCTGAGCGCATAGAGCAGATGACGACCGTCGGTAATACGGCTCTTCTCGATGCTTTCCAAGAGGTTGTGCACCGACTTGCGGCCGAACCCCTCGAAGGTAGCAATCTGGTGGCTGTATTGCGACAGATGATAGAAGTCGGCATATTCGTGGATGAAACCGCAGTTGATAAATCGCGAAACCGTCTGTTCCGAGATACCCTCGATGTTGATGCCCTCCTTGCTCACGAATCGCGAGAACTTCTTCAGCTGCTTGGCCGTACAGTCAGGGTTGGTGCAGTGCAGCGTCTTCGTGCCGCTCTCACTCTCCGTCACCACCGCCTGTGCACCACATACAGGGCACACCTCAGGCACCTCGAGCACACCCACCTTCTCAGTGATGCGTATCACCTTCGGTATAATCTTGTTGGCCTTGATCACCTGCAGACGGGTACCCTTTCCCCCGATGCCCAGTCGCTCACACTCACTGATGTTGCAGAGCGAGGCACGCTGCACGGTCGTTCCCTCTAACTCCACTGGTGTGAAGACAGCCACGGGCGAAATCGTATTGGCGGCACACGACCATTCTATGTGGTCCAGGGTAGTGTCGGCATGCGTGTCCTGCCATTTGAAGGCATAGCCCGCACGTGTAGCATGATGGCCTGTCACCGACCCCGTAGCAGCATACGCCGTATCGTCGTAGGCTATCACCAGACCGTCGACGGGGAAGGGGAACACCTTGTTCGTCACCTTGTGGGTGAAGAGGTCCACCACCGCCTGAATGTTCTCAGCAGTAGGGTGGTCGATGCGTTCGCGCTCCACAGGGTTGAAGCCCAGCGAAACCAGGAAGTCCATCCTCTCGCCCCATGAGGTGATGTCGTGCTCCGTATATACTAAGGTAAAGGGAATCCATTGCAGATGTCGTGGCTTTACCTCCTCGATGTCCTTCAGGGCCAGCGAACCCGAAGCCAGGTTGCGTGGATTAGCATAGTCGCCCTCCGTCTCCAACACGAAGCGCTCGAAGTCAGGATAGGAGATCACCGCCTCGCCACGAATCACCAAGTGTCCCTTCTCGTCTATCTGTTGAGGAATACCCGCGATGGCAGGCGCCAGATGGGTGATGTTAGTACCGATATGCCCGTTGCCACGAGTCACCACCTTGGTCAGCCTACCGTTGTCGTAGGTCACGACGAGGGTCAGACCGTCCAGTTTCCACGACAGCCAGATACACCATCCGTCAGCCCATTTCACCAGTTCCGCCACACTCTTCGTCTTGGCAAGCGACAGGGCAGGGAACTCATGTTCTTCCTTCTGTCCCGCCACGTTGTCTTCCGACACCTTGGCAGTAGGCGAGTCGGGTAGGGTGATACCCGTTTCCTCCTCCAAGCTTTTCAGCCGGTCGAACAGAGCGTCCCATTCGTAGTCGCTCATCAGTTCCCCCTTGCCGTTATAGTAAGCCTCCGAGGCCTGGTTCAGTTGATCCACCCATTGCCTCATCAGCATTTCTTGCTGTGTCATATATATTATTTTATTTTATTATCTCAAGTTCAGAAGTTATAGAAGTCTACGACTTTCGCCAATGTCCATCGCCCGAAGCACGAATGCGAGCTCCACGCAACCAGCACGCCCTGAAAGGGCAGAAGCTCTTAGCCCAGGGCAGCGCCCTGGGTTGTTATTCCAATGGGCAATGCGCCCTGTAAGGGCAAAAGCTTTACATATCGCAAAGGTTTTTCAAGTTTCATTAGGTGAATTTTAAAGCTTTTGCCCTTACAGGGCGCATTGCTGACAGCCTTTATACCCAGGGCGTTGCCCTGGGCTAAGAGCTTCTGCCCCTTCAGGGCGTGCTTCCACCACTTTGCGATAACTCAATAACTCCCCTTGGAGAAATCATTGCCCACTAAAGCATTTGTCTTAACTCCTTAACACCTTTAACTCCTATGAAACCTCCCGTGAAATCTCCTTTGAAATCACCTCCACATTATTTTTTGCAAAAATAGGAAATAGTTTTCAATTAGCCAAACATTCTTACTCTTTTCACTGATTTCTTAATAAATATTTGGCAGTCTCATAGAAAAGCCATACCTTTGTCGAGTCTAAGAATTTCAATTCAAATAACACAAAGACATATGTTCCGACTGAAGACATTAACGATATTAGGCAGCAAGGCCGAGCTTTCCACCCTTCCCGAGGGTAAGCTGCTCATCAATACGATCAACGCCCATTCCTACAACACAGCCCTGAAGGATACCCTCTTTGCCGAGGCCCTGTCATGTGGCGACGTACTCATCCCCGACGGAGTGAGCATCGTGAAAGCCTGCCGATGGATAGGAGCCAAGTCGCAGCCCAAGGAGCGCATCGCAGGCTGGGATCTCTTCGACTACGAGATGAACCGTCTTGAGCATAAGAGTGAAGCATCAACCGCCAACGGCGAAAGTCCTAAGACAGTGATGTTTATGGGAAGCTCACAGAAAGTACTCGACCTGATAGTAAAGCGAGCTGCCCAGGTATATCCCCATCTCAAGGTAGCCACCTATTCACCCCCTTACAAGCCCGAGTTCACCGACGAGGACAACCGCGCCATCATCTCCGCCATCCATGCCTCCAATCCCGACCTGCTGTGGATAGGCATGACAGCCCCGAAGCAAGAGAAGTGGACCTATTCCCACTGGTCAGAGCTCAACATCCACTGTCATGTAGGCACCATCGGTGCCGTCTTCGACTTCTTTGCCGGCACCGTAGAGCGTGCCCCCTTATGGTGGCAGACCCACGGTCTCGAATGGCTCTACCGCCTCCTGAAGGAGCCCCGCCGCATGTGGCGTCGTTACATCCTCGGCAACACCCTCTTCCTCAAGAACATGCTGACCGAAAAACTCGCCAAATAGCTCAAAGCAGCAATCCCCAGCAAGCCCTCAGCCAGCATCGAGCACCCAGCATGAGCAGCAAGCAGCGAGTAAACTGTATGCAAGCATCGAGCAAGCAGCATGAGCAGCAGCATCGAGAAAGTATTCCGCAACCAAGTCCTTGAGTGAAAGCGGGTTCATCCCCGCACAAAAAACCGCAGCTCCGCTGCTGGCGAAGACCTCTGATGGTCCGCCAACCTTATAGCGAAGCGGTTTGAGCACCGAGTAGGGCGGTTGGCACATCCCCTGTCCCCTGAGGGGAAAGGGGCTTGGGGAAAGCGGTGGAGCCCTCTTTAATGGTAAAGAGGGACGGGGTGATTTTAGAAAAAACTTAAGGTTAAGGGAGGACTGGTGGGTTTTCGAGAAAATCACTATTATGTCAAGAAAAAGCAAATATAAATGCAAGAAATGCGGTTATGCCACGGACATATATGATGGCCGTGGCTTCATGGCCCAACATATAGAAGCCATGACCTGCCCCGACTGCCACAACATAGTTCCCCTTGTTGTAGGCGGCGTCATAGGAGATGCCGCCCCCAGCTTCAACTCCCTTGTAGGCAGACTCTGCCTCCGTTGCGGTTCCGACCGCATTCACCTCTGGGACCATCACACATGCCCCCGTTGTGGAGGTGAGATGCAACCCACAGGCGACTCCGAATTTTGGACGTAAGAAGCATTAAGGTTTGGTGTCATTAAGTGTCCGAAGTTTGAATAATCTCGACAGGGCTGCTGCGGATGTTGGGGTAGTTAGTGCGTTGCTCGTTTCTTGAAAATTATCACGCTATGAGTTATAGTACTGCAGCACAGACCTTGCGGAACCAATCGAGCTTCTTGCCACTCATTTCTGCTATAGACATATTCTCTTTGTTGACATCTTCTGGTTCAAATTCGTAATAAGAATCTTCGGCAGGGAGATAGTCTTCTGGAAGATCATCTATAGAGTGTGCCTGGAAGTTGTGATGTTTTCCTTTCATATCTATATCAACAGTATATACTATGTCGTCTAATGGCGAACTCAGTACATTGCGCAAAGTCAACTCTTTCTTGATGTATTTTTGTATCATGTCGTAATCGATTCTGATGAACATCCAGCGATTGTCCGTATCATCTTGGTCTATCCAATAGAAGAGATAATTGTCGCCGTTGTTTGTTACATAGTGCGACAACAGTGCCCCATCAAAATAGATGAGATCGGCTACTTTCTTGAATTTATCGAAGTTTCGGCTCTTTATTCCAATCCCCTTTATAGTTTTCATATTTATCCTCCTTTATAGATAAGTCGCATAATGGAAACTCCAACAAGTTATAATGTCCATTACTTGCTGGTATTGTAATGTTGCCATCGTTGTTAGTTACGGTTCCAGAAGAAATTCCATCACCTATAGCTTTGTATATGTTCCTCATATTTTTAGCAAGTAACTGATAGAACTTAATAGCTTTATCTTTTTCTGTAAAGCAAGACAAGGCATAACCGCCTATATCGACTTTTCTCTGCCCATTCATAATAGCACGTTGAGGCTTCATGATGTAGTTGGGTAAGTAACTTTTGGACATATCTGTACTGAAAACGAATCTGTATCCTTTCAAATCGTTTGGTTTTACAACTTCGGGCATCTTTAGTCCTTGTTGTACCAATGCGTCTATTTCTGCTTGATACTTATATGTTTCCATCTGTCTATGTTTAATTCTGCATGCAAAAATAAGTAATATTTTTCTCTTATGCAAGTTTTTGGCATTTTCTTTTGTATTTTCATGGATAATTAGAAGTCTTTATGACATTTGAATGTATGAAAGGGATTGTATTCGGGGCATTAAGGTAGGGTGTTCAAAATCCGTTTAAAATTTGGCACGTTTTTTAGTCGAATAATCGGTTTAACTAACTGATATTTCAATAATTATCGACACGAATATTGCGCAGAACTAAAAAAAGTCACATTTTTGAATTCTTAACACGTTGATTTCGTGTGAATTAACTTGTATTTCGACGCAAAAAACGTGTCGAAAAATTAATAGATTTTGAACACCCTAGCATTAAGGGTCTTTCTTATTAATATTCGATTTTGGTATATCCGAATAAAGAATATAAATTTGTGCAATCAAATTTTAAGTCATATGGATAAGAGCATACATTCTCATTTATATCCCCAACAAGTATCGAGCAAGCAGTAAGCAAGCACCATCCACCAAGTAAGCAAGCAACTCATCAGCAATTCGTATCCATGCGGTCGCATACCGCAAACCGCAACTCTGCTGCTGGCGAAGACCTCTGATGGTCCGCTAACCTTATAGCGAAGCGGTTTGAGCACCGAGTAGAGCGGTTTCCTCTTCTTCCCTGAGGGGAGAAGACCGAGATGAGAGGTGGACCCTCCCTTAAGGGTAAGGGAGGACTGGTAGGTTTTCGAAATAGGCGGCGTTATAGGAGATGCCGCCCCCAGCTTCAACTCCCTTGTAGGCAGACTCTGCCTCCGTTGCGGTTCCGACCGCATACACCTCTGGGATCACCACACATGCCCCCGTTGTGGAGGTGAGATGCTACCCACTGGCGACTCTGAATTTTGGACGTAAGAAGCTGCAAAGCTGCCTATCAGTATTAATCTAATACCCATAAAACACCTGCTCCTAATTTTAAAATATGTAAATTCTTCTTCTTTTTAGACAAAAAGCATTACTTTTACAGCTAAAAATGCACTAACAACTATAATCCTGCCTCATATTTTAAATTGTAAGAATTATACATAGTAGTGTGATAACGATATTATTTTGTAAAAAGTAAATTATGTCGAATATCATTTTAAATCCTGGTGTTTACGAAACACTGATTTCTCAAGCCATCCAAGACAAGCTCGATGAATTATCCGAGTCTAAGTTCTTGGTTAAGAAAGAGAATATTGACAGCGCAGAATCTTATAAGATGCTGGCTGAATATTTGACTGAAATTGTTTCAGGCATCTTAAAAGGTTATTTTAGACGCAAAGATGCCAATGATACGATTTCTGCACAAGTAGAAGTCGTCAATCGTATTCTCAAATTTATTGAGCACGAATGGAATGCCGAGGGAATAGAAACCACACCAGATTTACTTTCAGAAGAAAATAAGCTTTTTTTCCTTCGAGGCATATATGATAAGGTGGGATATACCAATGAACAAGTTTCAGCGAAAGCCAAGAACCAACCCGTTTCAGGGTATAGAGTAAGTAATCTGTTTACTGGCGGAAACGATCTTTCTATGGATGAAGAAGTAAGGCGAGATATCCAGACATCTGATGAAATAGATTTGTTAGTCTCCTTTATCAAGTTTGAAGGTCTTCGACTGATTATAGATTCTCTTCGTGAGTTTGTTCAGCGTTCTGGAACCAGATTACGAGTTATGACCACCACTTATATGGGTGCCACAGACCCGAAAGCAGTGCGAATGTTGTATGACCTTCGAGAGATGGGCAATGTTGAGATACGTGCATCTTTCAATACCAAGCAGGAGCGTTTGCATGCTAAGTCTTATATCTTTACCCGTAAAACAAATTTTGACACTGCATATATTGGTTCGAGCAATCTCAGTAGGTCAGCTTTGACTAAGGGATTGGAGTGGAATATGCGTGTCACAACCATAGAGAACCCTCATATTATCAATAAGACCAAAGCTACGTTTGATAGTTATTGGAATAGTGATGATTTTGAGAAGCTTGATACAGAAGAAGCGCTTCGTCGATTTGAAGAATCTATCTGGAAGGAGCGCCATGTCAGCTATGGTCAGCAGACAGATAGTGAGTACGTTACACGTTTTGAACGTAAGACGCATCAGATAAAGGTGCTCGAGAAGTTGCAGTTTGAGCGCAACATTGTTCATAGTTATAAAAACCTCATCATAGCTGCCACAGGTACAGGCAAGACAGCTATTAGCGCTTTTGATTTCAAAGATTTCAATAAGAAATTCAAGCAAGAGCATGGACGAAATGCAAGATTGTTGTTTGTCGTACATAGAGAAAAGATTCTCAATCAAGCTCGCAGCACGTACTGCTCAGTCTTAGTAGATAGTAATTTTGGCGAAATATGGACGGGTAAGATAAGACCTGGCTATGGTAGCAATCTTGAACATCTGTTTATTACCATCCAGACCTTAAATAATAATTGGGATACCTTTGAACGTATGGGCCCAGATTATTATGATTATATAGTCATAGATGAGGTACATCATAGTGCAGCAGGTAGTTATCGTGAACTCTTTAACAGATTTAAGCCCGAGATATTTGTGGGACTTACTGCTACTCCAGAACGAATGGATGGCAAAGAGATTCGCCCCGATTTCAATAATCGTTTTGCTGCAGAAATCCGTTTGCAGGAAGCGCTTAATCAACAGCTCTTGTCACCTTTCGATTATTTCTGTGTCACAGACGATAGTGTAGACTTAAGCAGGCTTGCCTGCAAAGGCGACAAATATGATGTATCCCAGCTAAATCTGGTGTATAATAACAATGCACAGCGTTTTGGTATTATACAGAAAGCCTTGGGCAATTACGTGAATGATCCGCATGAATGTAAGGCCGTTTGTTTCTGTTGTAGCATAGACCATGCTAATTATATGGATACCATGTTCCGAAGTCATGGATACAAATCAATGGCTGTCACTTCACGCAATTCCTCAGAGTTAAGCCATGCCTCAATGATGCTTGCACATGGAGAAATCAACTATCTCTGTGTAGCAGATATCATGAACGAGGGTGTCGATATTCCCGAGATAGATACAGTCTTGTTTTTGCGTCCTACCGAATCGTTGACCATATTCTTGCAGCAGCTGGGTCGAGGATTACGATTGGCTGATGGCAAGACCTGTCTAACAGTGCTCGATTTTGTAGCTCAGGCCAACCAGTCGTATAATTACGAGAGTCGTTTTCGTGCTCTCGTAGGACGTTCCTCTCAGAGTATAGAGAAGGAGATAAAGAATGGCTTTATCTTCTTGCCACGTGGTTGTACCATCACGATGGAGAAACGAGCACAATCATATATTCTTAAAAATATTCATGAAGCCATATTTAATCTTTCCCGGTTGAGAAGAGAATGTCGTTCTTTCACTCAGAACACGGGGCAAGAGCTTACTTATGAGAACTTCATTAATAACTTTGATCTTGACTGGCGAATCGTCTATAAATCACCGGGGTCGTGGGCTCGCTTAAAGAAGCAGTCGGGCATAGGTGTGCCCGACTTTGATGAGCAAAGCAAGTACACGAAGTTGTTGGAAGGCGGCTTGGCTCGTCTCTTCCATACCAACAGCTATCTGTATCTTGAATATCTTCTGAAACTGATAAACAACGGAATGGTTCATCCCTCAAATGCCACGGCACGAGAAGATAAATTCTTCCAGTTGTTCTATTATACTGTATGGATGGATGGCATTCAAAAAGTAAACAAACTATATCAGCAATCTTTTGCGAGTTGTTCTGATGCTGTTCGTTCTGTAGCCAGTCTTAAGTGGTTTATGGAGGAACTTAGTTTTATGGTTTCACTTCGTCATAGTCAGTTGAACCAAACCACCAACTGGCTAAAGGTAGATGATCAAGCTGAAATAGAACTCTATGGCTGCTATAGCTCAGACGAGATTCACTTACTCTTGGAGAATAAACTGGGACGCTGGCAGGTATTGGGCACACAATATAATAAGGAGCGCAAATTTGCCATGGTCTTTGTGACATTGAATAAATCCGATAAGGAATATTCGCCCAGCACACTATATGAAGATTATGCCATATCGCCCGAGCAGTTCCACTGGCAATCAATGAACAAAGTTCGTCAGAATAGTGAAGAGGGACAGCGTATCATTCAGCAGCGTGAGAATGGATGGAAGTTCCTGCTCTTTGTCCGTGATTCAAAGCAGGATGAATATGGAATGACAAATGCTTACTGTTGTCTCGGATTTATGGACTTTGTTAGCTGTCATAATGAATGCCCTATGAATGTCATTTGGAATATGCAACAATCTATTCCTGGATTTATTCTTGAATCGGCCAAAGCTGTATAACGACACAAAATATGAAACAAATAGAAGTAGTTGCCGCCATAATCTGCAATGGCGGCAAAATATTTGCCACCCAACGAGGATATGGCGAATGGAAAGACTGGTGGGAGTTCCCTGGTGGTAAGATAGAAATAGGAGAGAGCCCCGAACAGGCACTCTGTCGTGAAATACGCGAGGAGTTGGCTACAGAAATATCCGTAGGTAAATTGCTTCATACCGTAGAGTACGATTATCCCCATTTCCATCTCACGATGCATTGTTATCTGTGTAAAGTAGAGAGTGGCAACCTCACCCTTTTAGAACATGAAGCAGCCAAATGGTTGTCCTTAGATAATCTGCAAAGTGTCAACTGGTTGCCCGCAGATAGGGAAGTGTTGGAGTATTTGGAGAAATAAGAAAGATGGACTAAATAGAAGTTGCACAGAATCGTAAAAAAAACTCCCACCGAAGCGGGAGTATAGGTTTAACACCTTCGGCAGCAATTACCGCCTTATTGTGATAAGATGTAGGAAATCTTATTCTGAAGGCAAAAATATAACAAAAAACTTGTTTATCCAAATTATTTGCTGTACTTTTACAAAAAATTAATAATTCATTCTATAAAATCATGAAAGTATGACTAAAATTTTAGGAATTGACACAGGAACTAATAGTCTTGGATGGGCTATTGTTGAGAAGCAGACCGATGGATATCATTTGCTTGATAAAGGTGTAAACATCTTCCAAGAAGGTGTCAAAATCGAAAAAGGCAAAGAGTCTTCTAAAGCAGCAGAGCGTACGGCTCATAAAGCAGCAAGAGTAAGAAACTATCGCATAAAATTACGTAAGATCCGTCTGCTTCGTGTTTTAAGTGATTCCCATTTGTGTCCACCACTTTCTAAGGCCGAACTTTCTGCATGGCGACTCAAGAAAGAGTATCCCAAGAATGAATTGTTTATGCAATGGCAAAGTACTGATGATGCATTAGAAAAGACACCATACGCATGTAGACACAAGTGCCTACATGAGAGTCTTGATTTTAGTAGCATGACTGATAGATATATCTTAGGACGTGCCTTTTATCACATGATTCAGCGACGTGGCTTTTTAAGCAATCGTAAAGATCAGAGTGGTGATGATACAGGAAAGGTAAAAGAAAGTATCAGCAACCTGACTCAAGAGATGCATGATGCTGGTTATGAGTATCTTGGAGATTATTTTTATTCTCTTTATAAAAGAGGAGAGAAGATTCGTAATCATTATACTGCACGCAATGAGCATTATCTTAGTGAATTTAAAGCCATTTGTGAAAAGCAGGATTTAGCTAAGAATCTTGGTCAAGAGGTGGTAAGTCAAATAGAAAAAGCTATCTTCGACCAGCGTCCCTTAAAGTCACAAAAGGGGCAAGTGGGCAAATGTGTGTTTGAGAAAAACAAGACCAAATGCCCCTCTTCTCATCCTATGTACGAAGAGTATAGAATGCTCTCTTTCATCAATAATATTAAAATCCTAACGCCAAAAGATGATGCATTACGACCTTTGTCTGCAGAGGAACGAGAACTTATCATGCCTTTGTTCTTCCGTAAATCGAAGAAGCAATTTGATTTTGAAGATATAGCAAAGAAACTGGCACCCAAGAAGCAATATGGATTTTTCAAAAAGAGTGCCGATGCCGGTATGCCGTATCTTTTCAATTATCCTATGGATACATCTGTTTCTGGTTGTCCTGTAACAGCCGCACTGAAAGATATCTTTGGCGACAACTGGATTGATGGCCTTTGCGAAACCTATACGCTGGCTGAGGGTAAAAGTCGTTTGGATATTATTAATGATATTTGGCATGCATTATTCTTCTATACAGATGATATTAAACTTGCAGAGTTTGCTAAGAATCGTTTACAATTGAGCGATGAAGAAGCCAAGAAGTTTTGCGAAATTTCTTTGCCAGCTGATTATGCTTCATTAAGTTTGAAAGCTATTTGTAAGATTCTTCCTTATCTAAGAAGAGGTTTGATTTATTCTCATGCTGTCTTTTTGGGTAATTTGTGTGAAGTAATGCCGCAATACGAATGGAATATAGAGGAAATGCGTGAAGCAGCCATTGATAATATTATCCACGAAATGAACCAGATCGATTCTAAGGATGCACGTACTTTCGAGGTTTGTATTAAAGAATATCTGAGGGAGCAGTATCATGTATCTGATGAGAAACTCAAAAAGTTATACCATCCTTCGATGATGGAGGTATATCCAAGAGTACAACATACTAACAATCACGGTGTTTATCAGCTTGGATCACCTCGAATTGATAGCGTTCGTAACCCAATGGCTATGCGCTCTATGTTTAGATTGCGCAAATTGGTAAACCGCTTGTTGGAAGAGGGAAAGATAGATTCGGATACCGAAATTCATATAGAGTTTGCACGTGAGCTGAATGATGCTAACAAGCGTAATGCTATTGCTGCTTTTACAAAGGAAAATCAAAATGCAAATGATGATGCCAGAAAGCAGATTATTGCTCTTTTCAAGAAAGAAACAGGAAAGGATATCGCCCCCACAGATAATGATGTCTTGAAATATGTTCTTTGGAAAGAGCAGAAACACATTTGCCTGTATACAGGAAAGCAGATAGCTATTTCTGATCTTGTAGGGGCAAATCCAAAGTTTGATATTGAACATACGATTCCTCGTAGTGTTGGTGGCGATAGTACGAAAATGAACCTGACACTTTGTGATAGTCGTTTCAATAGAGAAGTCAAGAAAACCAAGTTGCCAACAGAGTTGTCTAATTACGATGAGATTATGACTCGTATTCAAGACTGGAAAGATGAATATGAATCTCTTGAAGCTCAAATTCGTAAGCAAAAGAAGCTATCAAAAGGTGCAACGACTAAAGAACAGAAAGATAATATCATACGTAAACGTCATTTATTAGAACTTCGTCGTGATTATTGGAAAGGAAAATACCTACGTTTTACGATGGAGAGTGTACCAGAAGGATTTAGCCGTCGCCAAGGTACTGATATCAGTGTGATTTCAAAGTATGCACGTCTTTACCTGAAATCACTATTCAAGCATGTCTATACCGTTAAGGGTATTGCAACTTCCGATTTCAGAAAAATCTGGGGTATACAAGATATTTATAGCAAAAAAGAACGCGTTAACCATGTGCATCATTGCATAGATGCCATTGTAATAGCTTGTACAGGCTTGGATGAATATAATAAGTTGGGTGCATATTATCATGATGAAGAAAATCATGAATGGTATGGTAAGTCTAAGGCTTTTTTTAAAAAGCCATGGCCAACTTTTGTTGAAGATATCAAAAAGGTGCAAGATGAAATCTTGGTTTATCATTATACACCAGATAATATGCCAAAGCAAGGACGTCGTAGAATTAAAATCAATGGCCAAAAAGTGCTTTGCAAGGGTGATGCTGCGAGAGGTTCTTTACATAATGATACATACTATGGTGCTATAGAGAACGATGGTCAAGTGAAGTACGTTAAACGAATAGACTTGACATCACTCAAAGAGAGCGATGTGAAAAATATAGTAGACGATACTGTAAGAGAGATTATAAAAGCTGCTATCCGTGAGAAAGGTTTTAAAGATGCTATGGCTGGAACAATATGGATGAATGAAGAAAAGCAGATACCGATTAAAAAGGTGAGATGCTTTACTCCGTCTGTAACAAAGCCATTAAATATTCGTCATCAGCGTGATGCTTCTATGAAGGAGTATAAGCAACAATATCACGTTGCTAATGATAGCAACTATATGCTTGCACTATATATAGGCAAGGATAAAAAAGGAAAAGAAAAACGAGAGTTTGAAATTGTTAATATGCTACAAGCTGTGCAATACTTCAGAACAAGTAATGATAAAAATGCTGCAGCAGGGCATCTTGTTCCAGTAAAAAGTGAACATGATTATCCATTTGTTTATTCTCTTAAAATTGGAACCTCTGTCCTTCTTTACGAATCTTCGCCAGAAGAAATATGGGAAAGTTCTATAAAGGAACAAGCAAGAAGAATGTATAAGGTAACAGGACTTTCTTCTATGGTTATAAGTGGTTGCTCTTATGCAACTATTACAATGAGAAATCATGAAGAGGCTCGGTTAAGTAAAGAAATTAAAGCGAAAAATGGTGCATACAAACAGGGAGAAGAACTTCGCCCTTCAATAATCATGCTCCACACGCAGTTAAATGCTTTAGTTCAAGGCTATGATTTTGAGATTAACGAACTTGGAGAAATTAAAAGATTAAGGTAATATGATTAAGCAGACATTATTCTTTTCAACTCCCGTTTGTCTTTCGCTTAAGAATTGCCAGATTGTAATTTCTTGGAAAGACTGCGACGATAAGGTAACTCGGCCTATTGAAGATATAGGGTGTGTCGTTTTGGAAAATCAAATGATAAACATTACATTGCCGCTTCTTAACGAGTTGGTAAAGAATAATGTTGCTGTCATATTATGTGATAACAAGATGATGCCGACGTCTATGTTACAGAGTTTAGACGCAAATACTACGCAAGCTGAAAGTCTTAAATTTCAGCTTGCAGTTAGTGAACCCATGAAAAAGCAAGCCTGGAAACAAATAATCGAGTCAAAAATTAAAAATCAGGCTTCCATTTTGTCCCTTACAGGAAAAAGTGGTGATGTATTAAAACCATATTTTAGTAACGTCAAAAGCGGAGATTCTGATAACAGAGAAGGATTAGCAGCTAAAGTATATTGGAATATGCTCTTTGGTCATTCTTTTAAGAGAGAACGTGATGGCAGTACTCCCAATGAACTATTGAATTATGGATATTCCATTTTGAGAGCAGCAACAGCTCGGGCTTTACTTGGATCCGGTTTATTGCCAAATTTGGGTATATTTCATAAGAGTAGATACAATGCTTTTCCCCTGGCAGATGACGTTATGGAACCATATCGTCCTTTTGTTGATGAAATTGTTTACACTCTTTTCAGTAAAGGTGTAACCGATTTAAATAAAGATTCAAAATCCGAATTATTGCGGGTGCTAAATTGTGATGTAAATATTGGAAAAGTAAAGCGTCCATTACAAATAGCTTTAACTATTACTACAGCCTCTCTCGTTAAATATTATTCTGGTCAAGCAAAAAAACTGTCTTTACCTATCATTATATGACAGAAGATAGACTAAATGCATATCATATTATGTGGCTTTTTGTATTTTTCGATTTACCTGTTACCACTAAAAAAGACATGAAAGCAGCTTCTCTGTTTCGTAAGAACTTAGAGAAAGATGGTTTCTCCATGATGCAATTTTCTGTCTATATTCGTCATTGTGCTTCGAGAGAAAGTTTAGAAGTACATATTAAACGTGTGAAATCCTTATTGCCAGAATCTGGAAAGGTTAGTATACTGAGTGTTACAGATAAGCAATATGGTGATATTTATAATTTCTGGGGAAAACCTAAAAGTATTAATAAGAGTAAAATTACGAAAAAAGTAATCAGTGAACCTATTCAACTGGAATTTTTTTAGTAAATTTGCATATAGAAAAAAGTCCTACTCGCCATTTCTTACAAGAAATATGGTTGTTATTACCTGATTATCAGCATATTCGTTTCTTTAGGTTGTGGTTTGATGTAGGAATATAAAGATATACAACTGTACGTAAAAAACCTAAGCCTAAATAAAGTTGTGGTTTGATGTAGGAATATAAAGATATACAACCCAACCGATTTAAGCGATACCAGCAAAAGAGTTGTGGTTTGATGTAGGAATATAAAGATATACAACCGTTTTGTATCTTCTGATTTTCTTCTTGTAGTTGTGGTTTGATGTAGGAATATAAAGATATACAACAGAGCAAAAGAAATACTTATACATATAAGGTTGTGGTTTGATGTAGGAATATAAAGATATACAACATTTTTCTTAAACTTATAACCTGAAAAACGGTTGTGGTTTGATGTAGGAATATAAAGATATACAACTATTGTATCGTTGTATTAATGTAGTTATAGTTGTGGTTTGATGTAGGAATATAAAGATATACAACTTGTATTAATTGTTTTTGATACCTTTTAGAGTTGTGGTTTGATGTAGGAATATAAAGATATACAACTTGCCAATCTCTTTGCTTTTGAGCTTCCTGGTTGTGGTTTGATGTAGGAATATAAAGATATACAACTTCATCAAGTCCAGTAACCCAAGAAGAGTAGTTGTGGTTTGATGTAGGAATATAAAGATATACAACACGGAAACAGAATGGAGTACTCCCTGTTTAGTTGTGGTTTGATGTAGGAATATAAAGATATACAACGCATCACCATAGCAATCATCACAATATGTGTTGTGGTTTGATGTAGGAATATAAAGATATACAACTTACTCACAATGCTCTCAGTTTGGCGATTAGTTGTGGTTTGATGTAGGAATATAAAGATATACAACGCGTCATCAATGTGATGAGGCAGCAGAAGGTTGTGGTTTGATGTAGGAATATAAAGATATACAACTCAGATGCGGAGCGTGATAAGTTGATTAAGTTGTGGTTTGATGTAGGAATATAAAGATATACAACTAAAAATTAATTAGACCAAGGAAGACCATGGTTGTGGTTTGATGTAGGAATATAAAGATATACAACAGTAATTGGAGAAGCAACAGAAGTGTCTAGTTGTGGTTTGATGTAGGAATATAAAGATATACAACGAAGCCTTAGGAATGGAAGGCACGAAATGAGTTGTGGTTTGATGTAGGAATATAAAGATATACAACTATAAAATAAAAAATAAGAATAAAATAGAGTTGTGGTTTGATGTAGGAATATAAAGATATACAACCTGCCATCTGCGATATGAAGCACGAGAACGTTGTGGTTTGATGTAGGAATATAAAGATATACAACTGAAAGAAATAAATGTTTTCGACCTTGACGTTGTGGTTTGATGTAGGAATATAAAGATATACAACTTAAAACAAATATGGCCTACCATGTAGGTAGTTGTGGTTTGATGTAGGAATATAAAGATATACAACGAAGACAATGGCACAACTTTACCAGAAAGGTTGTGGTTTGATGTAGGAATATAAAGATATACAACCGTTGGCGGTTTCTTCTGGGCTGATAACAGGTTGTGGTTTGATGTAGGAATATAAAGATATACAACAGGCTCGTGTTGTACCTGTTCATAAACAGGGTTGTGGTTTGATGTAGGAATATAAAGATATACAACTGGTGGAGATCACTCACTATACACCACTATGTTGTGGTTTGATGTAGGAATATAAAGATATACAACTGGATATTAACAGTAGTAGTAGAATTATTGTTGTGGTTTGATGTAGGAATATAAAGATATACAACATTCATCTTGTTAGCCTTACTCTGTGATGAGTTGTGGTTTGATGTAGGAATATAAAGATATACAACAAGGCGGCAAGATATTCGTCACACCACTCAGTTGTGGTTTGATGTAGGAATATAAAGATATACAACTTATTGCATATATATAATAACATCGAATTGTTGTGGTTTGATGTAGGAATATAAAGATATACAACCGGAACACATAAAATACTTATACATGTAAGGTTGTGGTTTGATGTAGGAATATAAAGATATACAACCCCTCGTACTTCTTGATGCAGGCGACAGCGTTGTGGTTTGATGTAGGAATATAATTATGTTAATAAGTGAACCTGCTATTTATGTTGAATGATAATGCGGGTCACTTGCAAAATAAAAGAGTGTGCGATTATCGAAAGTTTCTGTTGATGAATCTTCAAAAATAAGTGATGGCGCGTTTCTTTACTTTTTAATAAGTAGTTGGAGCGTGCGTTATTTGTAATGTAAATTTTTTAATTATTTGATATATGAGAAAATCGGAGAAGATATTCAACTTTGAAATGGAGGAGAGGGAAGGTAAGGTGCTGCTCACGGCGAAGGAATGGCCGTATAGTGTGCTGCAGGTGGTGCCGGCTACGCCTGAGACGTTTGATGAAGTGGTGAGAAATCAGAAAGAGGGCTATGGCGGCGGAGCCGGAACCAAAGAATCGGGAATAGTCTGCAATAATCTCTTCAGGTGTCATTAAGGATGGGTGTCATTAAGCTCATTCTGCCACTTCTTTCCAGCCAAGTAAGCCTTTACCTAAATCATCCAATTCAATGCTCAAGCCTATTACTTTACGTTTATCGCTTTTGAAAGGTTCGAGATAATGATGGGTTCTTATCTGCTCAGCGCCAGCCGACTTACCTCCATTCTTGGATAGTTTAAGTTCTATCACATAAATGAATCGAGGAGCCTTTGCCACAATATCAATCCGACCTGTAGCAAGCTTCTTTTCTACTTGCACATTCAGACCTACTGCATTGAAAAGAGTACTGATAATGAGACGATAACGCTCTTCCATATCCATACTTGCCAGCTTTTTATTGCTGTAAGGGACATCAGCAATGAGAGCCTTCAGATGCTTCATCGCCTCTGATACATTACCTTCTCGCATAGTCTTCATCAAGAGAGTCTGCACGGAAACTGGCCTCGAATTGTTTTGCATCGTCAAAGCTGGGACCACCATTTTGTACAGCGCCCTCTTGACTTCTTCATTCGGGAAACCAAGCGTATAGACTTCATCTTCGTAGCTCTTGATTGTGAGATAGCCAGACTGATAGAGAAACAATTCTGCTCCTCCATCTATCACATCCGACAACTCCAATGTTTCACGGTCAATATAGCATTCCTCGAAACGTTCCAGATCTATCTCTATATCATCCACAAACTTAGGAAGCAAAGAGGTTGCACCAGATGCTGCCCAATAATTTCGCAATTCCCCAGAGTTAAGGGCATAGATGAGGCTGTAAGGATTGTAGATGTCCACCATGTTTCTGAAAGAGAAATGATAACCATCATAATATTCTTTCAAATGATCATGGGTCTTCTGTATGGACCATCCATTCAATTTCCCCATGCTCGCTATCTCTGGCTGGAAGTTTTCTGCTATCTCCTCTTCTGTAATGCCACAGATGGCAGCATATTCTGGCTCGAAACTGATATTGGTAAGATTATTCAAGACTGAGAACAAGGATATCTGAGTGAACTTGGTAATACCTGTAACGAAGACAAACTTCTCATACTCATCGTCGGCCTTCAAAATGGCAAATACTTCCCGATAAATGGCGGTACAAGCCTCATGTTGCGCCGTCTTCCAGGAATGCTGTAGTGGCGAGTCGTATTCATCAATAAGAATGGCCACCTGCTGACCGGTTTTATTACAAGCAGTTTCTATGATGTTCTTGAATCTCACGGCAAGTGAACTTTCTTGGCGTATTACTATTCCATACTCTGTTTCATAAGTATGGAACGCATCATCCAAATAGCTCCGTACACTTTTCGGTTCTGCTCCAGCCTGACTCATATCGAGTCTGATGACTGGGCGCTTTACCCATTCCTTCTCCAGTTCCATGATCTTCAAGCCCTCAAAGAGTTCCTTTCTGCCCTCCAGATACATCTGCAGAGTATCGATGAGAACTGACTTGCCAAAGCGACGGGGACGACTGAGATAATTGTACTTATCTCCTCTATTTACCAGATTCCAAATCAAATCTGTCTTATCTACATACAGTAATTTTTCGGTTCTGATTTCCTTAAAAGACTGTATGCCTACTGGTAGTCTCCTATTCATATTCATTTCTGCCATGATCTTGCTCTTATTAGACATGCTGCAAATTTACACAAAATAAAGGAACATTCCAAATATTTTGGGGTTAATTATAGGAGATGTGAGATATTTGATACCTCCTCTGGTGTCATTAAGGGTGGGTGTCATTAAGGCTGGGTGTCATTAAGTGTCATTAAGGTTTTTGGAGGATGATTTTTCCTTCTTATCATCGAAAAAGTGTATGATTTAACATTTGTTATCCTCGGAAAAAGTGTATTGTTCTCTTGTTTTTATCCTCGAAAAAGTGTATCTTTGCAGCGCAAATATTAAAATTTCAGGACTTCCCATCTGACGAAGTTTTAGTGTTATGTTCCTGGAGAACCTCTGTTTACAACTGCAGAAATACTGAAGGAATATAGAACATAATTTTGTATCATAAGATTTATATCCAATGTCAGACCATTTGACCATAGAGCAGCGGCACAAGAATATGGCGGCCATCAGGAGCAGGGATACGAAGCCGGAGATGGTGGTGCGGAAATACTTGTGGAGCAGGGGGTTCAGGTACAGGGTGAATAACCCGAGGCTGCCTGGACACCCAGACATCGTATTGCGCAAATACCATACGTGCATCTTTGTGAATGGATGCTTCTGGCATGGTCATGAGGGGGTGCAAATACTACAGGGTGCCGAAGACGAATACGGAGTTCTGGGAGAGGAAAATCTCACGCAACAGGGAGAGAGACCGGGAAGAACAGAAACAGCTGGCAAGGATGGGGTGGCACTGCATCACCGTCTGGGAGTGTGAACTGAAAGGGGAGAGGAGAGAGAGGACACTCGAGTCGCTGGAGTACACGCTCAACCATATCTTTATCCAGGACAGGGACCTGAGATACAGGCTGCCGGAAGGAGAGGACATGGGTATGGCTGCGGAAGAGAATGTCGCTCCGCGACAATAAGTTCGTGGGTGGAGGATGCTATGGCGCAAGCGGCTGTTTTTTATTATTCTAATGTTATTTTGTCATAGCCAAAAACTATGACAAAAAAATATTTTTCTTCTTAAAAAAGATTTTTTTCGAAAATCCACTTGGGATTACTTTACCTTAATGAGTTTTTTCGAAAACCCACCAGTCCTCCCTTACCCTTAAGGGAGGGTCCACCTCTCATCTCGGTCTTCTCCCCTCAGGGAAGAAGAGGAAACCGCCCTACTCGGTGCTCAAACCGCTTCGCTATAAGGTTGGCGGACCATCAGAGGTCTCGCCAGCAGCGGAGCTGCGATTTTTTGTGCGGGGATGAACCCGCTTTCACTCAAGGACTTGGTTACGGGCAGCTTGCTGGGTGATTGCTGCTGATGCTGGGTGCTTGCTTGCTGCTGATGGCTGCTTGTTGAAGCAGGATTTACTGCTGGACTTTTTGCCAATCTATGAGGCCTTTGCCTTTATCGTCGAGCTCAAGGCCTAATCCGATGACCTGATACAATTTTAAATTTAGAATACTGCATTGTTGCATGTTCTTTAGAGTTTATTATCATCTCAAATATAATTAGGACTCTGAAAATATGCAAAAATGTGCGGTATTTTATAGAATTATCCGTAGTATCTTACCGTATTCTCGAAATTTATTGTATTTTTGCAGCAGTAATGACATTTAATAAGAGGTGAAATGAACAATATAGTTGGCAAAGTAGCAGCACTTGGTGGCACTATCTCCACTACTGATATATCTCATTTGTCAGAGTATAAACGGCTGTTGAGAGCTAAGGAGCGTGGCGACTTGATAAAGTTGCGTCATGGCATATATGCCGTTCCCGATGCTTTGCTTAATACAATGATTGATGTGGAGCGGATTGTACCCAATGGCATTGTTTGTCTATATAACGCCTGGGCTTACCATCAGCTTTCAACAACAGTACCACCAGCCTTTTGCATTGCTATCGCTAACAAGAGGAAAGTGGTGATACCAGATACGCTTCCGATAGAGCTGTATTATTGGAAAAAGGAGAACTTGGAATTCGGCATTATGGATGCAGAAATCTCTGGATACCATGTTCGTATCACCGACATGGAACGAAGTGTTTGCGATGCAGTAAAATACAGAAACAAATTTGGGCTGGATGTTTGCGCTGAAGTGATACGCTCCTATCTGAAAAAGCCAAACCGCAATCTCACTCGTTTGCAGGATTATGCCAAACGGCTCAGAGTATTCAACACATTAAAAAATTATCTTGAAATAGCAATGGAATAGAATGGGAAAGAAAAACTACGGCAAGTCTGTAAAGACACGCTTGCTCAATCTAATGAATGAAACAGGCTATAAATATATGTATCTCTTGGCAAGATACTTTAACGAAAGGTTGCTTTACAGAGTATCTGTTAGCCAATATAAGGACAACTTCTTATTAAAAGGAGGCTCTTTGCTTTATGCCATGAATGGACTTGAGGCACGTCCTACGGTAGATGTTGACTTTATGGCAGATAGAATCAGCCATGACAGGGATTTCCTTGCACATGTGTTCCAAGAAATCTTGGGTATTGTATGCGATGAGGATGGAGTGTCGTTTGACATTGACAGCATCCAGTTAGAACCTATCACTGTCGAAAAGAAATATCCTGGCACCAGATTCTACTTTACTGCCCACATGGATACCATTTCTTACAACATGTCTGTTGACATTGGTTTTGGTGATGTTGTTACTCCATATCCCACAACCATTGATTTTCCATTGCTGTTGCCAGACATTCCTTCTGTGAACATACAGGCATATTCCTTGGAGACTGTTGTCGCCGAGAAATTTCATACGATGATAGACCGTGATGTGCTCAATAGTCGTATGAAAGATTTCTTCGACTGCTACCAACTCTTGACAAAGAGAGACTTGGATGATGATACGTTGTATGATGCTGTCAAGGCGACTTTCGACAATCGAGGTCTTACATACAATCCCGAATTGCAGTTGTTCACAGTAGGTTTTGCGACAGATGTAGCACGCATAACCCGTTGGAAAGCTTTCCTAAAAAAGATTCAATGGAAAGAGGCTCTTGATTTCGAGACTGTAATGGAGGTGATAAGAGAAAGGCTACAGCCTATGGCTGAAAAATATTGGAAAAAGTAGTTTACTTTCGATAACCCACCAGTCCTCCCTTACCCTTAAGTTTTTTCTAAAATCACCCCGTCCCTCTTTTTTTGATAAAGCTGGCTGCACTCGGCAAATTGAAAGCGAGCTTTCATTGCGCTCATTTGCACAGCTTTTTCCCATTAAAGAGGGCTCCACCTCTTTTCCCAAGCCCTTTTCCTCTCAGGGGACAAGGGATGTGCCAACCGCCCTACTCGGTGCTCAAACCGCTTCGCTATAAGGTTGGCG
>ERZ1026854.276-NODE-276-length-37293-cov-6.456872_pt1 | contig 37293 bp, 28 predicted proteins | sample MGYA00380157_ERZ1026854 | MGnify/ENA primary metagenome ERZ1026854 (study PRJEB33269, sample SAMEA4719793) | human gut metagenome | biome: human-associated habitat; feature: organic feature; material: feces | place: Cameroon | collected 2013-10 ... | reverse complement strand
ACCTATACCCTTAGCAGGGGCACCTCTTCGGCCACTTGAGTACTTCTCCAAAGTCATTATTTACCAATATAATATTGTTCATGCGCCGTAACGCATGAATAACTATACTAAATCTTTACTGATTTGTCAACTATTATTTTCACATTTCATTTTTTTATTCAATAAGATTACAATTTCTATAATTACCAGACTTCACCCGGATATTTCATATTCCACTCTTTTCTCAGACCTGTCATAATATCCATGACATCCTTGGTGTCCTGGATTCTTAATTTTTGGACATTCCCTGTCTTTATTGCCTGCTCCATATCTTCCATCTCATATTGTAAGGCTTTTCCGGTATCGCCTGCTGCTATGTTATGCCGCACCCCGGATTCAGCTTCCACGATCACTGCCTGATCCGCACGCGGATATTCCATAATTTCAATATATCCATTTTCACAACTGATCACTGCACGTTTCGGCTGTTTTGAATGTAAGGATAAAGCGAGTGTTGCCATCTGTGATTCTTTGTTCATCAGCAATATTCCAGCCTGCTCGTCTGCTCCGGTCGGTGCAAATTTCACCTGACTTAATACCTGATCCGGTTTGCTCTCCATAAAACTGCGTGCAATACTGAGCGCATAGACACCAATGTCGAGCAATGCACCACCTGCAAGATCCATATTAAAGAAACGATTTTTCATATTATATTCTTTGTAGCTTCCAAAATTAAGCTGTATCATCTGAACTTTTCCAAGTGCAGGTATTCCTTCCGTCAGCCAGTCTGCAATCTCCGCATGTTTCTCTTTTACATCCGGCATGTATGTTCCTGTTTTTCCGGCATCGATCAGTTCCCATAACTTTTTATAGAGCGGCATATGCCAAATTGTCATTGCCTCCGCAAAAATAACATTATTTTCTTTTGCAAGTGCTAATGCTTCCTCCAGTTCAAGACTGTTTAAGGTGATCGACTTTTCACATAACACGTGCTTTTTATTTTTCAGTGCTTCCCTGACAAATTCGATATGGGTATTGTGCGGTGTCGTGATATAAATCACATCCACCTGCGGGTCTGTAAACATCTCATGAAAATCATCATATACCTTTGTGACCTGATATTTTTCTGCAAATGTGACTGCCTTTTCATGGGTACGGTTACCCACAGCATAGAGTTTTTTACCCATAACTTTTAATGCCTGCGCCATCTCGTTTGCAATCACACCGGTTCCTAAAACCGCCCAGTTTAAATTTCTTTCCATAAATACCTCATTTCCAATCCACGTTCCTCATAACATGAGTCTGGACTTTCTTTCATGAAATCTATCTACAATCTGATTTTAAATAGTTGCATATTCTTTGATTGCTGTTTCATAAAGATTATTTCCCCGGCTGTCGATCACAACGATCACCGGAAAATCCTTGATTTCGATCTTACGGATTGCCTCTGCACCAAGATCCTCATAACATACAATTTCCGATTTTGTGATACATTTTGACAAAAGTGCCCCTGCACCGCCGACTGCTGCAAAGTAAACTGCATGGTTACGCACAATGGCATCCATAACTTCCTTGGAGCGTTTTCCTTTTCCAATCATCGCCTTTTCCCCTAAATCAAGCAGTGTCGGTGCGTATTTATCCATGCGGGTGGCGGTGGTCGGTCCTGCAGAGCCGATTGGTCTGCCTTCGCGCGCCGGGGACGGTCCCATATAGTAGATCGTACTATCCTTAATATCGATTGGCAGTTCTTCACCGCGCTGCAATGCTTCGATCATTCTTTTGTGTGCGGCATCTCTTGCCACATAGATCGTTCCTGTAATATAAACGTAATCGCCTGATTTTAAATCTTTCGTCACTTCTTCCGTGATCGGCGTCGTGATATGTTTATCCATGATAATCCTCCATTTTTGCGCTTCTTCTCAATGAAAACCATGTTTTCATTTGCATTTTAAGTTTATGTGTCATCACAAACCTTGCGTATGAAAAATTTTATTTTTCACACTATTTTCCTTTAAACTTCCCTTACCACATGACGGTTTACATGACAGCAGATATTAACTGCCACCGGCAGTCCCGCAATGTGTGTCGGATAAGTATTGATGTTGACTGCAAGCGCTGTTGTCGTACCGCCGAGTCCTCCCGGTCCAATACCAAGTTTGTTAATCTTTCCTAACAGTTCCTCTTCCATATCTTTTACATAAGGAATGTCAGAATGTTCTCCAACCGGTCGTGTCAGTGCTTTTTTGGCAAGTATTGCACATTTTTCAAACGTTCCACCGATTCCGACTCCCACAACCATAGGCGGACATGCATTTGGTCCTGCATCTTTTACAGCTGTCAATATGGCATCTTTCACACCCTCAATGCCGTCTGCCGGCTTTAACATGAACACACGGCTCATATTTTCACTTCCAAACCCTTTTGGTGCAATGGTGATCTTTACCCTATCTCCCGGTACGATGGAATAATGGATGACCGCCGGCGTATTATCTTTGGTATTCTCACGGATCAGTGGATCCTTCACAACTGATTTCCGCAAAAACCCTTCTGTGTATCCCTGACGCACGCCCTCATTTATGGCATCCTCGATCGCATCTCCCTCAAAATGAACATCCTGTCCCACTTCTAAAAAGATGACTGCCATTCCGGTATCCTGACAGATTGGTATCATCTCCTCATCTGCGATTTTTAAGTTATCCTGAAGCTGGTTTAAGATTTTCTTTCCAAGTTCGGATTTTTCCGTCGTAACCGCATTTTTCATCGCAATATCCATATCCTTTGAAAGATAATGGTTCGCTTCAATACACATCTCTTTGATATTTTCCGTAATCATTTTTGTATCAACTGTTCTGATCATGTTTTCTCCATTTCTGTGCCCACTGCTGCCCGCCGCGCACTTGTTTTATTTTTGTTTTGGCTTATCTAAATGAAAATGTTTCTTAAATTCTTCCAGTGTCTTATCATTTTCTCTTGATTTCATATCCGGGAATGCTTTCATCAATCGCTTAAAGCCAAAATTCTTTTCTTCAAAAAGATGTTCGTATTTCTCAGAAAGTTCAGAAAGCTCAGAAAGCTCTTCCTTCTGTTTTTCACGGTTTTTCTTCCACTCTTCCGATTTTTCAGTCCAGGCATTTTTCTTTGCCTCAAAACTGCTCTTTGCTTCCATAATATTTTCTGAAATTGCAAGTCTGGCATTTGCGGCTGTATCTGTGATCTTCTCTCTGGCTGATTCTGTTGTATCAGTAATTTTAGTTTTCGCCGTTCCGGTCGTCTCAACAATCTTATCTTTTGCTGTCCCGGTTGTTTCAACAATCTTATCCCGCGCTGCTCCGGTTGTCTCCGCAATCTTATCTTTTGCTGCCTCAGTCGTATCCGTAATCTTTTCCTTTGCGCTGCCCGGGATCTCCCTCAGATTATCCTTGGTTTCCGCTAATTTATCTAAAAGTTCCGCATGTGTTTCCTGGAACTCTTCTGATTTTTCCACGATGTCCGTCACATTCTCGTAAATATTTTCTCCAATCTCATCCGATAGTTTATGAATCCGTTCTGCCATCTCATCCATAACTTTGAGCCGTTTATTAAATTTCAGGATTGTTGCAACGGTAATGCCACAGTCCACAAAAAATACCGTCATGATAATGCAAAGTAATATCACTCCGAGAATATGCGGCATCAATGTAATCCCTTTGTAAATAATCGGATGCAGCACATCCATGATGAAGGTACATGCAAGTCCCCAGTAAATAGAAAATTTCAGACAAACATAACCGTGGATATTAAACGGTTTGTCAGAATAATCCCACCACTGATTATGAAATACTTTTTCAAGTAAATATCCTGTGATATATTCCAGAATAGATGTCAATAAAAACGATCCTATAAACAATATCAGTAAATTTTCTTTCAATGGAGTGAGGACTGCAACGACGATCACAACACCGCATCCATAGATTGGACAGTACGGTCCGTTTAAAAATCCGCGGTTTACGAAAATCCCGCGGTCTAAAGCTGCGTAGGAGACTTCCGTGCACCAGCCGATAAAGGCATAAATGATAAATATCCATACGAGTTCATAAAAGTTCTGCGGCATATTTTTCCTCCATGTGATCCAAAATATTTTTCCAAAAATAATTTCTGTTCTACAAGCACAAATTGGCACAACTAAAAAAGCAATAAGTTATAAATGATTATAACTTATTGCTTTTTATGATTCAACTGTTACCGTTTCTAACGGATCGCTGATATCTCCCCATGGTGTTCATAATTTGTGATCTCCGTGGTGTGGTTATTTTCATCCACAAACACAACAACCGGTTTCTGCTGTTTTGCCTCCTCCGGCGTCACATCGGCATATGCCATGATGATCACTTTGTCATTGGTCTGTACCATGCGTGCTGCCGCACCGTTTAAGCAGATGACTCCGCTGCCGCGCTCTCCTGCGATCGTATATGTCTCAAAACGTGCACCGTTATTCACATCCACGATCTGCACTTTTTCATATTCAAAAATACCCGCATCCTCTAAAAGCTGGATATCTACAGTGATGCTCCCCACATAATCAAGTTCCGCCTGCGTTACGGTCGCGCGGTGGATTTTTCCTTTCAACATTGAAATAGTCATTTTTTTCCTCTTTTCTAGTCCTCGATCATAAAGTTGTCGATCAGTCTGGTTTTTCCGATGTATACTGCCATTGCTGCAAGTATGCCATGCTCTATGGTATTGATCTGCTGCATTGTGGATAAGTCTACGATTTTGACATAATCGATCTTTGCAAGCGGCTCTTTTTGAATCTCTGCGGTCATTGCAGCAATAACTTTTTTACAGTCGCGCTCTCCTTCTTTTACCATTTTTTCGCCAAGGAAAACAGAACGGCTCAGCACGAGCGCCGCTTTTCTCTCCTCTGAGGAAAGATATGTATTTCTGGAACTTTTTGCAAGCCCGTCAGCTTCACGGATAATCGGACAGCCATGGATGGAAAGCGGCATATTTAAATCTTTGACCATACGTTTGATGATTGCTAACTGCTGCGCATCCTTCTGGCCAAAGTATGCATTGTCCGGAGTCACAATGTTAAAAAGTTTGGATACGACCGTACAAACGCCGCGGAAGTGAACCGGCCTGCTTAATCCACAGAGTTCTTTTGTAAGCACATCCATATCCACAAAGGTATAGAAGTTATCCCCATACATCTCTTCCGGTGTCGGGTGGAAGATCAGATCCACGCCATGTTCCTCACAGAGTTTTGCATCATGCTCTAAATCTCTCGGATAACTGTCTAAATCCTCATTCGGACCAAACTGGATCGGATTTACAAAAATGCTGACAACTACTTTGCCGTTATTTTGGCGTGCCGCATCGATAAGACTCGCATGACCTTCATGTAAATATCCCATGGTAGGAACAAAGCCGATCGTATTCCCTTCTTTTTTCCATTCTTTTACCTGTTCTCTTACTTCGTTTATGGTTGATACGATTTTCATGTGTAATGTTCCTCCCTAATATAATTTTTCGATCACGGAATCGTCTATTTTAAAACAATGTTCTGCCGAAGGAAATGTTCCTTCTTTTGTCTCTTTGATATATGCTGCCATTCCTTCACGCATTGCATCGCCGACATTTGCAAATACTTTTACGAATTTTGGACGGAAATCACCGTACATGGCAAGCAGATCCTGATAAACAAGTACCTGTCCGTCACAGTCTGCACCTGCACCGATGCCGATTGTCGGAACTTTCAGCATCTCCGTGATTTTCTTTGCGAGTTTTGCCGGTACACATTCTAAAACAACCATGCATGCACCTGCTGCCTCGACCGCCTTCGCATCCTCGATCAGTTTCTGTGCTGCTTCGATGTCTTTTCCCTGCACTTTAAATCCGCCAAATGCATTGACTGACTGCGGTGTCAGTCCAAGATGCGCAACGACCGGGATCGATGCCTGTGCGATTGCCTTGATATGCGGGGCAAATTCCACGCCGCCCTCTAATTTGACTGCGTTTGCCCTGCCCTCTTTCATCAGGCGTCCCGCATTGACCACCGCATCATAGACGGAAGTCTGATAGGACATAAACGGCATATCCGCAACCACAAATGCGTTTTTTGCACCTCTGGTGACTGCTGCCACATGATGGATCATATCTTCCATGGTCACGGACAGTGTGTCCTCATAGCCAAGCATGACCATGCCAAGTGAATCCCCGACTAAGATCGTGTTCACGCCGGATTCATCCATAATCTTCGCGGTCGTGTAATCGTAAGCCGTCACCATCGTGATCTTGTCGTGCTCGTCTTTTTGCTTCTGCAAAGTTACTACTGTGTTTTTCATCGTCATTCTCCTATCCTGCGCTGTTTTCTGCGCATGTCAAGTTTGTGCGTAAGCACAAATCTTGCGTGTGAAAAATCTTATTTTTCACACTGTTCTCCAATCTCTGTCGGCATGAAAAGTTCTCTCATTGCCGCATAATCTCTATCCGGATTTTTCTGCTCTGCGATTTCTAAAAGCTGCTTTGCATTCTCCAGATAGGCATTTTTCATGTCAGCACGCAATGCATCCATATGTTTCTGTACGGTATTTTTGTCCCCGCGCTCCACAGGTCCGGTCAGAGAGGCAATACATCCCTGTACATGGATATTTTCCAGATTGCCTTTTGCAAGCCGGTACAATTCCTCGTCTGCCTGCTGCATTGAAAAGCCACACTCTAAAAACAGTTTTTCTGCCATAAAAAATACTGCTGTCATGTGGTTCGATGCCAAAGACGCCGCTGCATGATATTTAATTTTGTTTTCCGCAGAAATAAAACACGTCCGGTTTCCCATCTGCGCAAACATATTTTGGATATTGGAGATATTTCGCTCATCCCCCTCAATGGTAAACAGTACGTCACCAAGTGCCTGCCAGGATGTTTTCCTGTCACTGATGGCACAGAGTGGATGGATAGAATAGGCCATACTACCAGTACGATCTATATCAGAAAAGATGTTTGAACTGTGAATTCCGCTGCAGTGTGCAATGATTTTACCGTGGGTATACGGTTTTGCCGCCTCCCAGACTTCCCTGATCTTATCATCGGGTACGGTAAAAAAGATCATGTCGCTGCTGCTAATGATTTCTTCGATACTTTGATATTGCTTTGTGTTTGTAAAATTTGCTGCCCATGCGGCAGACTTTGGGCTTAGACTATAATAACCTCCTACTTTCCTGCCCTTACTGATAAAATATTTTCCAAGTGACACGCCGACTTTCCCGGCGCCAATAAAACTGATCTGCATGTATTCCCCAACTTTCCTTTTTGTGGAGCAGCATGCGACTGTCTCATTCCGTCAACTGACGGATACAAGCGGTTTTCCTGGTTTTATTCTCTTTTTCTGATAAAAAATATGTTCTGGTATGATTTCCTGTATACGGAATATCATCCAGAACATACTATAGCACTTCACTGTCCGCGGTTCAACAATGGATTATGTGCCTGTTTTACATCTTTTTAATTTTTGCTTTTTTGTCAATTCCTTTTGACTGGAACAGACTCTTATATAATTTTAACTTCTTAGAAGGAACCTTAACAACTGCATTTTTTGCCGTTCCCGCGAATGCTTTGTTTCCTACATTCTTCTTTGTGAGTTTCGTGGTCTTTACGGTAATATCCTTTAACTTTTTACAGCCTGAAAATGCATTTTTCCCAATTTCTGTCACATTTTTTCCAATCGTAACTTTGGTAATCTTTTTGTTTCCCTTAAATGCATCAGCCTTAATAGAAGTTACTTTATAAGTTATTCCGCTGATTTTAATTGTTGCCGGTATGGTTACAGTTCCTTTGACTCCTTTTTTCGGAGACACATAAGATACCGTTCCATTTTTTGCAGAAGATTTTGTTACTTTATATTTTGTACCGGTTTTGTCCTTCAGGATCTTTCCTTTTTTTGGAACCTTTGTTTTTACAGTATTATTTTCTGTCTCTGCATCCTTTGTCTCTGTATCCTTTGTCTTTGTATCCTTTGTATTTGTATCTTTTGTCTCCGTATCTTTTGTATCTGTATCACTGTTTTTGTCAGATGGATTTTTTGTATGTTCCGTATCTTTTTCCGGTTCTTTTATACCAGAATCACCGGTATATGCAGTATTAAGCAGTCCTTTTAATTCCGGTTTCTGACCTGCATTTTTCCATGTCAGCAATGAAATATCTTTTGACAATGGATTTTCCCAGTTATCATTCAATAGATTCTGCGCTTTTTTCATTGCGGCATTGTCGTTTAAGTTATTGTTCAGTACTGTAATCATTTCATTTCCTGCAAGACTGTCTGTTCCTGTAAGATCTGAGATTTCTCCCTTACCATCATTTTCTCCTGCAACCACTGTTCCAACTGCTTTTTTGTCTGTAACTTCCGTATCACCATTGATCTGTTTTTCTGCAGTGGAGAAATAGCTGTTTAACATCATACCAATGCCGGTATTTCGTCCTGCAAGTCCACCGATATCTCCGGTTGCATTTACAGCTTTTAAAGCAACCGCACTAATATCGTTATAGCAGACACCCGACTGAAAACCACAGATACCGCCTATCGCTGACTTATTGAGTGGAGCCGTCGCCGTGACACTTCCCTGTGCATAGTTATTAATAACACCTGCCCTTGCGATCATTCCGCTGATTCCACCTGCATATACCCACTGTGCATCAGATACCGCATTAATAGATACATTGGTTTCGCAGTTGGTAATATTTCCCCGATTTAACTGACCGCTGATTCCACCTGCGTAGGCTGCCCCGGAATTAGAATGAATGCCAATTTGTCCATCAGCACTAATACGGTCAATAACAGTAGCTGTTTTGCCTGCATCCTGCTCAACTGCTGCTGCAACAATTCCTGTATAAATTCTGCTGTTTCCTGTATTTTTCTGATAGATCTTTGCATTTTTCACAGACAGGTTACTGATTTTTCCACCTTTTACATAAGCAAATAAACCTGCAAATTTTCCCTTATATGGTGTTTCCGCTGAACCGATTGTCATGCCTGAAATCGTATGCCCGTTTCCATCAAATGTACCGGAAAATACATACGGTGCTGTTGCTCCGGCCGGAATCCATTCTTTTGTGAGCGTAATATCTTTCATCAGACGGATATATTTTCCTGTGTAACTTTCCTCTTTGTTTACATGCGTTGCAAATGCGATGAGCTGATCTTCCGTCTCGATCGTCCACGGATTTTCTTTTGTTCCGTCCCCGGATGCAAACATTTCATTCGATGCCATCCCGGATGCCGGCTCGATCGTAAACTCTTCCTCATCTGCCGGCAGCAGTGCTGCGATCTCGTTTGGCGTATTTGTATCATAAACGGCTATTACACGCGCGCCGTGTGTATCTAATAAAAGTGTATTTTCATCCACCTTCCAGCTGCACAGAGATCTGCTTAAAGCCTCACTTCCCGTCCAGTGTCCGGTCTGCCTTCCGCCATTTGCAAGATCGATTTTTAATTTGCCAAAATTCTGGTTGAGAACTGCTGCCATGAAATCAGATATCATATCTTCCGTGGTAAAACCAGTTACATCTATTGAAACGCTTCCTGTATATTTTTCTCCCTCATCATTGACTCCAGGTCCCACCTGCCAGCCAATAGCAACCGCCGGAGAGATCTCCAAACGATTTTCCGTCTTATCATCGGTTACCTGTTTTGCGTCTTTTGCATAATAAGTCTGAAATGTATCGGCAATTCCGGTTGCCCATCCGGCAACACTTCCGATATAGCCGGAATAACAGTCTGCAACAACATCTGCCACGGAATAACTGTTTACAATGGTTCCCGCATGTACACCTGCAATTCCGCCAAGTGAAGGTGCCCCCTCTGCCACACGGTCAGCGTTACCGGAAATGGTTCCTGCCGCATAACAGTTTGCAATCAGTCCGCGGTTATTCATTCCACTGATACCGCCTGCCTCGGCAACTCCACCTACTGCCTCGGAGCGTACACTTGCGTCCGAATGGCTGTTAATAATTTTTGTGCGCAGCATTGCGCCTGTGATTCCACCGATAAAATTATTTGCTTTTTGATGCGTTGTCTTACCTGAAATTGTACCGGAAACGGAAACGTTATCGATCAGACATCCATCCGCAAATCCTGCCAGACCTCCAACATAATCCGATACCGTGCTGTTCACATATATATTTGTTCCGGTTAAAGAAAGATTTTTTATCTCCGCATTTTTTTCTAATACGCCAAACAATCCAAAATATGTTCTTGTTCCATCATCCTGATATGGATTTTCGGAAGTTCCGATTGTGATACCTGAAATTGTATGACCGTCCCCGTCCAGATTTCCGTTAAATGCATATTCACCTTCTCCCGCCGGCGTCCATTCTGCACTGCTGACATCAATATCATTGATAAGTTTCAGGTAAATTCCCTTATAATCGCGTTTTGCTGTCAGGGAGACTGCAAAATTCCGAAGCTGTTCTTCGTTTGCGATCTGGTAAGGATTTTCTAAAGTTCCATCTCCACCTGCAAAAATAGAGGCATCAATCTCTGATGGAGTCCAAACTGTACCCTCATGTACCTGTACACCGCTTTCATTTGTCCATCCATAAAACTGTGAGTCAATGTCCGAAAGTCGTGCATCAAAATCATAGTCTGTCATTCCGGCATTTTTAACGGTTTCTGAAAATGTATTTAATTCTGCTGTTGTAAAATGCGCATTCAGTTCTTCTTTCATGGCATCAGAATTTAATTCTTCCGTTGTCTTTGCAGTATAAGCAGTGACTTTTGATGCTGCTGCCCCGGCTGCCGGAAGTGATGTTTTAGAAGAATCATAATAACAGTATTTTACTGCTGTGTTTGCCAGCTCGTTCCCAATGATAGCTCCTGTTTTTGTACTGATATTTTCCGCATCAGTTGTGATCACTGCGGAAGCATAGTTATTGTAAAGCATTCCTGTGGAGCCGCCCAAGATTCCTCCGGCTACCGTATTTGCATGTTTTGAGGAAACATGAAGCTGCCCCATATAATAGCTGTTTAAAACTGCTGCCTTTGCACTTGCAAATCCCAGGATTCCGCCAACATCTGCAATTCCTGTTCCCGCTTTTACCGTAAGATCAACCTTAGAACCACAGTTTGCGACTGTCATACATTGATTTCCGAAACCAATGATACCACCTGCCATGACTGTTTTATTTACAGAGGAAGTATCTACTGTAATGGTTCCACTCACATGGCAGTTCTGCAATACTGTTGCAGTGGACGCTTTACCATTTACCTTCGCAAATGCCACAATCCCTCCGGCATATGCGATTGCTTCCGGAGTCGTATAAATTCCAATATCTTTTAATGTCACATTATAAAATTTTGCAGTATCTGTAACATATCCAAATAATCCCGCATACGCTTCTTTTGACGGTGTGCTTTCACTTCCGATCGTCAGATTCGAAATCTCATATCCGTTTCCATCAAAATTTCCACTAAACGGTTTATCCTTCGTTCCAACCGGAACCCATTCCACCCCGGCAAGATCAACCGGCTGTGTTAACGTGATATATTTTCCCTCATAACTGTAACCGGATGCCACTGCATCATCCAGTTTTAGCAGTGTCTCTTTACTTGAAATCTGATACGGTGATGTCTTCGTTCCCATACCACCGTCAAATATATTTTCTCCTGCAGCTTTCAAAAGTGCTGCATCCGTGGCCTCCAAAATTGCCTTGCTGCTGTAAGTTGCCCCCGATACAACATCTATTCCATCTGTACCATTTTTTTCCTTGATCTGCGTAAGCAATACTTTCGCCTTATTCCAGACACTTTGTGTCTGACTTGATCCATCTGCAGAAATATCTGTGATTTTTAAGGAATCCGCATCTTTCTCCAGTGTGATCGTGACTGTCACTGTTCCGTTTTTGTACCCAGCTGCCTCCCCGGTATAAGTTCCGGTGCGATATGTCTGATCTACCGTCTGCGCAATTCCTGTAACTGGCATGCCGGATAGCACTATCGCAGTGGTCAATACTCCCGTCAATACCCTTTTTGTGTTCCACTTCTTCTGTCTCATTACATTTCCTTTCTGTCATAGATTAGTCTTTTCTAACACCGATTAGTTTACAAGAACTTATAAAGTTACGCAACTGTACTTATGACCTGTTTTTTTACATCAAAGTGAATTTCACAATTTTCCATAAAAATAACGTCTTAGATTTATCATTCCAATCCCATACAAAAAGAGTCGAAACTTTTCCATCAGTTTCGACTCTTCTAAGAAACAGCTAAGCAAATACAAATTTACAGATCTTACATTTTCCTTCCACCTGGAGCTGAATCGTTTCAGTTTTTCCTGTCTCTATAAAATCTTCCGGCAGATCTATTTCTAACATCCGGTAGCAGTCTACCGGCTCTGCCGTGATTTTAGTGACAGTTTTTCCGGTTACTGTCACCGTAACCGTTTCTAATACTTTTAACGTAAGATTTAACTTGAGTGGCTTTTTGCCAAATACAAAATCGTGATAAATCAATGTTCCTTTTACCGGATATTTTTTCACTTCATCCGGATCATCCCCTGCACACCCCGGGATCACACAGCAGAAACCATTGATTCCACGATGTAAAAACATGTGGTCATATGTATCATAACAATCGGCATCCGTTGTCTGGAATGGATTTCTTTTTCCGGCATGTGTTCCATCAATTTCAATACTTTGTTCTAAACGGATATCCTGCGATGATGCGCCTGCCATAAATTGATACGTTCCTTCTTCTAAGATCATGCGCTCTGATATCACGTCATAGTATTCTAACTCCCATAACTGTACTGTAAATGTGACCTTTTTTGTTTCTTTTGGCAAAATACCGTGCACACGCTCAAATCCAACAAGCTGCCGGATCGGCCGTTGCACACGGGAGCCCTTTTTATGCACATAAAGCTGTACTACTTCATCCCCAGCTTTCTCCCCTGTATTTTTGATAAAACAGCTCACTTTGATGCAGCCACGATCTTTTTTGATCTGCATTTTTTCGTAAGAAAATGTCGTATAGGACAACCCATATCCAAACGGGTAGAGCACTTCTCTGTCAAAATACTGGTAAGTGCGTTTTCCCTGAATAATATCATAGTCATTCATATCCGGCAGATCTTTATCCGAATGATACCATGTCATATTTAAGCGTCCAGCAACCGCTGCTTTTCCAGTCAGCACATCTGCTATTCCGTGCCCAAGTTCCTGACTGCCCGATGCCGACAGCAGGATTGCCGGAACTTTTTTCTGCAATTCGCCGATCGCATATGGATAATTGCTGATTAAAACCACAATGGTGTTATGATTTGCTGCTGCAACTTGTTTTACCAGTTCTTCCTGTTCTGGTGGAAGTGCGATCGTGGTGCGGTCTACCTCTTCTTTGCTGTTGATGACCGGGTTGCAGCCAATGACTGCAACCACATAATCAGCTTCCCCTGCGGTTTTCTCAGCATCTTTCTTTCCGTCTTTTATGATTTCTATTTCAAATTGCGTTGACGTATTATCCACGCAGATAGAAAAATAACCATCTTTATCCACAAAGACCTGCTTTTTATTCCAGCTTTCCAGTGTAAAACCATTTTTTTCTTTCTTAATATTCCATGATTCACGGACAAACCATCCAAAGGCTTCTTTTTTATCAGCCTTAATGATATCCGTATTCTCCTCTAATGTGACAAACCTGCCGTTGCTTTTTGCCAACAGTGTCATGCTGCCACAGCCCCAGTCATTGAAAATAAAAGTTTCTGCCTGTTCTTTTGTTACCAGTTTTAACCGGGTATTTTCATCCAGTCCCACATAGCAGTTATCACCGGTTTGATCTGCCAAACAGATGCGGATCTCAGAAAGTCCTGTCTCATGGCTGATCTTTGCATTCGGAAATGCTTCCCGGATCCCATCTAAGACAGTAACCTCATAAGGCGGAATGCCACAATACCAGTCCTTGTACCACACATCAGAGAGTGGACCTACTACTGCCACATTTTTTACCACGTTTTCATCCAACGGAAGAATTTCATTTTCATTTTTCAAAAGGACAACCGCCTCATCCGCCATTTTACGCGCAAGTTGTTTGTGTTCCTCATTGTTGATATATTCTTCGCCCATGTTCTGATACAGACAATCGCCCTCTTTATCAAACATTCCAAGCCTTATCCTTGTCCGAAAAGAGTTACGCACCGATTCATCAATATCTTTTTCTGTGATCCATCCCTTATCCAATGCCTCTCTTGCTGCGGCATAAACGATTTCGCCATCATCCGTGAAACAGTCGACACCAGCCTTTAATCCATTTGCCAGCGTTTCCCCATGCGTCTGATAAAAATGATGATTGCTCACTGTCTGGGAAAAATCGCCTCCGTCACAGACCACATGTCCCGGCAGTCCATAAGTGCCTTTTAAAATATGACGCACCTCATCATTGACGATCGCCGGAATCCCGTTGATCTCATTGTAGGAGGTCATGACTGCCTCTGCGCCGCCCTCCATGATCGCTTTTTTGAACGGTTTTAAATAATATTCGTTTTTATTTCTCCGATCTACGGAGGATGAGATCTTAATACGGTCTTTCTCCACATTGTTTGCATAAAAATGTTTTAATGTTGCCCCGCAGCGGATATAAAACGGATCTTCGCCCCGCATACCACGGATATATGCGCCCGCCATCTCTCCTGTCAGATATGGATCTTCGCCGTATGACTCCTCCGTCCTTCCCCATCTTGGATCACGCTCCATATCAATGGTCGGTGCCCAGCGGCAGAGCCCGCCTCCACCATTTCTTGTATACAAAGCCCTGGCTTCCTCGCCGACGGCACGCCCACATTCTTTGATCAGTTCCCTGTCAAAACTCGCACTCATACCAATCGGCTGTGTAAAAGCTGTGGTCGGTTCCGGCTCCCCTTTATTAAATGCCTGGTCATGTCTCGCCTCGATCCCGTGTGCAGCCTCACCGCCCATATAAGTCGCCCGGATTCCAAGCCGTGGAATGTCCGGACACCCGGTTGTCAGACAGTGTATCTTTTCTTCAAGCGTCATGGCTCCTGTCAGATAATCAAGACGTTCTTCCACCGAAAGACTGTTATCCCACAGCGGTGTGTTCTGTTCAAATTTTATATTTTTTTCCATTTTCTGCCTTGCTGCTGTAAAAACCTGTGTTCCATACAGCAGTCCCCCTCCTGCAAGTTTCTCATTTCCTCCAATGTATCATTTCTCTTTTTAGAAAAATACCTGCAAATGGAGCGGTGTTTTGCAATAAAAAACAGATTTCTTACCGGTTTTGTAAATTTACTTTTTCATTCAGTTTTGTGACTTCTCTCTTTGCCCGGCTGTATAATGTGATCCAGATCACTACATAGATTCCGATAAATATCGCAAAATATCCAACGACCCCTGCAATGCTATGTTTCATCCAATACATCAGATATGCAACCGGAAATGTTGCAAGCGAACCTGCCAGCAGATGAGTCACTGTCTGCCGCAGCAGGCTCCAGTCATCCATCTCCCATATCACGGACGCGCCTGCCCAGACTGCACCATAAAGTAAAGATGCGATCATCTGTGCCACCACGGCATTGATCTCGTTTCCACACTGCTCCACCAGTGCCGGAACCACCGGATAATAATTTCCGTCGCCGTATATAAACGAAGATAAAATTGTGATTGCGGTACTGATTGCCAGACCGATTGGCGCACCTATAAGCGCTCTGCATAAAATTCTTTTTTTCATGATAACCTCCATTTCTATAATCCCAATACCTGTTTGATTTTTCTGACGTAACGCCTTGAAACATACGTTGCTGTTTTGTCTGACATCGAAACACAGATCGTCCCGGAAAAACTTAAGTCAAATTTTTTTACTTCTTTCAGGTTAATGATCTCCGAATTAGAGATACGGATAAACAGTTTTTTGTTCAGCCTCTCCTCCAACTCATACAGCCTTGCCTTTAACCGGTAGCTGCCGTCTTTTGTCTTTGCATATACCCGGTCGTTTTCTGCATAGATCCGTATTATTTCCGTCTGTTCTAACAAAACGATTTCGCCATTCTCGTGAATCGCCGCAAAGACTTCCGGCTTTTCTTCCGACAGCATCTTTACGATCTGCGATACTTCTTCGGTCATCTTGTCTGTGCGGATGATGATTTTGGGTTCTTTGCAGGATTCATCGAGTTTTATTTCTATTTGCATTTTCTCACTTCCTCCTTTCTGATGTCATTATAGGCAATGTCTGGAACGGTTTCTACTGATTTGCGGCAGGTGGTCGTTTTTGGGCGGTGGATGGTAAAAAAACAGGGTGCTGCCACCCTGTTTTTTGTTCTGACTTATTTTGATAACTCATCAACATTTTTCACGCTTACCATTCTTTTGTCACGCATCCGGTAAATTTTATTACAGTACCTCAAATTCTCTTTTCGATGTGTAATCAGAAAGATAATCTTATCCGGGCAGTGGCTGATTCCATCTAAAATATCCTTTTCGGTCGTTTCATCCAGTGAGCTTGTCGGTTCGTCTAAAATCAGAACCTCTGCCTCCTCGGTATACATTCTCGCCAGTGCGATTCTCTGTTTATCACCGCCGGACAGATTGTTGCCATTTTCCAGAATAAAAGGTGTAAACATATCACGTTCTTTTGTAAATTTATCTAAAAAACGAATGTTCTGGTATACCTCCGGTTCCATTTTCCTGCGCCCAAAGTTTAAGTTATCATAAAGTGAACCTGTTATGATCGGCACATTCTGCGAATAAAATGACATTTGTTTCCGAAGCGAATGGTTTTCAATATTCTCCAGCGGGATTCCATTGATCTTAATTCCGGTATTCTGATCCCAGAATTTTAAAATACTTTTCATCAGTGTCGTTTTTCCACAGCCGGACTCCCCCACGATTCCAATGACATCTCCCTTTTTTGCCTGGATATGAATATCTTTTGCCAGTAAAATTCCGTCCATCGTCTGAAGTTTTTCCATGTCGACCGCGATATCAGCAATATGATCGATCTTTATATCTCCACTCTGTTCCTGCTCAGCCTCCACAAGCTGTAAAAATTCCCGGCTTGCCTTTACCTCTCTTAAATTCAGGTTTACCTTTACAATATTTGAGATGGCAGGTAAAAGATACGACATGAGAATCGAAATTGTAAAAATACTGTTTAATTTTGTATTCCCCTGCAGATACAAATAAAATACCACGATCAAAATAATGTTTTGGGCGAACATGTTAAAAAAATCGATGACTTCACTCATCCCGCGCGCATAAACATTTACCCTTTTATTTTCCTGTTCGATAATTTCTAAATGTTTTTCAAGTATGTCATTCAGATTTGTATTGTCCTCATTCTGCTTGATAAAATCTACCTGATTGGCGATCTGATAAATGTCTTTTCGCTCCTTTGGAATGATCCGCTGCATCTCGGCTGATTTTTTCAGTAAATTTTTATTCAGGAGATAAAATCCAGCCACATTGAGTATCAAGATAAACAGCATCACCAGAAAAATAAAAATATTGATGGTCAGGGAGTATATCAGTATCAGTAAAATGACCAGTGATTTTGCAATCAGTATCGGAACCGACATAATATACAGATTCGCCAGTGTGAACACCGTCGAGTCCGCCCGCTCCGTCAGGTACGTTGCACCGTACTTTATGATCGATGCGTATTTCATGGAATAGATTTTCTGGTAAATTTCCTTTGACAAATTTTTCTTGTACTCTTTCTGCATGTGCAGCTCGATCAATAGATAGACAAACTGGATACAGATTTCAAGCAGCATAAATCCTATGATAAATGCTATCACACGATCCGTCAGTGCAAGTTTTCCATTGATGATCTGATTTACCGCGAGTGGAACTGCAAAAATGATCAGATTGATCAGGATGTTAAACAGGATCAAAACTGCTTCCATCAGATAATATTTTCTGCTTCTTCCGGTTTTCATATTTCTTCCTCCTTAACCTGAATCTGTTCAAGCTCAAGACTGCTGCCAGTTATCTTTTCCACAAATTTTTCAATCTGCTCCCTCATTTTCCACAATTCGTAATCTTGTTCACTTAAAATTGTTTCAAACAGTGTGAATTCTATTGTTCCTTTAATATTCCAAATCTGCACCAGAACATCTCCCTCTCTTTATCCCTGCCTTCAAACCACTCATCTTTGATCTCAGCCCTCTGGTTCAGCCCGATCTTTTTTACCGCTTCCACCGCAGCCTCACGCTGTGACATTTTCCGGTTTCCGGTAGTCATGCAGTTTGCACCTTCGATCGTATCATATGCCAAAAAAGTCTGGTTGAGATCCATCAGGTCAAACAGGCGTACCGGCTGGTTTGTACGGTTGTCCACCAGAAATCCCCAGTTTCCCCAGTGGCGGTCCGTGTTGCCGGTCAGATAATCGAGGAGGTTCATCATGTAGTAGGAATATGCATCCAGCTTTAACACGAAATCCATAACGTGAATGTCATGATTTGCTGCATAGATCTCAAATGCCTCCATTGATACTATACTGTAATCGACCGACGTAATGATCTTACTTTTTGAAACTTTCTGTCCGTCAAAAATACTTTCCTCGTAAAGCACCTGTCTGCAGTCAAAACAGCGGCAGATCTTACTTGCAAGAATTTCATTTTCCACAGCCCTGCTTTTTCCATCTTTTAAAAGTGCAAACGAATTTTTCTCCCTGATCCACGCTTTTGGAAACACACCGTTGGTTGAGAGATCGTCCGCAATCAGGTAACTGTTCTCTACGGTCATCTGTTTTCCGCGCAGGGAAATATCTACAAATGCATTATCCAGATGATTTTCAAAAAGATTGATCTGCGCAAATGTGATATTCTCCCCTTTTTCCCGAACCCAGAAAATATCAGTCAATGACAGGCAGTGATAGGACAGCGCTATTTTAGCCCGGTCACGGTCTGTCTGCGCCTGCAGTGCTCCGATACTGTTTAAAATTTCCTTTGCATAGACACGGTCAAGTGTCAGAACACGGGTTGCGCACCAGTAATAAAAATTGGTAAGGTTATCCATGCGGATATCGAGATCATCGTTTTCTGCTGTATCCTCTAAATAAATTGAAAAGGGCAGAAACGCCCTGTCCAAAACTGTGCATACTCCGTTCGTCCCAATGTCTGCTACTACCTTTTCGCCATGCATTAGTTCATACACTGTTTTTTCCATTCAGCTTCTGCCCTTTCTTCACTATACGGTTATCTATTCTTCCTCATCCTCAGAACCGTCAGCCTCTGCGCGCTCTAACAGTTCTTTCATCAGCTCGTCGTCTGTCTCTGTATTTTCTACCGATGCCTTTTTTGCATTTTCCGCAGCGATAGCTGCACTTTCCTTTTCTTCCTCCTCACTGAGCAGTTCGGATGTGTCTGCATTGTCGATCAGACTCTTATCCTCACGGACTTTAGCGATACTTGCCACCGTGACATTCTCATCTAAGTTGATGAGTTTGACACCGGAAGTAATTCTTCCGAGCAATGTTGTATCACTGACTTTGATACGGATAATAATTCCCTCGGTGGTGATCAGCATCAGTTCATTGTCCTGGTTTACCGCTTTCACGCCGACAATATTTCCAGTCTTTTCGGTGATCTTGTAACATTTTACACCCTTACCGCCACGGTTCTGCGTGGTAAATTCGGAGATCAATGTACATTTTCCAAGACCTTTTTCTGAAACGATCATGAGTGCATCCCCCTGGGACTGCATCTGCATACCGATCACTTCATCCCCATCCGTAAGATTCATACCGATGACTCCCATAGAAGTACGGCCTGTTTTTCTTACATCTGTCTCTTTAAACCGGATACACTGACCGTATTTGGTCACTAAGAAAACATCCTGATTATTGTCAGTCTTTTTCACCTCGATCAGCTCATCATCTTCCCTTAAACTGATTGCAGCAAGTCCTGTCTTTCTGACATTTGCATAGTCGGTGATCGGTGTTTTCTTCACAATGCCTTTCTTTGTCGCCATGAACAGGAAATGTCCTTCCGTGTATTCACGGATCGGGATAACTGCCGTAATTTTCTCGCCCGGCTGGAGCTGGAGCAGGTTTACGATCGCAGTCCCCCTCGCGGTACGGCTTGCCTCCGGGATCTCGTAAGCCTTGATACGGTATACACGTCCGGTGTTTGTGAAGAACATCATGTAGTGATGGGATGTCGTCATCAAAAGTTCTTCGATGTAATCGTCATCGATTGTCTCCATTCCCTTGATTCCCTTACCGCCACGGTTCTGTGCGCGGAAATTGTCAAGGCTCATGCGCTTGATGTAACCTAACTTTGTCATGGTAATGACGGTGTTTGTTACCGGGATCAGATCCTCCATGGAAATGTCGTACTCGTCAAATCCGATGGATGTTCTTCTGTCATCGCCGTATTTATCAGCAATCAGCAGGATCTCCGTACGGATCACGCCGAGCAGTTTTTTCTTATCTGCCAAAATAGCACGCAATTCTGCGATACGGTCCATCAGCTCTGCATACTCTGCTTCGAGTTTCTCACGTTCCAGACCTGTCAGTGCACGCAGACGCATATCTACAATTGCCTGTGACTGTGCATCACTTAAGGAGAAACGCTCCATCAAACGTGATTTTGCTTCCTGTGTATTCTGGCTGCTCCTTATGATACTGATGACTTCATCGATATTGTCAAGTGCGATCAGCAAGCCCTCTAAAATATGGGCACGTTCTTCCGCTTTGTTTAATTCGTATTTGGTTCTTCTGGTAACGACCTCTTCCTGATGGATCAGGTAATACTTTAACATGTCGTAGAGGTTTAAAACTTTCGGCTCGTTATTTACCAGTGCTAACATGATCACGCCAAACGTATCCTGAAGCTGTGTATGTTTGTAAAGTAAATTCAATACGACATTCGGATTGACATCACGGCGGAGTTCGATACAGATACGCATACCCTGGCGATCGGACTCATCACGCAGATCTGTGATTCCATCCACTTTTTTATCACGGACTAACTCGGCAATCTTCTCGATCAGTCTCGCTTTGTTGACCATGTACGGAAGTTCGGTTACCACGATACGGTTTTTGCCGTTTTGCATTGGTTCGATATCTGTAATTGCACGCACACGGACTTTTCCACGTCCGGTACGGTAAGCCTCATTGATCCCGGCTGTTCCAAGGATCATGCCTCCGGTAGGAAAGTCCGGTCCCTTTACGATGGAGAGTAATTCTTCAATGTCGGTATCGCGGTCCTCCTCGACTTTGTTGTCAATGATCTTTACCACGGCATTGATGACTTCGCGCAGGTTGTGCGGCGGAATATTTGTTGCCATACCAACAGCAATACCGGTAGTTCCGTTTACTAAAAGGTTCGGATAACGGGACGGCAGAACGGTAGGTTCTTTCTCCGTCTCATCAAAGTTTGGCACAAAATCAACGGTGTCTTTTCCGATATCGGCAAGCATTTCCATGGAAATCTTACTGAGACGTGCCTCCGTATATCGCATGGCAGCCGCGCCATCACCATCCACGGAACCAAAGTTTCCATGACCGTCCACTAACGGATATCTGGTCGACCACTCCTGTGCCATATTTACAAGTGCTCCATAAATAGAGCTGTCTCCGTGTGGATGGTATTTACCCATCGTATCACCAACGATACGCGCACATTTACGATGTGGCTTATCCGGACCATTGTTCAGCTCTATCATTGAGTAAAGCACACGACGCTGTACCGGTTTTAAACCATCCCTGACATCCGGGAGCGCACGCTGTGCGATAACACTCATGGCATAATCGATATAGGATGTTTCCATCGTTTTTTTCAAATCGACGTCATGAATCTGATCAAAAATTTTATCATCCATCTGATTTCTTCTCCATTCCGCAGACGCTTTTGCGTCGAAGGAATCGCGATACAAATTTCAAATTTGTATCTGCGATCAAAAGCTACTTTGTGACGCCTGCGACACAAATAGCTGTGAGAAAAATAAATGATCACATTTATTTTTCTCACTTTTCTCCATTCCGCAAACTAAATATCTAAATTCTGCACATACTTCGCATTTTCCTCAATGAACTCACGTCTCGGTTCTACCTTATCACCCATCAAGGTCGTAAATGTCACATCGATTTCCGAGGAATTTTCCTCATCGATCATAACACGTTTTAAAATACGTTTTTCCGGATCCATAGTCGTCTCCCAAAGCTGCTCGGCATCCATCTCTCCAAGTCCTTTGTATCGCTGGATCTTGTTATTTCCGTCACGTCCGATCTCAACTAAAATATTATTTAATTCCGTATCATCATACGCATACCAGATATTTTTATTTTTCTCGATCTTGTAAAGTGGCGGCGTTGCAAGATATACATGTCCCTGCTTGATAAGCTCCGGCATAAAACGGTATAAAAATGTCAGCATCAGTGTCGCAATATGTGCACCGTCGACATCGGCATCTGTCATAATAATGATCTTGTCATAACGCAGCTTGGAAATATCAAAATCTTCATGGATACCTGTGCCAAATGCAGTGATCATCGCTTTGATCTCGGCATTGCCATAAATCTTATCCAGTCTCGCTTTTTCCACGTTCAGGATTTTACCACGCAGCGGAAGGATTGCCTGGGTTGCACGGCTTCTTGCCGTCTTTGCAGAACCACCCGCGGAATCTCCCTCGACGATAAAGATCTCACAGTTTTTCGGATCTTTGTCCGAACAGTCTGCAAGTTTTCCAGGTAAGGAAGTGCCCTCTAAAGCTGTTTTTCTTCTGGTCAGGTCACGCGCTTTTCTCGCTGCCTCTCTCGCGCGCTGCGCAAGCAGAGATTTTTCACAGATACTCTTTGCAACTGCAGGATTCTGCTCTAAGAAATATGTGAGCTGCTCACTTACCACAGAATCGACAGCTCCACGCGCCTCGCTGTTTCCGAGTTTCTGTTTTGTCTGTCCCTCAAACTGCGGCTCCTCGATCTTGATACTGATGATTGCCGTCAGACCTTCACGAATATCGTCACCTGTCAGTGCTGGTTCCGAATCTTTTAAAATTTTATTAGCTCTCGCATAAGAGTTAAATGTTTTTGTCAGTGCATTACGGAATCCGGCAAGGTGCGTACCACCCTCCGGTGTAATGATATTATTTACAAAACTGTATGTTGCATCGTTGTAAGAGTCATTGTGCTGCATGGCAACTTCGACATACACGCCATCTCTGGTTCCCTCACAGTAAATGACATCCGGATACAATGCCTCTTTGCTGCGGTTTAAATATGTGACAAATTCCTTGATACCACCGGCATAGTGAAACTCATGACAATGATGGGATTCCTCCCTGGTATCGGTAAGTACGATACGAAGTCCTTTTGTCAAAAATGCAGTCTCGCGGAGACGCTGTTTTAAAGTATCGTAATCATAAACAGTCTCCTCAAAAATCTCAGGATCCGGATGGAACGTAACTTTTGTGCCGTGTTTTTCCGGATCACAGGTTCCAATTACTTTGACCGGTTCATCCGGTTTTCCGATATGATAACTCTGGAAATAAACCTGTCCCTCTTTGTATACTTCAACACAAAGTTTGGTGGAAAGTGCATTTACAACGGATGCACCTACTCCGTGCAGACCACCGGATACTTTATATCCGCCACCGCCAAATTTTCCACCGGCATGAAGAACTGTATATACAACCTCAAGTGCTGACTTTCCAGCTTTATGATTCATTCCGACCGGGATACCACGTCCGTCATCTTCAACTGTAATGGAGTTATCCGGGTTGATGGTAACTTCTATGTTTTTACAATATCCGGCAAGTGCCTCATCCACGGCATTGTCTACAATCTCATAGACCAAATGATGAAGTCCTCTCGCTGATGTACTGCCGATATACATACCTGGTCTTTTACGAACTGCTTCAAGTCCTTCCAGAATCTGGATCTGGTCAGCTCCGTATTCATTTGGATTTTCAATTTTCTCTGTTGCCATTCTGCTAACCTTGCCTTTCTATAACCTGACCTTTTTCAAATACCTGACCACTTATCACTTCAAAAACTTTATTGATCTCGAAGCGGTTACGGATAAACTCATCCAAACCGGTACAGGTAATAATTGTCTGGGTGTCACATATACTGTTTAACAAATAATTCTGACGATTACTATCTAACTCTGATAAGACATCATCCAGTAAAAGTACCGGAGTATCATGGATTGATTTTCTTACCAGCTCTATCTCGGATAATTTTAAAGAGAGTGCAGATGTCCTCTGCTGTCCCTGTGAACCAAATTTACGGATATCAACGCCCCCAATGGAAAAAAGCAGATCGTCACGATGTGGCCCTACCGATGTCTGACACATTTTGAGGTCACGCGGTTTCACCCGTTCTAACTCCTGTTCCAACATCTCCAAAGAAACACTCGGCTCATAAGAAAGAAAAAGTTCTTCCTTCCCACCGGATATCCGATAGTGTATTTCATGAACAATCTCATTCAGTTCTTTTACAAACTGTTCTCTCCGTCTGATAATTTTTTTTCCGGTAGCCGCCAGCTGCATGTCCCATACCGGAAGTGTATCCGATAATTCCGGACGGTAAACCATATCTTTTAACAGTTTATTGCGCTGATTTAAGATTTTATTGTAGTTTGACAGATCAGACAGATAAATCTTATCCAGCTGACACAATTCTGCATCCAGAAAATGCCTGCGCTCCGATGGACCGTTCTTGATGATATTCAGATCTTCCGGCGAAAAAAATACAATGTTTAAAATGCCAAAAAGTTCACTTGCCTTTTTCATTGGTATCTTATTTACGGCAATTCCCTTGGAACGGTTATGTTTTAAATGCATATCAATCTGGTATTGTTTGCCATTTTTTAAAACCATGGTACGAAGATGTGCTTCATTTGTTCCAAACCGGATCATGTCTTTATCCTTGCTTCCTTTGTGAGACTTTGTGGTTCCACTCAAGTAAGCAGCTTCTAAGATATTGGTCTTTCCCTGTGCATTGTCACCAAATAAAATATTCGTTCCCTCATCAAACGAAATCTGAAGATTTTCGTAATTGCGGAAATTGTTCAATTCAATGGATTGAATGATCATTTTGAGACTTTCACCGTTTCTCCGTTGTAGGAAATTACATCACCAGCATGGATTTTTTTTCCTCGCTGGAGTTCTGTTTCACCATTCACTTTTACTAAACCATCCTGAATGACAAACTTTGCGTCAACCCCGGATTCTACAAGACCCGCTTTTTTCAAAGCCTGTCCAAGTTTTATAAATTCATCTGATTCTCTGATCTGAATCTCTATCATGGAATTCCTTTCTATCGCCTTTGGGGCAATATCAATTATGGATATCAAATTTTAAAAATAATTAGTTTGCTGCTGCATTAAAATTAACCGGAAGAATGAGATAAATAAATGTTCCCTCATCATCCTTGATAAAACATGGTGCTTTCGGGTTCACCATATAGAGTATCACTTCTTCTTCGTCAATTACTCTTAACGCATCTATGAAAAACTTCGGGTTAAATCCAATTAAAATATCTTTTCCTTCTTTGGCGATGTCGATATCTTCATTCATGGAACCAATAAAGGAATTGATTTTTAACTCCATGGTACCGTCAGTGATATTCATGATGATTGGTTTTTTATCTCCCTCTTTGACAAGAAGTGTTGCACGGTCAATACAGTCTAACAGTTCACGCTTGTTAATTTTGACTTTTGTCTCATAGTCAGAAGATAACATCTGTTCAATCTTGAAATATTCACCCTCAATCAGACGGGAAACAACAGTCGTATTTTCAAATTCAAATACAATATGATTGTCTGTCAGGAAAATAGATACTTCATCTTCTGCACTGCCGGGAAGAATTTTGCTGACTTCCTGAAGTGTTTTTCCGGGAACAACAACTTTTTTGTGAGAGTAATTGTTTTTCAATTCAATGTTGCGAATGGAAATACGATGACCGTCAAGAGAGACAACTTTCAGATCATTTTCTTCGATCTCAAATAACTCACCGGTCATTAATTTGTTGTTGTCATTGTCAGCGATGGAAAAAATTGTCTGACGTATGACTTCTTTTAAGGTAAACTGGGACATAACGATCGGTTCGTTGCGTTCAATGTAAGGAATATAAGAAAAATCATCACCAGATTTACCAACAATATTAAATTTTGCCTTTTCACATGTAATTGTCGTTTTAAAAGAAGCATCTGTTTCAATGGTAACGTCACTGTCTGGAAGTTTACGGACAATTTCAGAAAAGATTTTAGCGTCCAGTGCTATCACTCCACGTTCTGTAATCTCGCCTTCGATTTTTGTTTCAATACCAAGTTCCATATCATTTGCCGTTAATTTAATTTCATTTGCAGATGCGTCAATCAAAATACATTCTAAGATTGCCATGGTAGTTCTGGTTGGAACTGCTTTCGATACAATATTGACACCATGTAACAGATTAGATTTAGAACAAATTAATTTCATGTTGTAGATAACTCCTTCCTGGTGAAACGTAGTGGCTCGCCAAAACGTGTTCATAAAAAAATAAATAGAAATCCGCCGTAGTCGTCTTAGAGGCTGTTAATAAGTTGATAACCGCAGAAAGCCTTAAATTTCAAGGTGTTCAAAAAAATTTGAGGTGGTATAACTCTGTGAAAACCATGCGGAAATTATCTTGAAATGATGTGAATTGAGGATAAAGCTCATAAATGCCTTAAACAGGTTTTAAACATGAAAATGAGACTTGTCCATACGGAATTCACGTTAATTTAACAAGATATCAACAATTTTTAGTGTATAACTTCGAAAAACCTTGATAACTTTAGTTAGGATTGATTTTTTTCTTGATAGTTTCTATTAAATTGCGTGTATTTTCGTTTGAGTCATATTCATCGGCAATTTTTTTGATACCATGAATAATGGTGGAATGATCTCTTCCCCCAAGCAGCTGTCCGATCGAGTCAAGTGGAATGTCCGTCATATTTTTACAGAGGTACATTGCAATCTGTCTTGGTCTTGCAATCTCATTACTTCTGTTTTTGGAAATCATCTGATCCAGCGAGATATTGAAATGTTCGGTGACAACTTCAATTACAAGCTGCGGTGTAATTTCTCTTGGCTTGTCCGGTGTAATAATATTCTGAAGTTCTTTCATGGCAATTTCCATCGTGATGTCTGTTTTTTCAAGATTGGAATAAGCCAGAAGTTTGTTTAAAGCGCCTTCAAGTTCACGAATGTTGGATTTGATGTTGGTAGCAATATAATTAAGAATCTCATCGCTGAGTTTCATGTCATCCGCTTCGACTTTTCTTCGCAGAATCGCCATTCGAGTTTCATAATCTGGTGTTCCGATATCAGCAATAAGACCCCATTCGAAACGTGAACGAATCCGGTCTTCTAAGGTTTCCATATCTTTTGGCGGCTTATCAGATGTTAAAATAATCTGTTTGCCGGCAGAATGGAGTGCGTTAAATGTATGGAAAAATTCTTCCTGTGTACTTTCTTTGCCAATGATAAACTGAACGTCATCGACCATTAATACGTCGATCGTACGATATTTTTCACGCAATTTGTTCATTGCGGAGGCGTTACCACTTCGGATTGATTCGATTACTTCGTTGGTAAATTCTTCGGAAGTAACGTAAAGCACTTTTGCATTTGGGTTTCTTTCTAATATAAAGTGACCGATGGAATGCATAAGGTGAGTCTTTCCGAGTCCGGGACCTCCATAAATATAGAGAGGATTGTAAGCTTCTCCCGGAGATTCAGCGACAGCAAGTGATGCTGACTGTGCAAAACGGTTGTTGCTGCCGACGACGAAAGTGTCGAATGTATAGTTCGGATTCAGATTTGATCTGTCCGCTTTTTCGGAAAGTGCATTTTTTTTCGGTACGCCATTATTGCCGGTTCGGATATTTTTCGTCTGTTCCGGCAGGATGAACTGGATTTCATATTCTGTTCCTGTAAGTTCTGCGATCGTTACCTTTAAAGGAAGATAATATTTTTTTGAGATATAACTTAAGGTCATTTGTTCCGATGGAACCAGTATATATAATGTATTACCCTCAACACCGTAAACTTCAAGCGGGCGGATCCAGGTATCAAAAGAAATATCACTGATGTCATGCTCATGTTTAACGGTTGAGAGAATCTCGTCCCATTTTTCTAAAATTTTGTCCATTTTAATCCTCATTTTTGCGCTTTATTTTGCGCATGACAAATTTGAGCTTACGCCCAAATCTGCGCGTGAAATATTTTTCACACGAACGCTCCTAATAAAAAATCCTACATAGTTCTATCCTACACTATTTTTTGGCTTTTATCAATGAAAAGTTTGTACAGGGTATTTTAAATTAGGGTGAATGAAAAAAAATCCCGATTTGGGCAAAATAGAGAGTCTAAATAATAAGATTTTGTATGAATGAAAAAAATAATGTGTGAATAAGTCGAAAAAAGTTATAGACCGCTGAATATAAGGGACTATCCTGTTTATAAACAGATTATCCGTGGATTATCCATAAAATATCCACAAGTTATCCACAAATTGGGGATAACTTTACGAAACCGCTAAAATTCGGCATTCTTCAACCCACATTTTTTAACATTTGGGTAGGATAACTGTGGAAAAGCAAATAACAAGATATAGAATGATTGAGTTTCTTCCTTATATATATAGTGGTCAACATTTTCCACAAATGGATAAATGTTGAAATGTAGATAATTAAAATGAGGTCAAACAGAATTTTAGTGCTTGACTTGAAACATTTTTCTGCTATAATTGAGAATGATGTTTTTTAACTGAGAATATGCGTCTTAGGACGTTTTCTATCGCATCATCATTTGAGGATGATGATGAATCCCAGGCAGAGGAGGTGGATATAACATGAAGATGACATTTCAGCCGAAGAAAAGACAGAGATCAAAAGTTCATGGCTTCAGAAGCAGAATGAGCACAGCAGGCGGAAGAAAAGTATTGGCTGCTAGAAGATTAAAAGGAAGAAAGAAATTATCAGCATAGGCCACATTTTTGTGGTCTTTTCTTTCCTTAAGAAGAATGGATGAATAATGAGGTGGTGCAGTTTGTACCACCTATTTGTTCATTCAAAGATATTTTGAAATTGAAGTAAGCAGACCTTCAAACAGATAGAAGGTAGTTGATGCCTTAGGTAAATCATCAGAAAGGGCATACTAGGATGAAGTTTTCGGAATCATTAAAAAAGAACAGTGATTTCCAGAAAGTGTACAGGCAGGGAAAGTCTTATGCGAACCGTTATCTGGTCATGTATGTTCTGGAAAATCATACAGAAGGAAATCGTCTTGGCATATCCGTCAGTAAAAAAGTAGGAAATAGTGTTATCAGACATCATTTGACCCGGCTGATCCGGGAGAGTTACAGGCTACATGAGGACATGTTCAATAATGGTTTGGACATTGTAGTCATCGCAAGAAGCACGGCACGTGATATAAGTTATCATGAAACCGAGAGTGCACTGTTGCATCTTGGAGGTCTTCACAAAGTAATCAATCGTTAATTTCAGAAAAAAAGAAGATGGAATCATTTTGAAAAAAATATTAATTGCTTTAATTAAGTTTTATAGAAAGTATCTTTCTCCAATGAAAACGACCAAGTGTCCATATTGTCCGACCTGTTCTTTATATGGGTTAGAGGCAGTTGAAAAGTACGGAGCTCTAAAAGGGGGAGCACTTGCTTTATGGAGAATCTTAAGATGTAATCCTTTTTCAAAAGGTGGATATGATCCAGTTCCATAGTGGAGGTATTTACAAGTGTCAGATATGTTATTAACAGCATACAATGGTGCTATTTTAGGACCAATTGCCAAAGTACTTGGCTGGGTAATGAATGGTATTTATGCGTTGATGTCAATGATCGGTATTGAGAATGTTGGCCTTTCCATCATTATCTTTACAATTGTGATTTATGCAATTTTATTTCCGTTAACTTACAAACAGCAGAAGTTTTCAAAGTTATCACAGAAGATGCAGCCTGAGTTACAGGCAATCCAGAAAAAATATAACGGAAAAAAGGACCAGGCATCCATGATGGCAATGCAGGAAGAAACACAGGCAGTATATGAGAAATATGGTGTTTCCATGATGGGAAGCTGTGTTCAGATGCTGATCCAGATGCCATTATTATTTGCTCTTTACCGTGTATTTTTAAATGTTCCGGCATATGTATCCGGCGTAAAAAATAATTTCACACCATTGGTTAATGAAATTATGGCAACAAGCGGTTATCAGGATAAGATGACACAGCTTGTCACAGATTTAAGAGTTATGACACAGCCGGCAGCGGATTTTACAGTATCAGATCCGACGGCACTTTCTAACTCAATTGTTGATGTTTTATATAAAATGAATTCAAATGGATGGGAGACTTTAAAGAACGCATTTCCATCTTTAGCGGATACCATCAATAATACTTATAATACGGTTTCACATGTAAATAATTTTTTAGGACTGAATATTTCAGATACTCCATGGCAGGTAATGACAACAAACTTTGCATCACATAACTTTTTATTCGTAGTGCTTGCATTGCTTGTACCAGTTATTTCTTATCTGACTCAGGTGCTTAATATTAAACTGATGCCGCAGGCAGCTTCGCCTAACGGAAATGGTGACAATGATATGGCTGCACAGCAGATGAAAATGATGAACCGTACTATGCCGATCTTTTCATTTGTAATGTGTTTTACCGTTCCGGTAGGTCTTGGTATTTACTGGATTGCCGGTGCAGTAGTACGAAGCGTTCAGCAGTTCTTCTTAAATAAACATTTTGAGAAGATTAATCTTGAGGATATTATTAAGAAAAATCAGGAAAAAGCAAAGAAGAAACGTGAAAAAATGGGAATCGCTGAAAATCAGATTTCCAATGCTGCGAAGATCAATACAAGAAAAATTGAAGAACCAAAAAAAGAAGAGAAAAAGTCTAACATGAGCGAAGCACAGCGCGAGCTTGAATTAGAGAAAGCAAATGCTGCAAAAGCAAAGGCAAAGGCCGGAAGTATGGCTGCGAAAGCAAATATGGTCCGCGATTTTAATGAGAAAAACAGCAGAAAATAATAAGAAAGGATAGGGGTTTGGAATGGAATACATTGAAATTTCAGCAAAAACAGTCGATGAAGCAATCACAGAAGCACTGGTAAAACTGGGGACAACCAGTGACAGAATCGAATATGAGATCGTTGAAAAAGGAAATAACGGATTTCTTGGCATCGGGAGAAAAGATGCAGTTATTAAAGTAAGAAAGAAATATTCTGTGAATGACGACATCAAAGATTTCTTAAATAAAGTATTTGAAGCGATGGACTTAAAGGTTGAAATCGTCATGACTGCAGAGGAAAACAGCAATGTCATTAATGTTGACTTAAAGGGTGATGACATGGGTGTTCTGATCGGAAAAAGAGGACAGACTTTAGATTCTCTCCAGTATCTGACAAATCTTGCTGTCAATAAAAATGCAGAAAGTTTTGTAAAAGTAAAAATTGATACTGAAGATTACCGCAAGAGAAGAAGAGAGACTTTAGAAAATCTTGCAAAGAATATTGCATACAAGGTAAAGAGAACAAAACGTCCTGTTTCTTTAGAGCCAATGAATCCTTATGAGAGAAGAGTGATTCATTCTACCTTGCAAAATGATAAATTCGTGACGACACACAGCGAGGGAGATGAGCCTTATCGTCATGTTGTTGTTACATTAAAGAGACAGTAAACCGGTTTTCATCCGTGTGTGATGAATGACACAGAAAAATTCGTGGCGGATCAAGAAAACGTCCACGAATTTTTTTGTATATAGAAATGAGAGATCAATGTGAAAAATAAACTCGATTGCTTATTTTTCGCAACAAGTTGCTCAGAAATGAGGGATTATGAGAACAGATACGATCGCTGCGATTGCAACAGCTATGTCAAGTTCAGGAATTGGTATAATAAGGATCAGCGGGGATGAATCAGTCGAGATTGTAGACCGCATTTTTTCAATGAAAAACGAAAAAAAATTATCTGATATGCCGACACATACGATTCATTATGGTCACATCAAAGATGGAGATGAAGTGATCGATGAAGTTATGGTGGTATTGATGCGTGCACCGAAAAGTTACACAAAGGAAGATACCGTTGAGATTGACTGTCACGGCGGTGTGTATGTCATGAAGCGTGTACTTGAAACGGTAATCAAATATGGTGCGCGTCCGGCAGAGCCGGGAGAGTTTACAAAACGGGCTTTTTTAAATGGCCGGATTGATCTTGCACAGGCAGAGTCTGTCATAGATATTATTCATGCAAAAAATGAATTTGCATTAAAGAGTTCAGAACAGCAGCTTTCCGGTTCACTTTCGATTGAAGTGAAAACAGTACGTGAAAAATTATTGCATGAGATTGCATTCATTGAATCTGCATTAGATGACCCGGAGCATATCAGCTTAGATGGATATCCGGAGACACTTCATGGAATTGTAGAAGAGGCAGAAAAAGAGATTCAGAAACTTCTTGCAAACAGTGACAATGGAAAGATTTTAAAAGAGGGTATCTCTACTGTAATTATTGGAAAGCCAAATGCCGGAAAGTCTTCTCTTTTAAACACACTTGTTGGAGAGGAACGTGCTATTGTTACTGATATTGCAGGAACAACGCGGGATGTGCTTGAAGAGCAGATCAATTTGAATGGAATCATTTTAAATGTGATTGATACAGCAGGAATCCGTGAAACAGATGATGTTGTTGAAAAAATTGGTGTGGACCGTGCAAAGAAATATTTAAATGAGGCAGACCTTGTAATTTATGTTGTCGATACTTCAACACAGTTAGATGAAAATGATTACGAAATCATGGATCTTTTAAAGGACAGAAAAGCAATCATTCTTTTAAATAAATCAGATCTTACACCGGTTACCGATGGTGGATCAATCAGACAGCACCTGGATAAAAAGATGATTGCAGTCTCCGCAAAAGAACAGACTGGAATTGAGGAACTTGAGGAAACAATTCGCGAGATGTTTTTCACAGGGGAAGTTACATTTAACGATGAAGTGTATATTACAAATATTCGTCATAAAACTGCTTTACAGGAAGCATTGAATAGTTTAAATTTAGTGGTGCAGAGTATTTTAGACGGAATGCCGGAGGATTTTTATTCCATTGATCTGATGAATGCATATGAGGAATTGGGAAGCATCATTGGTGAGGCGGTCGAAGATGATCTGGTAAATGAGATATTTAGTAAGTTTTGTATGGGAAAATAATTGGCACCAGTGGGTGCCAATTATTGGAAGAATGCAAAAGCAGCATTCTTCCGGCGTGTTGGCAAGAACTGTAAGAAATACAAAAAGCAGCAAGAGTAGCATTTGTCGGCACAAGAAAATATGTGGTTTTGTTTTAAGATAATGTAGTAGAAAGAAGGATAAAAGATGCCTGCGATTGAAGAAAATTATGATGTGGTAGTTGTGGGTGCAGGACATGCCGGATGTGAGGCGGCATTGGCATGTGCAAGACTTGGATTAGAGACGATTATTTTTACGGTCAGTGTGGACAGTATTGCGATGATGCCTTGTAATCCAAATATTGGAGGAAGTTCTAAAGGTCATCTCGTGAGAGAAATTGATGCACTTGGCGGGCAGATGGGAATTAACATTGACAAGACATTTATCCAGTCGAAGATGTTAAATAAATCCAAGGGTCCGGCGGTCCATTCCCTGCGTGCACAGGCAGATAAAGTGAATTACAGCATGGAGATGCGGAAAACGCTTCAGAACACAGAGCATCTTTCAATCCGGCAGGCAGAAGTAGCGGAAATTATTACGATTCCGGTAAATTCAGATAATTCGGGGAAAAACGCAACTGCGGATAAAAAAGATGAACAGGTCGTAGAAATAGGTGGTGAACTCCAGAAAATTACTGGTGTAAAGACGGTTTCTGGTGGAGTTTATCACTGTAAGGCAGTTGTACTTTGTACAGGAACTTATTTAAGAGCACGCTGCCTGACGGGAGAGATGATCACTTATACCGGACCGAATGGTCTGATGGCAGCAAATCATCTTACGGATTCCTTGAAAGCGCATGGAATTGAGATGTTTCGTTTTAAGACGGGAACACCTGCAAGAGTAGATAGGCGTTCCTTAGATTTTTCAAAAATGCAGGAACAAAAAGGGGATGAGAGGGTAGTCCCATTTTCGTTTACAACAAACCCGGATGATGTACAGATCGATCAGGTTTCCTGCTGGCTGACGTATACGAATCCAAAGACGCATGAGATTATCCGTGCAAATCTGGATCGTTCTCCGATTTATGCCGGAATCATAGAGGGAACCGGTCCGCGTTACTGCCCGTCAATTGAGGATAAAGTAGTAAAATTTGCGGACAAGGACCGTCATCAGATTTTCATTGAGCCGGAGGGTATCAATACCAATGAAATGTACGTTGGTGGTATGTCATCTTCACTGCCTGAGGATGTTCAGCATGAGATGTATCGTACACTGCCAGGAATGGAGCATGTAAAAATTGTGCGAAATGCATATGCAATTGAGTATGACTGCATCAATCCGAATCAGCTGTATGCATCACTGGAATTTAAAAAGATCAAAGGACTTTTTTCCGGAGGACAGTTTAATGGAAGCAGCGGTTATGAGGAGGCTGCATGCCAGGGTCTGATTGCAGGTATTAATGCAGCTATGAGTATTTTAGGACGAGAACCATTGGTTTTAGACCGCTCGGAGGCTTATATCGGTGTATTGATCGATGATCTTGTAACAAAAGAAAACCATGAGCCATATCGAATGATGACTTCACGTGCAGAATATCGTTTACTGTTAAGGCAGGATAATGCAGATTTGCGGCTGACCAAAAAGGGATATGAAATTGGTTTGATATCAAAAGAGCGTTATGACTGGGTATGTAAGAAAGAAAAATTGATCGCACAGGAAATCGAACGTGTAGCGAAAGTGAAAATTGGTGCAAATAAGAAAGTTCAGGAACTACTGGAAAGCTATGGAAGTATTCCGTTAAATACCGGAACATTTTTAACGGAGCTGATCCGCAGACCGGAACTGGATTATGATAAACTTGCACCAATCGATCCGGAGCGCCCGGAACTTCCGGCAGAAGTTGCAGAGCAGGTAAATATCAGTATTAAATATGATGGTTACATTAAGCGTCAGATGAAGCAGGTGGAAAGTTTCAAGAAGCTTGAAAAGAAAAAGATTCCGGAAAACTTTAATTATGATGATGTACCAAGTCTGCGTATTGAGGCACGGCAGAAATTAAAAACCTATTCACCAACTTCAATAGGACAGGCATCCCGTATTTCAGGAGTATCACCGGCAGATGTGTCAGTGCTGCTTGTGTATATGGAGCAGATGAAGTATCATGAGAAAGAGTCTGCAAACTGATGGAAAGATGAAGCGTATCTGTAACGGTAATGATATTTTATAAGAGAAAAAAGTGTATCGGGATATGAGTTTTGGATATGTATATTAAGTGAGAATGGAGATCAGAATGAGTTATAATCTGGAAAAATTTAAAGATGGTTTAAAAGAACTTCAGATTGAATTAAGTGAGGAGCAGCTCAATCAGTTCCTTAAATATTATGAACTTCTGGTAGAAACCAATAAGGTAATGAACCTGACCGCCATCACGGAATTTGATGAGGTGGTGGAAAAGCATTTTTTAGACAGTCTTTCTTTGTGTCGTGTATATGATTTAAAGAGTGATGCTAAGATTTTAGATCTTGGAACAGGTGCAGGTTTTCCAGGAATCCCACTTAAAATTGCATTCCCAAATTTAGAATTAGTGCTTGCTGATTCCTTAAACAAAAGAACTAAGTTTTTAAACCAGGTGATTGATGAACTGAACCTGAGAGATATTACAGCTGTGCATGCAAGAGCGGAAGAACTTGGAAAAAATAAAGAATACAGAGAGCAGTTTGATTTGTGTGTTTCACGGGCGGTTGCAAATCTTTCATCCCTTAGTGAATACTGTATTCCTTTTGTGAAGGTTGGTGGAAAATTTATTTCCTATAAATCCGGCAGCATTGAGGAAGAAGTAGCGGAAGCAAAGAAGGCAGTTTTTGTTCTGGGTGGAGAAGTAGCAGATGTTTATAAGTTTGATCTGTATGAACAGAAAAGATCTTTTGTTGTAATCAGGAAAGAAAAACATACGCCAAAGGCATATCCAAGAAAAGCAGGTACTCCGACGAAGGAGCCGCTGCATTAGAATATTAATGATAAAAGAAGGACACTATGCAGAAAAACATAGTGTCATAAATAGAAAAAAGAACACTTTGCAAGAAAACATAGTGTTTTTATTTATCAGAAAAGTGACTGTAGGAAATTCCAACAGTCACTTTTTTGTATACAGGTATTATTTTTTTTCATGTTCCAACAGCATCCGGATTACTTCTGCTAATTTATCCGGAGCTTCTAATTGTGGAAGATGTTTTACATTGGAAATATATGCAGTTTCAATCATGGAATTCTGCTTTGCATAGCAAGTTACAATCTGAACAGAATCCGGATTGCTTCTGCTTTCCACAACATAGAATGGAATGGAAAGTTTTTTGAGTGCATGTAAAATGCAATTATCGGTATACTGACCTTCCATGCTTGCCATTAGATATTTTCCGTGGCTGCCATTCATGTGGGATGCTTCATAGTATGCATCTAACATTTTGGAAGAGGCAAGCTGTGGCTTATTAAAATATTCCGTATAAAATAATTTCTGGATATTTTTTTCATGTGTTTTTATGTTGTAAATAAATGTTCCGAGAATCGGAACCTCCAGTAATGTCTTCTTTAAAGTGGAAGAGTTACTTGGCGTGCGGTTAAATTTTTCAGGCATTGGCGGATTGATCGCAATGATTTTGTGGAAGAGATGGTTATTCATATTTTCTGCCAATGTCACAAATGAAACGGAAGCACCAGTTGAAATTACTGTTGGTGTGTCTTTGATGACTTCCTTCACAAAATCCGTAATAAGCTGAACATATAAGTAGTTAGTGTAGGTCAGATAAGGTTTATCTGAGCGACCACAGCCTAAGAGATCAATCGTGTATACCGTATGCTGTTTTTCAAGTTTTTTTGCAAAACGACACCATTCATAAGAAGAACTGAGTGGACTAAGATCATGTATCAATAAAACAGGTGTCCCAGAGCCGCGTTTCGTGTAATATATTTTTCCGTTTTTCCAATCAAAATAATTACCATTTTCCGTCTTTAATATATTTTTCATTGAAGCTGTAAAGTCAATGAAACGGTTTACTAAATGAATGGTCCCGGCGGCAAATGCAGTTAACAGAAAAAAGTGTCTGATATTTTTTTTCATACTTTTATTCATAAATGCCTCCATATCTGCCAAAATAACAGGCTTATTTTATAATAATAT
>ERZ1026854.275-NODE-275-length-37354-cov-4.436634_pt1 | contig 37354 bp, 36 predicted proteins | sample MGYA00380157_ERZ1026854 | MGnify/ENA primary metagenome ERZ1026854 (study PRJEB33269, sample SAMEA4719793) | human gut metagenome | biome: human-associated habitat; feature: organic feature; material: feces | place: Cameroon | collected 2013-10 ... | reverse complement strand
GGTTGGGGTGGACTGGGGGAAAATTGACAATGCTGTCAAGCGTTATGAACATCGGATGGAAAAGCTGAATGCCGAATGCGTGTCAGTTGAGGAATTTGTGGAAAATATTGAGGACAGTCTTACCCGCAGAATATTCCGAATGTATTACATAGACGGAATCAGTCAAAGTGACATCGCAAAAGCGGTAGGATACAGCAGAGGACGTGTCAGTCAAAAAATTAGTAATTTCTTCAAAGATTAACCCAATTAACCAAATTAACAATTATAATAAAAATTAGAGAGACCAGCAAACAGGTTCTCACACATTGCAATGACCCCTGTGAAGACAGCGCTTTACACAAAGCGCTGTTTTTGCGTAGAAAAAAAGGAGGTGAGCCCTAGTGGCATTAACAAAATGCAGAAAACGGTTTGCGGATGAGTACCTGATCGACCTTAACGGCACTAGGGCTTACAAGGCTGCATATCCCCATGTGAAGAACGATGAAACAGCGGCGGCATCGGCAACAAGATTGTTAAGAGATGTTAAGGTGCAGGAATATATAGACAAACGCATGCAAGACAGGCAGAAGAGAACGGAAATCACGCAGGATATGGTGGTGAAGGAACTGGCATCTATCGCCTTTTCAAACATGTCGGATTACGCCAGAGTGATAGAAAAACAGGCAATATATACTGCTGAGGATGGGCGCAGGATTCCATTGGTGGAAGAGAACGGCACCCCGGTTATGGTGAAAGATGTGGAGCTAACGCTCACACAGAACCTGACGGATGAGCAGAAACATGCTCTTGCAGGAATAAAGCAAGGCAAATACGGAATAGAGGTTGCATCTTGTGACAAGGTGCGTGCGCTGGAGCTTCTGGGGCGGCATCTTGGGATGTTTAAGGATAAAGTGGAGGTATCCGGCCTGCAGGATGAGATGTCAAAGCTGGATGATCTGCTGAAACAGGTAGGTGGATAATATGGCCGGGGGACTGTTACTGTCGGAAAAGTACAAGGCATTCCTGAAATGCAGTGCTCCGGTGGAGTTCCTGGAAGGGACAACATTCGCGGGCAAAACGACAGTGGGGCTATTCAAATTTATGCTGAAAGTGGCGGCAAGCCCCAAGAAGCTGCATATCATTGCGTCGGAAGACACGGGTACTGCGGAAAAGAATATCATCATGAAGGACTTTGGCGTGCTGGATGACTTCGGGGTGCTTACGGAATATAACGGTAACGGATCCAGAGAGGTGAAAATACCGCATATTGTATTCCATACTTCCGGCGGGGATAAAATAGTGCTGGTGCTGGGATATGGGGATAAGAAAAGGTGGAAGAAAGCTCTGGGCGGGCAGTATGGATGTCTGCTGATTGATGAAATCAACACAGCGGACATAGAATTTGTCCGTGAGGCATCCATGCGTTGCGACTATCTGATGGGAACACTTAACCCGGATGATCCGGGACTTCCGGTCTACAAGGAATATATTAACCATAGCCGTCCGCTTCCACAATATGCGGATGATGCACCGGCAGAACTGAACAAGATGCTCGATCAGGAACCAAAGCCCGGATGGGTGCATTGGTTCTTTTCTTTTACGGACAATCTGGGAGCACCGCCTGAAAAGATAGCCCAGATCAAGCTGAATACACCAAAGGGAACCAAGCTCTGGAAGAACAAAATCCTTGGTCTGCGCGGCCGCGCCACAGGACTTGTATTCAGTATATTCGATGAGCAGCGCCATGTGGTAACAAAAGAATATGCAAAGACGCTGATACGGAATGAGTACAATCCTGACCAGAAGGAATGGTTTGAGTGGTTCACATCAGGACTGGACACCGCCTATTCGCAGAAGTCACCTGACACAATCGCAATGAGCTTTGAGGGCATTACCAACAAAGGCAGACTTTTTATACTGGAGGAGAAGGTATATAACAACGCAACCATAAGCATTCCGCTTGCGCCATCGGACACAGTAGTCAACTATGTGGCATTTCTGGAACGGTGCCGCGCAGAATGGGGATATGCCCGGAACGTGTTTGTGGATTCAGCGGATCAGGCGACCATAACAGAATTTGACAAGTACAGGCGGAATCATCCTGAATGCATGTATCTGTTTAACAATGCATACAAAAAAATCACTATCATAGACAGAATCAACCTGCAGCTGGGATGGATGGCGTTTGACGACGAGATGAGTAAAACACCGGATTTTTATGTAGTGGACACATGCACCAACCACATCGGTGAGTTGGGTACATACAGTTGGAAAGAGGATAAGGACAATGAACCGGAGGACGGACACGACCACACAGTAAACAGTGCGCAGTATGGATGGATTCCGTACCGGGACAAGATCGGAGTAGTGAAACGATGAGGTGGATTGAAAGCATGAAAGAAAGTGTAAGAAACGGAATCAGGAGTTTCCTGCGGATAGAGCCGCCGCAGAATAAAGTAATCAACATCAAAGAGCAGATGGATTACTATGGCAATGCGGCAGTAAACAGGATATGGGAACGCGGGGACGCAGACGAACTGTCACAGCTCTACCGAGAGCTTCCCGGAGATACAAACCGTATAAGATTCTGGGCGGCGGTGCCAACGAAGGGAAACGACATAAACAAAATACACACGGGCATTCCGGGAATCGTGTGCCGGATCCTGACGGATATCGTCATTGCAGACATGAACGACATAACGGTGGACGACAGGTACAAGCCGCTGTGGGAAGACATCGCAAAGGACAACAAATTTGAAGACATCATAGAGGATGCCGTCAAAACCATTCTGATCGTGGGAGATGGCGTATTCAAGATCAGCATTGATCCGCAGCTGACGGAATATCCCATCATCGAATTTGTTCCGGGGGATCTGGTGGAATACCAATATGACAGGGGACGGCTGAGGGAGATCATATTCCGGACAGAATACCGCAAAAAGAACGGCATCTTCGTGCTGGTAGAACATTATGGCCGCGGATATGTCAGATCAGAGCTGCAGAAAGACGGACACGAAGTGCCATTGAACAGCATTACCGAAACGGAAAGACTGAGCGGGGAAGTGGTATTCGATGGCAATTTTATAATGGCAGAGCAGTTTATGGCGTTTAAGTCTGCCAAATATACCGGGCGCGGCCGCAGCATCTTTGACGGAAAGACAGACAGCTATGATAGTCTGGACGAATCATGGAGCCAATGGATGGACGCGCTGCGCCGGGGACGAAGCAAGGAATATATCCCGGAGAAAATGCTGCCCCGGAACCCGGACAATGGGGAAATCCTTGCCCCGAATGCGTTCGACCATGCCTATATCAAACTGGAGAGTTCCATGCAGGAAGGGGCAAGCAGCACTATTGAAGTCAAACAGCCCGTAATCCCACATGAGAGCTATCTGAGTACATACATCACGGCACTGGATCTGTGTCTGCAAGGCGTAATATCACCCAGCACGATGGGCATTGATGTAAAAAAACTGGACAACGCAGAGGCACAGAGAGAAAAAGAAAAGGTAACATTGTATACCAGAAACAAAATCGTGCAGGCGATCCAAAGGGCGGTTCCCGAGCTGGTGGACAAGGTGATCAAGGTGTGGCACATCGGGCAGAATCTGTCTGTAAAAGACGAAGACATCAAGGCAGATGTGTCATTTGGAGAATACGCCAACCCGTCGTTTGAAAGCCAGGTAGAGACGATAGGAAAAGGAAAAACGCAGGGAATCATGTCGATTGAGGCGTGTGTGGAGGAATTGTACGGTGACAGCAAGGACGACGAATGGAAAAAGGATGAGGTTGCCCGGCTGAAAGCGGAGCAAGGCGTTGTACCGATGGAAGATCCCGGCATCAGCACAGGTACCAATGATTTCAAAATAGGATTTGAGGGGTAAAACATGGCAGAGGATTACGATATTGCGGGGGCGATCAAAAGAATAGAGGATGAACTGATTGCCTCCATGATCCGTAATCTGGACAGGCACAGGGCGGAAGAGGACGATCTCGGGATCAACTGGGAACAATGGCAGGTGAAGCAGTTCGCGGCGCTGGAGGAGTACAGGAAAAGGAACCTCAAGCAGTATGCGGATAAGTTTAACGATATTAACAAACGTATCGCGGGGCTGATAACGTTGCAGCGGGAAGCCGGGAATGCGGATCAGGAAATAGCGATCCTTGAAGCATTGAGGAAAGGCGCAAGGCTGTATAGAACAGGAATCGGAATAAGTGGCGAGTTTTTCAGAATGAACGACCGGAAAATGGACGCCCTAATAAGGGCTACCACAAACGACATGCAGAAAGCAGAGTACGCCATGCTCCGCATGTCGAACGATCGATACAGACAGGTCATATTTAATGCACAGATGTACGCTGCCAGCGGTTCCGGGACATACGAAAAAGCAGTGGATATGGCCACAAAGGATTTTCTGAGGGCAGGAATCAACTGTGTGGAATACAAAAACGGGGCAAGGCATACACTGTCAGACTATGCAGACATGGCGATCAGAACCGCCAGTAAACGTGCATATCTGACCGGCGAAGGGGAAAAACGTATGGAGTGGGGTGTTTCCACCGTGATTATGAACAAACGCGGGAATCCATGCCCCAAGTGCCTTCCGTTTGTGGGCAAGGTACTGATTGATGATGTATGGAGCGGCGGAAGCCGTAAAGACGGGAAATATCCGCTAATGAGCAGCGCCATAGCAGCAGGCCTGTACCATCCGAGGTGCAAGGATGGCCACACAACGTATTTCCCCGGAATCAGCGACATGCCGGACGACAAATTTACCAAAAAAGAGCTACAAACCATAGAGGAACAAAACCGCGCAGAGGCAGAACAGCAATATGCAGGAAGGCAAGCTGAGAGCTTTGACAGGCTTGCCAGATACTCGCTGGACAATGACAATAAAAGAAGGTATGAGATCAGGCGAGATGAATGGCGAAACGTACATTTCAAAACAAATAATTTGACATATGCGGGGTACACGGAGTCCAAGAGATCGCTTTCCAATTTCCATGCGCTTCCACATGATCAGGTTGTTAATATCTCAAGAAAAGATTCAGAAGAATGGGTAAAACTGTTATCAGATAAGCAAATCATGCTGATCAGGAAATATACATATAATTCGGGCGACAAAAAGCCAAACAGATTTTTTGAAAGATTGAATGCAATGCTTAGAGGAGATATTGCGGAAGATAAAAAATTGAGAGAATATGCGGACATAATCTCAGAGGCACTGGGAAAAAATAAAATGAGGCATGATCTTCTGTGCTACCGAAACATAGAATTTAATCCATACGCTAATTATGAGGTAGGAAAAGTTTTTGTGGAGGAACAATTTATCAGTACATCTATTGTTGAAAGTGCTGCATTAAATAAATCATTCAAAATGATATTTCTTGTTCCAAAAGGATCGCGAGGTGCGTACATAGAGAGTATCAGTAAATATCCTGAGCAGAGAGAGTTTTTGCTTGACAAGAAATGCAAACTGCGTATAGTATCAAAGCAGAAGGATAATATTTTGGTGGAGGTGATACCATGACGAAAGAAGAAAAAGAGGCATATGAATGCTATGTAGACAGATTGTCAGCGCCAATGCACCCCGTTCCCTTGTCAAAGGAGGAATGCGATGCATATAACGCAGCTCACCCTCTCCCAACAGAAGATGAACTGCAGGCGATTCTTGATTCAGTAAAATAGATACCACTGGTTGATTACGAACCGGTGGTATTTTTATGCTTTTAGGTGCGACGTCGCACAAATAATCTCAATAATCAGAACACCCTTAACGGGGTGTTCTTTTTATACGCCCAAACACGAGAAGGCGAAAAAAGCTGCGTGGCCAGTGACACTGATGAAAATGGACAGGCAATAAGGGTGACACCCTCAAAACGGAAAGGAGAGCAACATGAAAACCAACAAATTACCTTTTAACCTTCAATTCTTCGCAGAGGCGGGAGCGGAGCCGCAGGCGGAAAACCAGCAGCCTTCCGGTCCGGAAGCACAGCAGCAGAGCCAGCAGGCAGCGACACCGGAGATCGACTACGCGAAGATCCAGCAGATGCTTGACGGAACCCTTGCGGCAAAGGAAGACACGGCACTCAAAAGCTACTTCAGGCAGCAGGGGCTCACGCAGGAGGAGGCGGAGAAGGCAATGAGCGCATTCAAGGCAGAAAAGGCAAAGAATACGCCTGATGCAGCTATGCTGCAGAGCCAGATCGCACAGGAAAAGGCAAATGCGCAGAAAGCGCAGGTGGAAAACGCGACCATACTGGCGGCGGTATCCCTTGGGCTGGACGCAAAGACCATCCCATATGTCCTCAAGATGGCGGATCTGTCAAACGTGACGGACAAGGATGGAAAAATCAATGAGGAATCTGTGAAGACCGCGATCAACAAGGTTCTGGAGGATGTACCGCAGCTTAAGCCGGCGGCTGAGGGCAACAGAGGCTTCCAGATCGGCGGCGGGGCACAGAATCCGCAGCAGCAGAACAACACACAGAGCCAGGTTCCCACGAAGCGGTGGAACCGGTTCAACAACTAAGAGAGGATGGTATAAAATATGCCGAATTTAAACTATGCAGAGCAGTGGAGCCCGGATCTTCTCGAGATCCTGATGCAGGAAACATTGACAAGTCCCTTTGTAACTACCAATGTCAGATGGCTGGATGCCAAGACATTCCATTTTACACAGATGTCCGTGAGCGGCTATAAAAACCACAAGAGAAGCGGCGGCTGGAATGAGGGTACATTCAATCAGAAGGACATTCCCTACACCGTGCAGCACGACAGAGATGTATCTTTCCTTGTGGACAAGGCAGATGTGGATGAAACCAACAAGACGGCGTCCATTCAGAACATTTCCCGCGTGTTTGAGCAGACGCAGGTAGCACCTGAGACGGATGCCCTGTTCTTTTCCAAGGTTGCCGCCGCAGCCAAGGCAGCGGCCGGTTACCACAGTGCGACCAAGGCGGGCGATTTCACCGTGAACAACGTATTTACCAAACTGAAGGGATATCTCGCAGCCGGAAAGCTGAGACGCTACAAGGCAAAGGGTGCGCTGGTGATGTATGTCAGCTCCCACGTTATGGATCTTCTGGAAATGTCCAAGGAGTTCACCCGCAAGATCGAAATGACCCAGATCGCGGAGGGCGGCATGGGCATTGAGACCCGTGTTACCGACATTGATGGTGTTCCCACAATGGAAGTAATTGACGACGAGCGTTTTTATGATGCATTTGACTGGGAGCCGGAGCTGGGTGGATTTGACATCATTAAGTCCGCGTATGCGCTTACCAGAGACACGGAGGTGGACAAGGCAAAGACATACTACACCAAGGGCGACGACGGCACCTATACGGCGGTTGCATCCCCCGCAAAGGCAAGCATCGCAACCTACTACGAGAAGACCGTGGAAGGATCCCACAAGATCAACGTACTGATCGCATGCGGACTGACCTGCAAGACGGTGCCGAAGATCAGCAGCATTTACTACTTTGACCCCGGTGCCCATACCGAAGGCGACGGCTATCTGTATCAGAACCGCCAGTTGAGTGACACGTTCGTGTTCCCTAACGGGAAGGACGGCAAGGTGGATTCCGTATATGTGGATGTGGATCCTGCGGAGGAAGTAGCAAAGTAGCACGAAAGGGTGATCGCTATGGCATATGCAGATGAAACATACTACACCGGGGAGTACGGTGGGACAAGCATAGCGCCGGATGATGTGAAAAAGGCCCTTGAACTGGCAAGCATGCACATTGATTCCCTGACCTACAACAGAATTGTGGGTCGGGGATTTTTCAACCTCACGCCGTTCCAGCAAAACACCATAAAAAGGGTGTGCTGCATGCAGGCAGAATTTGAAACGGAGAATGAGGAAATGATCAACAGCGTGCTCAAGAACTACGCCATCAACGGCACTTCAATGTCATTCGGTGAGAGCTGGAACGTGCAGGTAGAAAACGGAATTGCCATGCGCAGGGATGTGTATGCGCTGCTGTGTCAGACCGGGCTATGCACAAGGAGGATATGGTGATGAAATATCCATGTTTGGTAGTGAAAAGTATGTGTAAGACCCCTATCCGCGTTGAAATGGACAGGGAGGGGTATGGAAACTTCGGAGAGCCACTGGAACCGATAACCTACGAAGGGCTGTGTAACTATCAGGATAAGGCAAAAACGATACTTACGGCCGAAAAGAAAATAGTAGAGGTCACGGGATCGGCATACTTTCCCGGTGACATCTGCCCGGAACTGCCGTCAATATCCGGAGGAACTGCGACCATATTCGGCATAGAAAGGCGCATTGCCGTTGGAACAAAGGCACGAAACCCGGACGGAACGGTAAATTTTTGTGTACTGGAGCTGGTGTGATATGGCAAATAAGAATGTGACATGCAGGGTCAGGCTATTTAAACCCGAAATAAGAAATCTGACGGATGCAGTCTCCAAGGCGCTGGGAAAAACTGCGGAGGCAATCCATACAGATGTGGTACAGGCACAGACGATACCTTTTGGAGAAACAGTCTATACAGAAGAAAAAGTGTATGGAAAGAGAGGACGATTTGCTAAAAACGGAAGGGAATACAAGGGAAAATCGGTCAAAAAAGTAAAACAACAAGGAGGAAACCTCCAAAACGACAGCACATTTGTGAATTATGAAGGAATCAAAGATGGACATGTATCGATTGTGTCCGATACGCCGTATGCACGGCGCTTGTATTACCACCCTGAGTACCACTTTAACAAGTCGGAAAACCCAAATGCCGGGGGCAGGTGGCTTGACACATATCTTCCCGGTGGAAAAAAAGAGGACTTCGCCCAGAAGACATTCAACAAGTTTTACAGGGAGGAGGCTGGACTATGATTCTGACGGTGACAGATGTGGCAGAGGTTACGGCAGGGTTTGGAACTGCGGACAGACAGCATATTTACTGTGGAAAAATGCAGGACAAAAAGGATTGCTGTATCGGCATCTACAACCTGAACCGCAGCGGGGAACCTAGAGAAGTGGTCGGCGGAGATGTGAACAGCTCCTACCGTGAAAAGAGGGTCAGTTTTCTTGTGCACTGGAACAAATCCATAAGCAAAACGGAAGAGACAGCAGATGCACTGTACCGGAAGGTAAAAGAGATCAGAAATGTAACTGTAAACCATAAACGGATTCTGTTTACCAGAATGCTGACGGACGCCCCTGTGGATGTGGGGACGGACGATGCAGGCATTTATGAAATGGTAATCGAAGCCGTTTTTTATTACGAAAGGAAAGAGATATGAAAATGAAGTATAACATGCAGTTCTTTGCGGATACCGGGGTTACCGGGGTAACACCGGCCAATGAGATCACGTTCAGCGTGAATACAGCAGGGCGTGATACCACGAACAGTGAAACGACGACGAAGACCGTCAAAGATGCAGAGAGCCTGAGTATTTCCGTGGACGGCAATATTGAGGAATGGGACGCTATGGATGCGAAAGGATGGAAACGGCGGATAATGACCGGAAAATCCCTTACGATCAGTATGGGAGGAAAGCGTAATTACGGTGATCCCGGAAATGATTATGTGGCCAGCCTGTTTATGAAAAAGGGGCAGGACTGCAATTCCATTATGACGATCACATTCCCCAATGGGGACAAGCTGGAGATGCCGTGCGTGATCAACGTTACAAGCCTTGGCGGCGAGGCAACCTCTGTCGGCGGACTGGAGTGGGAGGCATTGTCCGACGGTAAGCCGACATATACACCTGCGGCAACCGCGTAACCTAAAACCAAATAGGGTGGGGCTTCCCACCCTAATCTTTTTATCAGGAGGACGAACAAATGGCACAGATTATTGATATTACAAAAAGGATCACGAACGAGCTTCCGATGGTGAAGATCACAGATGAGATTGTAGTGACGGTAAACAACCGGAAAAACACTATCCTGAACATGCAGGCAATGGTGCAGGAGGTACAGAAAAAATCAAAGGACGGCACATTTGATGAGGTCGGGCTGATGACCAAATCACTGGAAATGCTGATTGGTGCAAAATCAACCAAAGAGATCGAAGATATGGATCTTCCACTTCCGGAGTACAAAGTTGTGTATCAGGCGGTCATGGCAGCAGCAACAGGATCCACGCTGGAAGAGGTGGAGGGCCGATTTCAGGACACAGAGAAGAAATGACGACTACTACGATCTGTATGAGGACTATGGACTGATTGAGGCGTCGTTTGCACAGCAGTACGGAATCCGCCTTTGCCGGGAGGATGATATGTCATGGCAGGAATTTTGCACCCTGCTGTCCGGGCTTTTGCCGGAAACGCCCCTTGGGAAAATTGTGGCAATCCGGGCAGAAAAAGATCCGAAGGTGCTGCAAAAATTCACGCCGGAACAAAAGAGAGTCCGTAACGAATGGATCAAGAGACGGATACGGAAGATCAGGGAAGATCCCAAAGCCTACAAGGCGTACATGGAGGAGTTTCAGGCATTCTGCAGGACGTCATTCAGTAACTAGAGACAAATACCAACAAGAAACGGAAGGAGGTGAGTATATTGGGACAGACAGTCGGTGAAATAGATCTGGGGTTAAATGTGAATCAGTCTGTGTTTAACAAACAGATAGCAGGAATTGCAAAGAGTGCGCAGGCACCAGTGATGAATGCGTTCAAGCCCATAGGAAAACAACTTGCAGGAATTGCCAAGAGTGCGCAGGCACCGGTAATGAATGCATTCAAACCCTTAGGCAAGCTGATAGGAAGCGCACTTGCGGTCGGAGCAATAGCCAAATTTACAAAGGAATGTTTAGACCTTGGTTCTGACCTGACCGAGGTTCAGAACGTGGTGGACACAACGTTTAAGACCATGAATAACGCGGTCAATGATTTTGCTATGAACGCCATGAAAACATATGGCATGTCGGAAACGCTGGCGAAACAGTACATTGGTACACTGGGAGCCATGAGCAAATCAATGGGATTCTCAGAGCAGGCGTCCTACGACATGGCAACGGCAGTGACCGGACTGGCCGGAGATGTGGCGTCCTTCTACAACCTTTCTACGGATGAGGCTTTTGACAAACTGAAATCCATATGGACCGGTGAGACGGAAACACTGAAATCCATCGGTGTACTGCTGACACAGACCAACCTTGACCAGTACGCATTGAACAACGGATTCGGCAAGACCACGGCGAACATGACAGAGCAGCAGAAGGTTATGCTCCGCTACCAGTATACTATGTCCGCATTGGCGGATGCGCAGGGGGATTTTTCAAAGACATCCGGTAGCTGGGCAAACCAGACAAGAATCCTCACGCTGCAATTTGAGGCCCTTAAGGCAACGCTGGGGCAGGGATTCATTAATCTATTCACACCGATCATTCAGATGGTGAACAACCTGATCGGACGGTTGCAAGTGCTGGCAAACCAATTCAAGGCGTTTACGGAATTGTTTATGGGAGACAGCTCCGGCGGCGGAAGCGGGATAGCCGGTATTGCGTCGGATGCGACAAATGCGGCAGCAGGACTGGACGGTGTGTCGGATTCCGCCAAAGCGGCAGCAAAAGCGTGTGGGCTCCTGAGCATCGATGAGCTGAATGTGATCAGCGATACGGGCAGCAGTGATGCAGGATCCGCATCTGCGGGAACCGAAAGCGCGGATACGGGTGTGGGAGCAATCGACCAGACACAGGTTGAAACGGCCAGAGGACTGATTTATGATCTGCTGGATGCCGCGGAGACGGTCGGAAAATACTTCAAAGATAAATTCGGTGCAAACATAACAACCGCATTCGACAGAATCGGAAAGCCGTTATGGAAGGTACGCAACATATTCCGGGAGGTATTCGCGGACTGCAAGAACCTGGCAGAACCGCTGACAACGTGGCTGAACGGAGATTTCACCGCATTTACACAGACGGCGATCGATTCAACGGGTATCATCGTATCAAGGCTGTTAGATACGTTTTCCACCGTGTTTGCAGATATATGGGACTGCTCCGTCTATCCGTTTCTGACGAAAATGCTGGAAGACGGTCTTCCGCGTATGACGCAGTTCGCCACAGGGAGTACGGAAGCGCTGACGGAAATGGTCGTACAGACCGATGATCTGTTTAATCAGGCGTGGTCAGAGGGCGCGGTTCCGGCAATGGAGCAGCTGACAACCATATGGACGGACTGCATGGACAGTATTGGCGCGTGCTGGGACACCTACGGTCAGCCTGCCATGAATGGGCTAAAGGATGCGTTTACCAACACAGGCACCGTATTAAGCAGCGTCTGGACAAACATTATCAAGCCGGTATGGGATAATTTCATGGTGGTCATAGATGCGTTCTGGCAGAACCATCTGAAACCGATGGTGGATGAATGCCTGTCATTTATCGGTGAGCTGATCACCGGCGCATTGAGTATTTACAATGAATTTATCTGCCCGCTGGTCAATATGCTGTCAGAGGTGCTTGCACCTGTTATCACCAATGTATTCAACAAGGTGGTGGCGGTGATGAGTACGATCTGGGGAATCACAACGGATGTGTTCACCGGATTCGTGAAAAAAATCAAGGGCATCATCGAATTTATCACCGGCGTATTCACCGGAGACTGGGAAAAGGCATGGCAGGGAATCAAAGATATATTCCAAGGCACATGGGACATGATTTCCAGTGTGTTGAACGGAGCGATTGATTTGATCCTGGCTGCGATTAATGGAATGATCGGTGGCGTTGTGGCAGGCATAAACACACTGATCCGGGCGCTGAATAAGCTGCAGATCGATGTGCCGGACTGGATCACAGATCTCACAGGCATGGAAACATTCGGGTTCCACTTGGAGGAAATCACGGCACCGCAGATTGTCCGCCTGCCTATGCTGGCACAGGGCGGCTATGTAGGCGCAAACCAGCCACAGCTTGCGGTGATCGGCGACAACAAACGCGAAGGAGAAATCGTTTCGCCGGAAAGCAAACTACTGGATATGGCAGTAAAGGCGGCGGAGCTGGCAAACGGTGGAAGCAACCTGAGTACGGAGCTGTTAATGACCATAATCGAACTGCTTGGCAGAATCATCACGATATTGGAGGGACTTGATCTTGACATCGAACTTGACGGCAGGTCGCTTTTGCAGTCACTCAGGGATTCACAGGCAAAGCTCGGGCATCAATTTTAGGAAAGGATGAGTACAATGGCAGGATATATCATGGTAAACGGAAAGTCCTTTCCGGCACCGGACAAAGGACACACGTTCATTGTATCAACAGCGGTAAATGGCAAAAAGAACAGCAAGGCGGAGATGGTAGGCCAGAAGGTCGGCAGGGATCAGTACAAAATTGATGCCCTGCAATGGAAATGTCTGGATGCCGCAACATGGGCGGCCATGCTGCAGGAGTTCAATAATTTCTTTGTGACTGTCCGGTTCCCGGACATGGTGAATAACAGATGGATCACACTGAAAATGTACCCGGGGGACAGATCGGCAACGCCAAATGATGTCGAACCTGATTATCTGGACGATGGATCCGTCAATCCCCGGGCGATGTTGCCAAAGAACTATATTGACTGCAAGGTCAATATCATAGACTGCGGGGTCAATATCATAGACTGCGGGGTGGTAGACTGATGCAGAGCGTATCACAGGCGTATAAAAACAGTATGAAACAGGCGCTCAGGGAGCGGGGATATCTGACCGTATACATGGGCGTAATCAATCTGGAGGCACAGAAAGGTACCCATGTAAATGCGGCGGAGGTAAATAGTCTGTCCGGGATCACACAACCCTTCACGGGGCAGATCCCGGACAAATTTTATGCCACGGCCGAACAGAATTTTGCAAAGGTAGATGGAAGCATGTTCTTCGAGCCGGAGACGGCACCCTATTATAATCAGGGCATTATCTCGGACGGAATCAAGGGCAGCGTGAAAATTTACTTCGACATAGAGTATGATCTGCGCGGTATGACGGTATTGTTTGGGGAATGTTACCCCACGCGATTTACCATCCAGACTGCGGCCGGATCAAAGGAATATACCAACAACAGCCCCGAATGGCGTACCACAGATATATTTAAAGGGGTGTCGTGGGTGAAAATCATACCGGATGAAATGGTAAACGGCAATGGACGGATGCGGATCCTGCAATTTACCTGTGGAACATCCGTCACGGTGCCGACGAAAAAGATCAACAATTATAGCGTTACGGATGTAGTCAGCCCGATTACGCAAAGCCTGCCGACACAGGACATGAAGCTTGAGCTGTCAAATATAGACGGCACCTTTAATGTGGATGATGAAAGCAGCATCATCAATTATTTTGAGAAGGGGCAGGAAATTCAGGCAATATTTTCCTATGATGTAGAAGGCGACGGCGTGCTGGAGTATGTGGCACCGCAGACATTCTATATGAAAAGTGCGGATGCTGATGACCAAAAGGCATCCATTTCCGCAACAGACAGATTTCAGGTGATGGACGGAACCTATTATGGCGGAAAATATTTCAGCAGCGGCACTACATTATATGCGCTTGCACAAGCCGTATTTAGTGATGCAGGACTGGACAGCGGGGAATACCTGATAGATCCGTATCTGAAAAATGTTACCGTGTATAATCCTCTTCCGGTCTGCACCCACAAGGAGGCAATCCAGATCATAGCAAATGCCGGACGGTGTGTCATTCTGTTTAACCGCCGGGGGCAGATTCAAATGAAATCTGCATTTATCCCTGATGTGGCGGTATCTGCGGAAAATGATGAAAACTGGAGCAATGCGGCCGGGATTCTATCGGATGAAGTGAAAGCGTGGTATGCCACGACAGAGTTTGCAACGATTGATACTGACTGTCATTTTCTCCCGGCAACAGGAAATTACACAGTAAATACTGGGTTCGTGAGCATTCAGGCGGACGCGGAAGGCACATTCACCGAGGATCCCGTAATTGTACTGACAATGGAGAGTACATTTACCTGCTTTGGGCTCAAAATCGTGTTCCATGACAGTCAGCCACAGGAATTTTCAATTACGACATACCTGAACGGTACAGAGGTGGAAAGCATTGCCTGTACGGCCCAAGGCGTCGAGTTTGCAACGTTCCGGGAATTTGCAGAGTTTGATGTGATGAAAATAACATTCACCAAGGCACAGCCAAACCGTAGAATTATGGTTGAAAAAATACAGTTTGGTGATGTGACGGATTATATGCTCACCGGCGACCGCGATCTGCTGAGTGTACCCAAGGCCAGAAAACAGGACAAGCTGCGGGCGATGGAGATCACCAAAACAATTTACAGCCAGACAACAGAAAAAAAAGACCTGTCGTCTGAAGAGAATGTGGCGCCTGACGCAGAAGGATATTATACAGTGTATCTGAATAATGCGTCATACGGATACGAGCTGGATTGCGATGCTGCAACGATCAGTGACAGCAGTTGTTGGTTTGTGCGGTTGCATACCGACGCCGCATCGTTCAGCTATACGCTGAAAGGATATGAATACGCGGTATCGGAGAGCATCTACCGGGCAAATCACAATGTTTCAGGCATCGTGAAGTCATGGAAAAACGAGCTGATCAGTAACACCACGCTGGCAGCAGATCTGGAAGAATGGCTTGCCGCCTATTTTATGGCGGATATGGAATATGACTTGTCATACCGGGGAGATCCCCGGATTGACGCGAACGATCTGTTTAACATGGAAATGGATGGCAGACAGCCGATCAGGGTACGGGCGTACAGTCATACATTGAAATATGGCGGCGCGTGGGAAGGAAGCATGAAAGTGAGGAAAGTGTAATGGCATGGGCAACACCAAAAACAGACTGGGCACCCGGAGACAGGTTCAACGTCACGGACTACAACCGGATCAAGAATAATCTGGCATATTTGCATGACTTAGGGACGGAGCTGTATCCGTCCTTTTCCATTGAGGATATGGGCGCAGATAAGGATGTGACAGGGCACTATTTTGCCAGCGAATTTAATGCGCTGGAGAACAATCTGAATGCAATAAACAGCGGGACATATCCGAGGGAGTACGGCGAAGGGCAGACATTTGCAGATAATGGCCCATTTATCGGATATGCCGAACTGAACAGACTGGAGGCAGCAGTCCTCGGCATCTATAACACGTTGACATCGCAGAAAAATGGTGTAAATAAACTGGCGATTACGCTGGGAATCAAAACGATAGGAGGAATCTGATATGTCGAATTTATCAGAGAATTTCAAAGACGCGGTACTGGCAGCAGGAATGAACGGGAAACGCCGCATTAAGCTGACAGAGGTATCGAGTGAAGTTTATGAAATGGAGGATGTAACGGAGTACAGTCAGCAGGGAAGCAGCTATGGGGCAAGTCAGGTAAACAACCTGAACCATACAGTGAATGGGAAAATCGATACCAGCACCATAGTGGACAGTGCGGACGATGCGGCAGCAGTCACGAAAGCAGGCGTCCCCGTCGGCTGCAAGGCATTTGCCGAGCTGGCAAATAACACAGGTACATGGATCGGATCTACAACAGTAGAATCCGGCAGTACATCTGCGGTAATCGAAAATGCGGCCATCACCGCAAATTCGCTGGTGGATGTCTACTATGCCGAAGCAAGCAAGGAAACGGTAGCATCAGCAGGCGTGACGTATTCACTGGCAGCAGGCAGCCTGACGCTGACCTTCGGGTCTGCGCTGGCGGCAGCAGTCACAATCTCAAACGTAAAGGTGGTGAATGTGTAATGGCGGTACGGGATAATTTGGGTGGAAGTGGTGGGGGAAAATTAACACGGACATTAATTGCCAGCAATTCCACCGCAACCCAGCATGACATTAAGAATTTCAGCAGCAACTGGTCTGCCCTGACAAATGATAATTTCTTCATTCAATCGGATGTGAAGGGGACCGGCAGCGTGAACACATCGGTTGCGGGTTCTGGTAATTTCCCGGATTACTGGATCAAACCACGATACAGCTACAACAGCGACACTGGAATTCTGACACTGAGTGGAATGACAGCCAACGGTGGAACGGTCGGTGTCAGCAGAAATATGACAGCATTTCTGACAATCTATTTGGTAACAAGCTAAAAGCGCCAAAGAGCCGGAGCCCGAGCGGGTACCGGCTTTTTGAATACAAAAAAAAGCAGGAAGGAGGAAAGACATGCTGTATGTATTATTTACAAACAGGAAAACGCCCGTAAAGGCAGCAATACGGGTAATGCGGGAAGGGGTGGTAAATGTCCGGCCGGAAGAACCCACAGCGGACAACATCAGCGGCTTTACCTGCTATCTGGATCCGCAGATGGAACACATGGCAGGCGACTACACAAACTACCGCACCCGGTACCGGGATTCCGACGAAAACGGGATGTACCTGTCGACCGGGGAAGTGTATGTGGCGCCACCCACGCCGCCGGAGCCGGAATCGGAACCCGAACCGACGCCGGAGGAGATTGCAGAGCAGGAACGGCAGGAACAGATCACGGAAATCCAGATCCAGATCGCGGGACTGAAAGCGCAGATTGATGCCACGGACTACCGCATCATCAAAGCATACGAATATAGTCAGGTAGGACTGGAAACGGACTATGATCTTCAGGCGCTGCATCTGGAACGGCAGGCGTTAAGAGACCAGATCAATACACTGGAAGAAACACTGGCGGAAACCGCCGCAGAAAAATGAAAGGAGGACTGTTCCATTATGATTGAATTTTTCCGGGATAACTGGCAGATCCTGACCACACTGGCAGCGGCTATGGCATATATGTACCGCCAGATCATGGCAACACGCAAAGGGATACGGGCACTGCTCCGGGCAGACCTGATCCGGCTGTACAACAAATACCATGATGATCTGGGATACTGCCCTGTATATGTCAGGCAGTCGCTGGAGGATGAATACCAGCAGTACCATGCCCTGAAGGGGAACGGTGTAGGAACAAATTTATACAACAAACTAATGGCTCTGCCGACAGAGCCGCCACAGAAAAAGGAGGAAAAGTAATATGAGAAACAAAGAGTATTGGATTGAGTGGAGCAAGAAGGCTGGTATCAGGGCAGTAAAGACATTTGCGCAGACGGCGCTTTCCATGCTGACGGTCGGGCAGGCTGTGATGGATGTGGACTGGCTGGGTGTGTTGTCCGTGTCCGCGGTTGCGGCAGTGACCTCCGTACTGACATCTGTAGTAGGACTGCCGGAAGTGAATGCCGAAATGAACGACGCGGAGGGATAACATATGGGCGTAGAGAACATATACAACCGCCTGATGGCGGAAATCAAGAATCCCTATGGCGCGGCAGGCGCTATGGGGAACATTGAGGCGGAGAGCGGTCTGAGAGCCAATAACCTGCAAAATTCTGTGGAAAAGCGTCTGGGAATGACGGATGAGGAATACACGGCAGCCGTCGACAACGGTTCCTATGTGGATTTCTGCACGGACAGAGGGGGATATGGGCTGTGTCAGTGGACATCGGCAGGACGGAAAACAGGGCTGCTGAATTTTGCCAGGAGCAGGGGCGTATCAATCGGAAATGAGGACATGCAGATCGAATGGCTGCTGCATGAACTCAGGACATCCTACAAAGGTGTGCTGAGTACGCTCAAAACCGCAAAGAGCGTCAAAGAGGCGTCGGATGCATTCATGTGCAAGTTCGAGCGCCCGGCAAATCAGAGCGATGCAAACAAAGCGGCAAGGGCAGCGAGAGGCATGAAATATTATGAAATGTACGCGGGAAAGGAGAAAACAATGTCAAACAGCCCATTAGTAAATTACACCAAGATCAGCCCCAACAGGACAAGCCCCCGGAATCACAAGATCGATACCATCACGATCCATTGCATGGCATGTGATTTGTCGGTAGAGCGGTGCGGTGCCGTATTCGCAAAGCGCACGCGGATGGCATCGTCCAACTATGGCGTTGGGAGCGATGGAAGGGTCGGTCTGTATGTCGAAGAGAAAGATCGCAGCTGGTGCAGCAGCAACAAGGCAAACGATCACAGGGCAATCACAATCGAGGTGGCATGTGAGCCTGTGGCACCGTACAAGGTGACAGACGCCGCTATGGCGGCACTGATCGAGTTGGTGGCGGACATTTGCCGGAGAAACGACATCAAACAGCTGCTGTGGAAAGGCGACAAGAGCCTGATCGGACAGGTGGACAAGCAGAATATGACCGTGCATCGCTGGTTTGCAAAAAAGGCATGCCCGGGAGATTACCTGTACGGAAAGCATGGTTATATCGCGGCAGAGGTCAACAATCGTCTGGGCGTGACGGCGGCACAGCCGGAACCCGCGCAGCAGCCGACCGGGACATACAAGGTGCGCATCACTGCCAACACACTGAACGTGCGAGCCGGAGCCGGTACGTCCTACAAAGTAACGACCACAGTTAAAAAAGGTGGCATTTATACCATCGTGGAGGAAAAGGACGGTTGGGGCAAGTTGAAATCCGGGGCAGGATGGATCAGTCTCAAGTATACAAAAAAAGTGTAGTCACATAGAAAATGCCCTCGGAAAACCTCCGAGGGCATCTAGGTGATGGAACCGGGGCAGGCGCTGTCCTGATCTGGTGCGCATCAGCTTCGGATCAGGTGACGGCAGCGTGTGGATCAGGATGACAGGATGCTACAGAAATATATTCGTCCGGTACATTTTATCCCATCTATATATTTAATGTGTTCAGAACGGCAAAACGTAACAAAAAAATAAATTTTTTTTCAGACAGCAAGATACGAGGTATATGGAAGATAAACATGTGATTCGTGTAGTTGTATCAAAACAAAAAGCCAATGAGTACAAAAAAGCAGCGGAGGCGGAGGGTAAAAGCCTGAACCAATTTATAATAGACCGGATAGAAAATTACAAGGAGTAACGAAAAACAGGCATCCAATACGATGCCTGTTTTTCGTTGTTCGTATTTTATAAAATCTTTTTGGGGTTGCAATTTTCCAAAAGGAATATTATCATCTATGTAGTCGAAAAGTAGTCAAAAATTGAAAGAATATAGTAAATTAGCCCCGCGTCCGGTTCGGCGAGCTGACTTTTAATCAGGTTGTCGGGGGTTCGAATCCCCCGTGCTTCAGTCTTTCAATCAGATAGGATACAGACCGGTAGGTCTTTTTTTTTGCCCTGCGGCGGTGTGGTGGAGTGGAAGATTTTTTGCTTTTACACAGAAGAGAGGGATAATATGGAACAGATGAAAGAAAACAAGATGGGCACCATGCCCATAGAGAAACTGCTGATCAGCATGTCGCTTCCCATGATGATCTCCATGCTGGTGCAGGCTCTTTACAATATTGTGGACAGCATTTTTGTATCGAGGGTAAACGAGTATGCGGTGAGAGCCGTCTCCCTTGCGTTTCCCATACAGAGCCTGATGATCGCCATTGCGGTGGGTACGGCGGTGGGCATCAACGCGCTTCTCTCACGTGCGCTGGGCGAGAAGAACTATGAGAAGGTCAACAGGGTGGCGGAGAACGGTGTGCTTCTGGCGGTGATCTGCTATCTGGTCTTTATCGTGGTGGGACTGACGTTAGTCACACCGTTTATGAACAGCCAGACGGATGTGCCGCAGGTGAGGGAGTACGGGATTGCGTACCTGACAATCTGCTGTGTCTGCTCCGGCGGTATGTTTGTGCAGGTGACCTTCGAGAGATTGCTGCAGGCGACGGGCAAGACCTTTTACACCATGATCACGCAGGGGATCGGCGCTGTCATCAACATCATTCTGGATCCCATCCTGATTTTCGGATTGTTCGGCATGCCGAGGATGGAAGCGGCGGGAGCGGCGATCGCAACGGTGGCGGGACAGATCGTCGGCGCTGTGGTGGCGGTGATCTTCCATTTTAAATTCAACCATGAGGTGAGGGTGAAGCTGAAAGGCTTCCGCCCCAGCCTGTCCATGATCGGGCAGATCTATGCGGTGGGTGCGCCCTCCATCGTGGTGCAGGCAATCGGCTCCGTGATGACCTACGGGATGAACCTGATCCTGTCCGCGTATGGCGTGGCGCAGACGGTGTTCGGTCTTTATTTCAAGCTTCAGAGCTTTGTGTTCATGCCGGTGTTCGGACTGAATAACGGCATGGTGCCGATCATTGCATACAACTACGGCGCAGGCAACAGGCAGCGCGTGACGGAGACCATCCGGCGTTCGGTGGTGCTGGCGGTGGGAATCATGCTGTGCGGTCTTGTCATCATGGAGCTGTTTCCCAGGCAGCTTCTCAAAATGTTCAATGCCACGGACGAGCTTCTGGTTGTGGGTGTGCCCGCTCTGCGCATCATCTGCACAAGCTTTTTGTTTGCCGGCTTCTGCATTGTGGTGGGAAGCGTATTTCAGGCGCTTGGGAACGGCGTATACAGCATGATCGTGTCCGTTGCCAGACAGCTCGTGGTGCTGCTTCCGGTGGCATATCTGCTGTCCCTGACGGGGAATGTGAGAAACGTGTGGTTTGCCTTCCCCATCGCGGAACTGATGTCCCTTGGAATGAGTACCTTCTTCCTGCTTCGGATCAACCGCAAAGTGATCAGCCATATCGGGGAAACGCAGAACTTGACAAACGCTTTTTGATAAGGGTATACTGATTGCATGCGTTTTCAATGCGGAATTGATGGAATTGGCAGACATGCAAGATTTAGGTTCTTGTGCCGCGAGGCGTAAGGGTTCAAGTCCCTTATTCCGCATGATCAAAGCCCCTTCATCCCTTTTGGGTGAAGGGGCTTTTTGGCATGTGCGCCCGGCGTGCAGGCTTCTTTTTGATCGCAAAATTCTATGGGCAGGATTTTTGCTGTCTCAATTCTTTACGCCTCCACCGGAAGAACAAGTCTGGAACAATATCTCCGCGTCTCGATTTCGCGCCCGGTGTAGGGCGCAACGATGCCGAGGACGCGCGGAAAGCCTGCGGGCGTCAGGTTGTGGGCTTTCACCTTCCGGCCCAGTGTCAGCCACGCCTCGTCGATGCCAGCATAATCGCCGCAGTACAGCACGGACAGCACCCGGCATTCCGGCAGCACCACCGCGTCCGCAGGCGCACTCTCTGACCGCACGGGAACGCAGACGGTGTAGGGATAGGGCTGGTCGCTGATGTACCCCTCCAGATAGTCCGTCCTCTCCGAGATCGTGAAAAGCGGGTCGTCGGAGAGCACACAGCCCCGGCGGATGCACTGGCTGTATAAATCGTACATATCGGCATACTTCTCCGCGATGGTATGCCCCTTGCACTGCCGCGTCAGACAGGTCACGGCGGGCAAATATATGATCTGTACGGAAGTGCCGGAATCCTCAGCCGCCCGCAGACGCAGCTCCTCCACACTGCGCTGGAGATCACGCAGCCGCTGTTCCAGCACCGCAAGCGGCTTCGACACCTCGCCGCCGCAGGTAAAATAGCCCGCAATCTCCTCGGAGCCCAGTCCCATGGACTTGAGCTTCTCGATCTGCAATATGCGGGAGACATTGTGGTTGTCGTAGTACCGCCGCCCGCTCTCCGGCGAAATATAGGCGGGAGTGAGCAGCCCCTTTTCTTCCATGCGCATCAGCGTGCTGCGGGAGACGCCGCAGGCGTGTGCCGCCTCGGTGATCTGAAAAAATTTTTTTGTATCTTTTTCCATAAAAGTCCTCTTTCACATCTTGATTCGTTCATGGGTGAACGCATTATAATATTATAAGCAGAGCGGCGCCCATGTCAAGTCCCATGGCGGTGCGGATCTGCACGACAGCCTTGGAATACTTGAATGTTGTATGTACGTAAGAGAGGAGTGGAAAAATGATGAAGATCAGGAAACAGATATTTGCCGTATTTATTTCGGCATGCCTTGTGGTGGGAATGCTGCCCTCAGTGTCCTTTGCCGCAGAGGCTAACGGCATTGACATAAGCGGTCCGTGTGAACATCACACGGCGCATGACGAAGCCTGTGGTTATGCAGCTGGGAGCGAGGGAAGCCCCTGCACCCACGAACACGGGGCGGAGTGCGGTGCCGAGGGCGCAGGCTGCACCCATGAACATGATGAAACCTGCGGATATGTCCCGGCAGTGGAGGGACACCCCTGTACCTATGTCTGTGAATTGTGCAGACTGACAGAGATCACGGCATGGAGCTGGGTGGATGAGTCGGCAGTCATTGACCCGTCAAGCGGAATTCTTGCCCTGTCCGGCGCGGAGAGCCCTGTCCTCTATGACGAGATCGTGGACATACTCCCGGCACAGATCACCGCTGCCACGGAGAATGGCACGGAGACTCTCACGCTGGGCGGCTGGATGTGTGACAACTATCCCGGGGAAGGAGCCAATACCGGCAGCTACCTGTTCACCGCAGTTCTGCCCGAAGGCTATGCACTGGCGGGAAATGTGCCCACCCTCACTGTGGCGGTGGAGTTTGGCGGTGTGGCGCTACAGGACGGGGAGCACAGCGATCACCCGATCTGCGGCGCAACGCATAAAGATATCGGCGACCACACGGGCACATGTAACGATGTCACATGGACAGCGTGGGATGGAACAAGTGAGATTTCATATGATGCGGATACCAAAACCGCCTATGTCTATCTGATGGGTGATGTGACACGAGACGATTGTTTTGAAGTAGGAAAAGGCCATACGCTTTACCTCTGCCTGAATGGGCATAGTATCAAAAGCTCCTATGCCGGCGAGGCCATCTCTGTCACTGGTTCTGCTAAATTCATACTGTGTAATTGCCAGAGCGGTGGCGCAATCACCCATTCAGACGGTGTACTCGGAAAGGGTGTGAAAGTTGGTACACATAGCAGCGATATCGCTACCTTTATCATGTACGGCGGTACGATCAACGGCAATCGCGCAGGTACTTCTGACAGTAAGGAAGACGGCGCCGGTGTGGCAATAGGCGGCAGCGGCAGATTTACAATGTATGGCGGCGCCATCAGTGATAACCATGTTGACGCAGCGCTCAACTATGGCGGAGGCGGTGTACTCTGCAACGGTAGGTTTATCATGTACGGCGGTACGATCAGCGGAAACACGGTGACCGGAGAAGGTGGCGGCGTGGTGGCTTGGGGCAGCAGTGCATCGGCGGCGATGTATGGCGGCACTATCAGCGGTAATACGGCGACCGGAGATGGCGGCGGCATATGCACGAACAACCCGCTTATTATATCCGGCAACAGCGTAATTGAAAATAACAAGGCGGCAAACGGCGGCGGCGTGTATTTTTATGGCTATTATGCCGATGAAAGCCTGACCATTTCCGATTCGGTAAAAATCGCCGGTAACACGGCAACAGGAAATGGTGGCGGTATTGCTGTAAGTAATGGTGGCGCACTTACGATAAACGGTGGCAGCATCACCGGAAACAGTGCGGAGGGAAACGGCGGCGGTGTTTACTTCGGTAGCAAACACACCAATGCATTCAAAATTGCCGGCAGTGTGGAGATAAACGGTAACAAAAAAGGTAGTGCAGATAACAATGTCTATCTGCCGACCGGCAAATATATTACTATTGTGGGTGAACTGACCGGCAGCAAAATCGGCGTGACGACGGAGAAAGTGCCGGGTGCTTCCAACTATGTCAGAATAGCTTATTCGAGCAATAAAAACTATGCCGATCCGGAAAAATTTCGGTACGAGAACGACGGAACCCTCTCTGTCAGTGCGGTTGGCACCAGCAGCATTAACCTCGTCGTTTGTAAGCATAGTGTGAGCTCGGATTGGAGTGTAGATGAGTCCGGTCACTGGCACGCTTGCTCCATCTGCAAGGCTAAAATAGGCGTTACTGCGCACACCTATGATCAGAAGGCTGTAGTGGAAGCGTATAAGAAATCCGATGCGACCTGCACATCCAAAGCGATTTACTATATGTCCTGCGTCTGCGGCATGAAAGGCACGGAGACATTTGAAAGCGGTGACACAAACCCGGACAACCACAGCGGTACCTTGGGCGACTGGAAATCAGACGGCAGCAGTCACTGGAAAGAGTATTCCTGCTGTGGTCTCCACGCTGAGACAGGTGCGCATACGCCCGGCCCGGCGGCAACGGAGGATGCTCCTCAGACCTGTACGAAATGCGGCTATGAGCTTGCACCGGCTCTGGAGCATACCCATGACTGGGGCGATTGGACTTCCAACGGCGATGGAACGCATAGTCGTACCTGTAAAAAAGACTCCAGCCATACCGAAAAAAATAACTGTTCCGGCGGTACGGCTACCTGCCAGTCCCGGGCTGTTTGCTCTGTCTGCTCCCAGCCTTACGGAGAGAAGGATATGACGAACCACACAGGCACCGAAGTACGCGGCAGAGTGGAGGCAACCACCACATCGGAGGGGTATACGGGCGACATCTATTGCAAGGACTGCAATACCAAAATATCGGACGGCACAACCATCCCGAAAATAGATAGCGGCTCCGGCAGTGGAAACAGCAGCAATACCGGAAGCGGCAGCGGCACTGCTGGCAACACCCCGTCCGCACCTGTGACTGCTCCGGCAGCCGAGGAGACTGCTCCCGTCTATGATCTCTACATCGTACAAAGAGGCGACACCCTCATTAAGCTTGCGAGAAAGTACGGCTGCACCGTCGCCGAGATCGTAGCGGCTAACAGTGACCTGATTAAAGACGCGCATTGGATTTATCCGGGCTGGGAGCTGAGAATCCCGCAGGACAACGCAACGGGAACAGAACCGCAGGATGAGACAACGACCACAGAGAATAAGAAAATTGATGTTTACATCGTCAAGCGGGGCGACACCCTCATCAAACTTGCAAGAAAGTACGGTTGCACCGTCGCCGAGATCGTGGCGGCTAACAGCGGCTTGATCAAAGACCCGCACTGGATTTACCCGGGCTGGGAACTCAGAATCCCCTTGAACTAAAGAACCAAACATAATAAAGAAATGTTTACAGCCCCCGGCGCTTCCGGTCATGTTGACCGAAGCCGCCGGGGGCTGTTGTAATCATGTAAGCCATTTTATTGCCCCATCATTTTTCTTTTAGTTGAATTGTATCATTTATAAATACCAATTCCCCTGTCTCAACAATTTCACCCTGCATAGCCTCCCGCTTTTCAACCACAAGCGAATCCTCCTGCATACGAAGCACATAATCAAAATGGAATCTGTCTGAAAGCTCATAACTTACTGAAAGCTCATAACTTACACTGCTGGCATAGTCGTAAACTATGATCCGGTCATCGACAATTCCTGAGCCATAACTCAGGGAGGAGCAAAGCTCCGGTTTGCCGTCTCCGGTCAAATCATAGAAATAAACGCTCCAAATCGGCATTCCGGTATAGAGCGTGACAATTCCTTCATCTGTCACAGCCTCCAATTGTAATGGGCTCCAGCGGAACGTAACGCCCGGAAATGCATCCAAATCATATTCCCTAACGCCGTCCCAAATCATTTCATCACCGCTCAGGCTGTCAAACCATTTGATTGCCTTATCAGCATTTGAAGATTCACTACTCTCAGCTATCGGTGCTTTTCCACAACCTGTCAATAGCATGGAAAGAGCAAAGCAAAGCGCTGCCGCAATTGTCTTTTTCATTGGCAATTCCCTCCCAAATCATATACATTCATGTTATCATATTTTGATGTTTGCGACAATGACTTGTCCATAACGCAAGGAGCGTCCGCAAGAGCAGCGTCGCCCTGTTCCGCCTTGCAAAACATTTTTTTGAATGATACACTGAACTAAATGGAAAGGCGGTCTAAAGAGAACCGGGTACAGGAGAGCAAAAAGTGCGATCTGTACCCGATTTGAGCAGGGAATCAGACGGAAACCGGGTACAGGAGAAGGAAAAGTGCCATCTGTACCCGGTTTGGGCGGGAAATCGGACGAAAACCGGGTACAGGAGAAGGAAAAGTGCCATCTGTACCCGATTTGAGCGGGAAATCGGACGAAAACCGGGTACAGGAGAGGGAAAAGTGCCATCTGTACCCGATCGGAACATAATCACTTTCATGACCGCTTGGGGGGGGCAGTCCGGCGAAGAACACACGGAAGAGACGGGAACTGACATAGGGGAATCTGCGCGGAATCGCCGGGATTTTGAGAGAGAGAAGATTTGAAGAGAAGAAAGAGATAGAAAGAGATAGAAAGATAAAGATCGTGAAAGAAACCAACGAAATCATCATAAACAACAAAATAAGCTACATAGAGGCGACGGAAAACCCGCTCTCCGCCGATATCGGGATCATCAGGGAGGCAGGGGGCATCTGGCTCTATGATGTGGGAAACGGAGAATACAGTGCCCGCAGCATTCCCGGGGAGAAGTGTAATGTGGTTTTGTCACACTTTCATCAGGATCATGTGGGCAATATTGCGCATATTCAGGCACAGGATTTATATGTTTCCAGGGAAACCTACGGGCATATCCGGCAGGGGATTGTGGTGAAACAGGATCTGTATATAGGAGACCTTCATATCTTTCCTCTGCCGTCCTCACATTGTGCAGGCTCTCTGGGACTGGAGATCGACAAACAATATGCATTTGTGGGGGACGCCATTTACTGCAAGACAAAAAATGGCGAGTGCATTTACAATGCGCAGCTTCTGAAAGAGGAAATAGAGGTGCTTCGCGGTCTGGACGCGCCCTATCTGCTGGTCAGCCATTTCAAGGGACTTGTCCGTGAAAAAGAGGAAGTGCTTGCAGAGCTGGAGGCGATTTACCGGATGAGGGAAAAAAGCAATCCTTTCATCAAAGTGGGGATTTCGGTATAAAGACTTGGAGTTTCCGAAAAGAATACCGGCGCAGCACGAATGCAGGTGAATTGGGAATTACAAGGCTTAAAGGAAATGGAGGGGAAACCAAAATTTCCTCATACAGGTTGAAAAAAGCGCGCAAATATGGTAGTCTTTTGCAGTGTATTGAATTTGTGTGCTGCCCGGAGCGTGTGCCCGGACAGTGGTGGGAGAAGCCCGTTTTATGAAATCCGTTTTCAGAAAACTGCAAAATAGATATCTGTTGTCCTTCTGCGTCCCCGTGGTTCTTATGCTGGGGATTTTTGTTGCACGGGGAATTTATCCCTTTGGGAACAACAGCTTTATGTTTTCCGACATGTATCACCAGTATGTGCCGTTTTTGACGGAGTTCCGGCACAAGCTGCACGGGGGAGAGAGCCTTGCGTACTCGTGGCGCGCGGGACTGGGCTCCGACTTTGTGGCGATTTACGGGTATTATCTGGCGTCGCCGGTGAACTGGCTCTGTTATTTTGTGCCGGAGGCGTACCTGATCGAGTTTATGACATACTTTATCGTGTTGAAGATCGGGCTCTGCGGGCTGACTTTCGCGTTCTATTTAAGCCGCCATTACGATACAAAGGATCTCCGTATTGTATGGTTTGCCGTATTTTACGCCATGTCCGGCTTCCTGGCGGCATATAGCTGGAATCATATGTGGATGGATGTGATATGGCTGGCGCCGCTTGTGATTCTGGGGCTGGAGGAGCTGGTGCTCAAAGGCTCATGCAGACGATACTGCCTGCTTCTTGCGGTGACGATTCTGTCCAACTATTATCTATCCATCATGCTCTGTATCTTTCTGGTACTCTGGTTTTTGGTACAACTCTTTACCAACGGTCTTTCCCTGAAAAAAAAGGCGCTTGCAGTGCTGCGTTTTGCCATTTGCAGTCTGCTTGCGGGTGGTATGGCGGGGGTGCTCCTGATCCCGGTTCAGTATGCGATGCATACCACGGACTTTGTGGACATCAGCTTTCCCAAGAGCATACAGATCTATTTCAATGCGCTTGAAATGCTGGCAAGGCATGTTCCCATGCTGGAGACGGAAAGAGGATTGGATCACTGGCCGAATATCTATTGCGGCGTGCTTGCCTTCGTGCTGGTGCCCGTGTATTTCCTTCACAAAAAGATTCCCCTGCGTCAAAAAATCGCAAAGTTTCTTTTGCTTGCCGTGTTCCTGTTGGGGTTCTCGGTCAATATACTGAATTTTATCTGGCATGGTCTGAACTATCCCAATTCCCTTCCGGCAAGACAATCCTTCCTGTATATCTTTGTGGTGCTGACGCTGTGCTTTGAGGCGGTGTGGAAAAACGAGGAAAACGGCAGGTGGCAGAGAGCGGTTGGCATGGCGCTCGGGCTTCTGCTCCTTGCGGCATGCGGCATCTTTGTCACCACGGACGGATTGACCGTCTGGGTCATGGCGAGCGCATGGATTTTCCTTGCGGGATACTTTATTTTGGGAGCGCTGTTTGACAGAAGATTCCGCCTGAGACTCTCACGGTGGAAATGGAAAAAGGGCAGGACGGGAAAGGGACTTTCCTACGGCGGACTGAAAAAGTTACAGCGGTGGGGAGCCGTGGTGATTCTGGTGCTGGTCTGCGTGGAGGCAGTCTGCAACATGGAGCATACCAGTGTGCGCCCGGTGCAGCGTCCCTACTATCTGAACCGGAAAGCGGCATACAGAGAATTGACCCAACAGGTCAGCAAGTGGGAGGATGGATTCTTCAGGATTGATAATGAGGATCAGATGACCAAGAATGACGGTATGCTGGGGCGCTACTGTTCCATGTCCATTTTTTCCTCCACCTCCAACGGATATGTGAAGGACTATTACGACAAGCTGGGAATGGGCGGCAGCAAGGTTTCCTATTATTATAGAGGAGCCACCCCGTTTACGGCGGCGCTGATGGGTGTGCGCTATATGATCTCGGACCGGGCCGATGCGGATGAGGCGTTATATGAGAAGGTGGGAGAGTCCGGAGACCGGTATCTGTACCGGTGCAGGTATTCTCTTCCGGTGGGCTATATGATGTCGGCAGAACAGAAGGAGAGATGGGAATCGGTGCTGGCACAGAATATGGCAAATCCGCTCATGGTGCAGAATACGCTTGCGGGAAAGGTAAGCGGGTCGGATACCCTGTTCAGGCAGGTGGCGGCGGAGGAATGCAGCGCGGCGGGAAACTGCGTGACGGTCTCCGTTAAGGAAAACGGGCATCTTTACGGCTATGTGGTGGGAAAACCGGAGGGCGTGATTACTCTGAAAAAAGAGGGAGAGGAACGTACCTTGGAGGAGGCAGACAAGGGTATCGCCCTCGACCTTGGCAGATGCGAGGCGGGGGAGGAATTTACCGTCTCCTCCGATAAAGAGGAGCAGCTGATCCTGCGCGTTTACCGTCTGTCGGAGAGCGCACTGGAAAATGTGCTTGCAGAGCTTGGAGACGAGCCTTTTGTGACGGAGCAGATGACGGACGACGGTCTTGGCGGAAGCGTGACGGCTGTGGAGGAAGGTTATCTGGTGTTGTCCGTTCCGGCGGATCCGGGCTTTCAGATGAAAGTGGATGGGGAAGAGATCGAGGGTACAACCTTTGCGGACGCGATGATTGCAATTCCTCTTACGACGGGCACCCATAAAATAGAGCTGACCTTCCGGGTGCAGGGATTGCGGGAAGGCGCGTTCTGTACGGTTGTCAGCGCGGGAATCTTTTTCCTGCTGTACGGAAGAAAGAAAAAGGGTAAAAGGAAAGGAATTGAGGAGAAATGACGGGAAATGTGATTGTGGGACAGTCGGGCGGCCCAACCGCCGTGATCAATGCATCTGTGGCGGGGGTCTACCTTGCTGCAAAGAAAGCGGGAGCGGAAAAAATATACGGTATGGTCTACGGAATCCAGGGCTTTCTGGAGGACAAGCTGGTGGATCTGGACGCCTATCTTTGCAAGGAGGAAAATGTGGAGCTGCTAAAGAGGACGCCCTCGGCATTTCTGGGTTCCTGCCGTTTCAAGCTTCCGCCCGTGAAGGAGGGGGATGTGGTCTACGAGCAGATCTTTGCACGTATGGAGCAATATGACATTTCCTGCCTGCTTTATATCGGCGGAAATGATTCCATGGATACGGTGCGCAAGCTCTCGGACTATGCCGCACTGACGGGAAAACCGCAGCGCTTTATCGGCGTGCCCAAGACCATAGACAACGATCTTCCCATGACGGATCACTGCCCCGGCTACGGTTCCGCAGCAAAATATATCGCAACCTCCCTAAAGGAGATCATTCGCGACAATGCGGCATACGGAGATTACCGCACCGCCATCCTGATCGTGGAGATCATGGGCAGACATGCTGGCTGGCTGACGGCGGCAGCAGCGCTGGCAAAGGACGATTCCTGTGAGGGCGTGGACGCCATCTACCTGCCGGAGCGGGATTTTGACCAGACACAGTTCATACAGAAGGTGCGGGAGCTGGCACAGCAAAAGCAGTCGGTGGTCATTGCCGTGTCGGAGGGTGTACATCTGGCAAACGGCAGATTTGTGTGCGAGCTGGATCATGCCGGACAGGAGAGGGTAGATGTGTTCGGACACAAGCAGCTCTCGGGCTGCGGCTTTTATCTGGCGGAGCTGATCCGGGAAAAGCTGGGCTACAAGGCACGGGCGGTGGAATTTTCCACCCTGCAGCGCTCCGCCTCCCACATGGCGTCTCTGACGGACATCGGGGAGGCACAAAAGGCGGGAGAGACGGCTGTGCGGGCAGCCATGGAGGGACACACCGGCAAGATGGTGACATTCCGGCGTGAGGAAGGCGCAGCGTATTGTCTGAGCATGGGACTGCACAACATCCACGACATCGCAAATATGGAGAGAAAGGTTCCTCTTTCGTGGATCACCGCGGACGGCTGCGGCGTGACGGAGGCGTACGAGCACTATGCAAGACCCCTGATACAGGGAGAACTTTATCCCATCTACGAAAACGGGACACCGAAACATCTGGTTCGGTAATTCTCCTAAAAAAATTACGAAAAAAAACGAAAAAAACGCTTGACAATCGGTCAGGCGTTTTGTATGATATTTACAGAAAACGTTTTCCGAAAGGGGCATACATGATTTCCATAAAAGATGTTGCCAGCCATGCAGGGGTTGCGATTTCTACGGTCTCCAAGGTGCTGAACGATTATCCCAACGTGAGCGAGGAGACCAGAAAAAAGGTCAATGCCGCCATTGCAGAGCTGAATTTTGTGCCGAATACCATAGCGGCGGCGCTCTCCTCCAAACAGTCCGGCAGGGTGGCGCTTTTAATCAACATGATTGCCAAGACACAGGCGATTGACGAGATCGATATGCAGTATTTGTCCGGCGCCATCAACAGGGCGAAGGAGCTTAAGCTGGACATCATCACGGTGTTTTTTTCCATGATACAGGACCAATCCCTTGAGGAGATCATCACCTATTTCAAATCCCAGAACATTACCGGCATTGTGGTGTATGGTATGAGCAGGGAGGATAAGGTGCTGCACCGGCTGGTGGAGAGCAGGCAGTTTAAGATGGTGCTGGTGGACGCGCCGCTGGTGAATGAGTGTACCTCCGCCATATGGATCGATCAGGAGAAGGCGCAGTATGATGTGGCGAAAAAGACCATCCGGGAGAACAAGTGCAGGCGGATCCTCTACATTGCGGGAAAACGGAACGGCTATGTGACGGGCGCGCGTCTGAGGGGAATCAAACGGCTGGCGCGGGAGATGGACCTGGAGCTCCTCATCCGGGGCGGGGAATTTTCCGAAAAAAAAGCGCGGGAGCTGACATTTTGTTATGCGGCGCGCAAGGACGCCGTGATATGCGCATCCGACCTGATGGCGATCGGTGCCATGAAGGCATTGACGGAGATGGATATTTTCCGTCCGGTATGCGGCTTCGACGGCATTATGCTCATGGGCTATGTGGGAAAACAGATGAACACGGTCAAACAGAATTTCAGCTATATCTCCGCGGAGGCTGTGGAGGAGCTGAACAGACTGCTGAAGGGTGAGAAGGGCAGGGAGATCGTCCTGCCGTACACCATCGAGAGAATGCAATATTTGGATATCATATGTTAATAATAGAGGATGCACACAGAAAGGAAAGGGAAAAGAAATGAATCTGGAACAAAAATTGACAGCACTGACACAGAAGAAATACGGAAAGGAGATTGCAGCCTGCACCAACGAGGAGCTGTATTACAGCCTGCTTGATCTGACCAAGGATTGTATCGGACAGACGGCGCCGATCACGGGCGAAAAGAAGGTGTATTACATTTCCGCTGAGTTTCTGATCGGCAAGCTGATGTCCAACAACCTGATCAACCTCGGCATTTACGACGAGGTGAGCGCGATTCTTGCCGCAAAGGGAAAATCCTTAGCGGAGGTGGAGGAGGTAGAGCCGGAGCCTTCCCTTGGAAACGGCGGACTTGGCAGACTGGCAGCCTGCTTTTTGGACTCCATTGCAACGCTGGGACTGCCCGGCGACGGCATCGGCCTGAATTATCATTTCGGGCTGTTCAAGCAGGTATTTACCGATAAACTGCAGGACGCACAGAAGAATGACTGGATCGAGGCACAGTCATGGCTGAACAAGACGGACACCACCTTCGAGATCGAGTTTGGCGACCGCACCGTGACATCCAGACTTTACGACATTGATGTGGTAGGCTATGAGAACGGCGTGAACAAGCTGCATCTGTTCGATATTGAGACTGTGGATGAGTCCATCGTAAAGGAAGGTATTTCCTTTGACAAGACCGATATTGAGAAGAACCTGACTTTGTTCTTATATCCCGATGACTCCGACGAGGCGGGCAATCTGCTGCGTATCTACCAGCAGTATTTCATGGTGAGCAACGGTGCCAGACTGATCCTGAAGGAGATGAAGGAGAAGGGGTATGATCTGCACAGACTTTACGACCATGCCGTGATCCAGATCAACGATACCCACCCCACCATGGTGATCCCGGAGATGATCCGTATTTTGATCTTCGAGGAAGATTTCACCATGTCCGAGGCAATCGAGGTGGTGAGCAAGACCTGTGCGTACACCAACCACACTATTCTGGCGGAGGCGCTGGAGAAGTGGCCGGTGAAGTACTTAAAGAAGGTGGTTCCCCAGCTGGTACCCATCATCCGCGAGCTCGACAGACGGGTAGCGCAGAAGTATGACGATCCGAGGGTACAGATCATCGACAAGGACGGCAGGGTGCATATGGCGCATATCGACATCCACTACGGCTTCTCCGTAAACGGCGTGGCTGCCATTCACACGGAAATTTTGAAGAATACCGAGCTGCATCATTTTTATGAGATCTATCCCGAGAAGTTTAACAACAAGACCAACGGCATCACCTTCCGCCGCTGGCTGTTGTCCTGCAACCGTGAGCTGGCAGGACTGATCTCGGAGACCATCGGCGACGGCTACAAGAAGGATGCCGACAAGCTGGAGGAGCTGCTTGCGTACGAGAACGACGAGGCGTTTCTTGATCGCCTTGAGGCAATCAAGAAGGATAAGAAGAAGGAGCTGGCGGCTTACATTGCAGAGAAAGAGGGCGTAGAGCTGAATCCGGATTCCATCTTTGACATCCAGATCAAGCGTCTGCATGAGTATAAGCGCCAGCAGATGAACGCGCTCTACATCATTCACAAATATCTGGAGATCAAGGCAGGCAAGAAACCCGCAAGACCACTGACCTTCCTCTTCGGGGCCAAGGCAGCTCCGGCGTATGTGATCGCGCAGGATATCATTCACCTGCTCCTCGTGATGCAGGACATCGTGGCAAAGGATCCTGAGGTGAGTCCGCACATGAGAGTTGTCATGGTGGAGAACTACAATGTAAGCTATGCGGAGAGACTGATTCCCGCCTGCGATATTTCCGAGCAGATTTCCCTTGCGTCAAAGGAGGCATCCGGTACGGGAAATATGAAGTTCATGTTAAACGGCGCGGTGACGCTGGGAACCTCCGACGGTGCAAACGTGGAGATCAACGAGCTGGTGGGCGACGACAATATCTACATCTTCGGCGAGAAGTCTGAGCAGGTTATCGAGCATTACGCAAAGGCGGATTATGTGTCTAAGGACTATTACGAGAAGAGCCCTGCAATCAAGGAAGCGGTTGACTTTATCGTCAGCAAGGAGGCGGTTGCAGCCGGAAGCGAGGAGCACCTGAAGAGACTGCACGACGAGCTTTTGAACAAGGACTGGTTCATGACGCTGCTTGACCTTGAGGATTACATCGCCACCAAGGACAGAATGCTTGCCGATTACGAGAACCGCGACAAGTGGAAGAGAATGATGTTACACAATATCGCAAAGGCAGGCTTCTTCTCCTCCGACAGAACCATTGCTGAATACAACAGGGACATCTGGAAGCTGAAGTAGGAAGGAATTGACAAACGGACCGAATAGTGGTCTACTTTATAGAGGACGATAAACCTAAGGAGACAGAGCATAATGAGAAAAAGCGGTATTTTACTGCCGGTATCCAGCATTCCGTCCAGGTACGGTATCGGTACATTTTCAAAGGAAGCGTACGAGTTTGTGGATTTCCTGAAAGAAGCAGGACAGAAACTGTGGCAGATTCTCCCGCTTGGTCCTACCGGGTATGGGGATTCCCCCTACCAATCCTTCTCCACCTTTGCAGGGAACCCATATTATATCGATCTGGTGAGCCTGATCGAGAGCGGTTACCTGACGGAGGCGGAGTGCAATGCTTGCGATTTCGGCGGCAGTGACGAGTATGTGGACTATGAGAAAATTTACTTTTCCCGTTTTCAGATCCTGCGCAAGGCGTTTGACCGCGCCTTCGGGGAGAAAAAGCTGGGGGAGAGCGCGGAGTATGCGCGGTTTGTGAAGGAAAATGCAGACTGGCTGGACGATTACGCCCTTTACATGGCGGTGAAGAACAGCTTCGGCGGCGTTTGCTGGGCAGAGTGGGATGAGGACATCCGCATGCGAAAGCCCGCAGCGCTTGCGGCATACGGCGAAAAATACAAGACGGATGTGGAGTTTTACCGCTTCCAGCAATATCTGTTCTACACCCAGTGGCTGAAGTTAAAGAAATATGCCAACAGCCGGGACATTGAGATCGTGGGAGATATTCCCATCTATGTTGCGTTTGACAGTGCGGATACATGGGCATCGCCCGAGCTGTTCCAGCTTGATGAGGACGGTACGCCCATTGCGGTGGCGGGCTGTCCGCCGGATGCATTTTCCGCAACGGGTCAGCTCTGGGGAAATCCGCTGTATGACTGGGAATACCATGAGAAAACCGGGTTTGCGTGGTGGATGAAGCGCATCGGCTACTGCTTCAAGCTCTATGATGTGGTACGGATCGATCATTTCAGAGGCTTCGATGAATACTGGTCGGTTCCTTACGGCGATGAGACGGCGGAGAACGGAAAGTGGTGTAAGGGTCCGGGGTACGCCATCTTTGATGCCATGAAGAAAACGCTGGGCGATAAGAAGGTGATTGCGGAGGATCTTGGATTCTTGACGGACTCCGTGATCGAGCTTGTGAAAAAGACCGGATATCCGGGCATGAAAATTTTGCAGTTTGCGTTTGATTCCAGGGAGGAGAGCGACTACCTTCCCCACAACTACACCGGAAACTGCGTGGTCTATACCGGAACCCATGACAACGATACCACGCTGGGCTGGTATACGGCGCTTCCCGCCGCAGACCGTGATTTTGCGGATCGTTATCTGAATCTGGCGGAGGACGAGGTGGAGGTAGAGTGGGAGTTTATCCGCGCAGCCATCTCCTCGGTTGCGGATACGGCGATCATCCCCATGCAGGATTATCTGGGGCTGGATGAGAGCGCGCGCATCAATATTCCGTCTACATTGGGAAATAACTGGAAATGGCGCATGAAGAAGGACGCCTGCACAGAACAGCTTGCCCGGCGGATCTTTAAGCTGAACAAGCTGTACGGAAGAACAAAATAGAATTATTTCTGATCAAAGGATAATTTGCTTAAGTAGGAATTGTGGTAGGCGGGATCGTAGGTCACATCCTCAAGGAACCAATCCGGCGCCAAAAAGCCCTCGGCGGCGCTCTTGCTTCCAAATTCCACTTCGGCGAGTATCAAAGGCGCGAAAGGCGGGTCAAAGACATCCAGCTCTATAGTGAGGGAGTATCCCTCGGGCGGTCTTGATCCGCCTTCTGCAAACTGAGGATCATCCAGCGGGATCAGATACCTTTTCTTGGAGATAATGTTGCCGTCCGCTTTTTCCAAAAGGTGGTAATAGGCGTCCCTGTTCAGGGGAAGATTGTGTTCCTCCCGCGCCATCATGCCCTTTCCCTTGTAGGTCATGTAAAATTCATCATCCTCCCTGCGGATGCGGACGACCGGGTCGATATTTAAGTACGCCTGCTCGATGATATGATAGGGGTATTGGTCCAGATGCTCCGGGAGCTTTTTTATTGTAAATTTTCTTTCGATTTCCATGAAGAACCTCTTTTCTTTGTTTCCTACTTCTATTATACCGATTTTGACGCACAGAACAAGCCTTGAACACAAAAAAGGGAGATGCTATAATAGGCGGTAAGAAAGCGAGGAGAGAGCAATGGCAAAAATAGCGGTTTTTTTGGCGGAGGGATTTGAGGAGATTGAGGCGCTGACGGTGGTTGACCTGTGCAGGAGAGCCGGCATTGAGACAAAGATGGTGTCGGTATCTGACGCCCTTTTTGTGGCAGGCTCCCACGGGATTGC
>ERZ1026854.272-NODE-272-length-37450-cov-11.933494_pt1 | contig 37450 bp, 29 predicted proteins | sample MGYA00380157_ERZ1026854 | MGnify/ENA primary metagenome ERZ1026854 (study PRJEB33269, sample SAMEA4719793) | human gut metagenome | biome: human-associated habitat; feature: organic feature; material: feces | place: Cameroon | collected 2013-10 ... | reverse complement strand
AGCAGGGTCTTCCACCCCGCACCCCGGAACCCTGTCGGATGCGTAAGCCCACAGGGAGCTTTCCCATCCGATAGGGACTTTTGAAAATAAGAAGGAGGTCAATTTTCAAGAACAACAATTTATTTGAAATCGTAAAACTGAATATCACTACTCGACAGGCTGCAGAAGCCTATGGTTTTCGGCCCAACCGCAGCAGCATGATTTGCTGTCCATTCCATGCAGACCGCAATCCCAGCATGAAAGTGGATTTTCGATTTCACTGTTTTGGCTGTGGAGCGGATGGTGATGTAATCGACTTCACCGCAAAACTGTTTCAGTTGTCCTTGCGGCAGGCTGCTGAAAAGCTGACCGCAGATTTTGGACTTTCTGCAACGAAAAATTTCCCACGGCAGCACTTGAAAATCGTGGAATACAAAGACCCAATCAAAGCATTGTACGAGTGCCGTGCAATCTTAGCCGACTGGCGCACACGTTTTGCGCCGAAATCATCGGAGGAAGAACTGCATCCCTGTTTTGTTGCCAGTCTGCATCACGCCGCTTACATCCAATATCTGATCGAAAACCGAAATTTTCTCACCGAACATCAGAAGGAGGTTCAACAGATTGCCCAACGAATCCGAAAATACCAGATCGACCATTTCCAACATCCGCAAAATGCTCTCGCAGGCTGAAAAAGGCGGTGTTCAGAATACGATTCACAACTGTGTGACCGTTTTGCAGAACGACCCAGTTCTTGCAGAATCCATCCGGCTGAATCTGCTGAGTGAACGTATTGATATTGTAAAGCCGATGGGTTGGCAGCGTTCCGGCCCTACGCTGACCGACACCGATATGATGTACATTCTGCGCCGAATGGAAAAATACGGCCTGTACAGCGAAAAACGGGTGTCTGCAGCAATTCGCATTGTTGCCAACGAAAATCATTATCACCCTATCCGGGACTACTTGAATGACTTGAAGTGGGATGGCACAGCACGGATAAGCCGCGCCTTGCATCGCTTTCTCGGTGCCGCAAAAGATGAGCTTACCACGGAAGCATTGAAAATTTTTCTGCTTGGAGCGATCAAACGGGTGTTTCATCCCGGCTGCAAGTTTGAAATGATGCTTTGCTTGGTCGGTGGGCAGGGTGCAGGAAAATCCTCTTTTTTCAGGCTGCTTGCTATCAAAGATGAATGGTTCTCGGATGATTTGCGGCGACTGGACGATGATAATGTGTTCCGCAAGTTGCAAGGCCACTGGATCATGGAAATGTCGGAAATGATTGCGACTGCCAATGCTAAAAGCATCGAGGAAATCAAGAGCTTTCTCAGCAAGCAGAAAGAAACCTACAAAATTCCGTATGAAACGCATCCAGCAGACCGCTTGCGGCAGTGCGTTTTTGCAGGAACGACCAACCGACAGGACTTCCTGCCCCGTGACCGCACGGGCAATCGTCGCTTTGTCCCCATCTCGGTGGATGCAGCACAGGCCGAAGTACATATTCTGGACAACGAAGCGGAATCCCGTGCCTATATCGACCAACTTTGGGCAGAAGCCATGACGATTTACAACAGCGGTGATTATAAGCTGACATTCAGCCCTGCCATGCAGGAGGCCTTGCAGATTTGCCAGAAAGATTTCATGCAGGAAGATACGCAGGCTGGTATGATCTATGCGTTTCTGGAAGATTACACGGGCGACCGGGTATGTTCCAAGCAGCTTTACGCTGAAGCACTGGGTAATCTGAATCTTCCTGCGGAGTGGGAAACCCGTGCCATCTGTGAGATCATGACTGCAGGAATTGCGAATGGCGAAATAAAGGGGTGGATGGCCCATAAAGCAGCCAAACGCTACCCGAAGTATGGCGTGCAGAAAGGATGGGAACGTGTAACCGCTGCAAAAGCGGATGCAGACGGTTTTGTAGAACTTACAGACGAAGATGCCCAGCAAATAGGATTTCCGTTTTGAAGGGCCATTTTACACAGTTGGTTACAGGGTTGGTTACACCCTGTATCTGCCAAAAAGCAGCATCATTCCACGTGATTTTCCTATCTGTAACCATGTAACTTGTAACTGATAAGAAAAAATAAATACGGGAACTGCCAGCACAATCGCCGCAGAAGAAGTTTTCTACGACGGTTACAGTCTGCTGGTTACAAACAAAAATACGGAGGTTTTGCCTATGAAAGAAGTCCCGATTTGGGAGAAAAGCAATCTGACGCTGGAAGAAGCCGCAGCCTATTCCGGCATCGGCATCAATAAGCTGCGTGAAATGAGCGATTCCAAAGACTGTACTTTTGTTCTCTGGAATGGTACGAAGCGGCTGCTGAAACGCCGTAGGCTGGATGAACACCTTGACCGATTATTTTCAATTTGACAATAAAAATGAAGTCGGCAGTTGAAAGCACCTCGGCGGTATGGTATGATTAAGCTGTAGGTTGCTTTCTGCCAACAATGGAGGACATAACGATGGCAGAAAGAAGAAAAGACTCAAAGAAGCGTGTTCTAAAGGAAGGTGAATATCAGCGCAGTAACGGAACGTATGAGTACCGCTGGCGCAGTGAAAACGGCAAGCGCAACAATGTGTACGCCAAAAGTCTGGAAGAACTTCGTGAGAAAGAAGCAGAGATTCAGCGTGACCGCAGTGATGGCATTCGTTCGGAAGCGCGGAACGCGACCATCAATGACATTCACGAGCAGTGGCTGCAACTGAAAAAGGGGCTGAAAGCCAATACGTTGGTCAATTACGAGTATATGTACAAGATGTATGTATTTCCGGAGTTTGGAAAGCGGAAGGTCGGAAGCCTGAAAAAGTCGGATGTGCGGCGGTTTTACAATGGCCTTGTGGATTCGCAGCGTTTGAAAGTGGCAACGGTGGAGAACATCCATACCGTGATGCATCAGGTGCTGGATTTTGCGGTTGAGGACGAGTATCTCCGCATCAATCCATCCGATAATGCGTTGAAAGAGTTGAAGCAGACGCACAATCTGGATAGTGAACGCCGCAAGGCTCTGACCGCAGGCCAGCAGAAGCTGTTGATGAACTTCTTGAAAAACAGTGAGAAGTACAATCACTGGCTTCCTATCATTACCGTGATGGTGGAATGTGGTCTCCGTGCTGGTGAGGCAACGGGTTTGCGCTGGGAGGACATCAACCTTGATACGGGTGAAATCAGTGTAAATCACACGTTGATTTATTACAGCCACCGGGAGAAAGGTTGTCTGTACGGAATCAATACACCCAAAACGGAAGCTGGAAATCGAATTGTGCCTATGACTCCGGCAGTCAAGGCTGCTTTTGTACAAGAGCGAGAGTATCAGAAGAAAACTGGAATTTCCTGCAAGGTGACGATTGATGGCTATACGGATTTTATTTTTGTAAACCGTTTTGGCGAGTGCCAGCATCACAGCACCATCAATAAAGGCATTGACCGTATCATCCGCGACTGCAACGAGGAACAGCTGGCAAAATGCGAAAGCGGTACAATTAAGCCGAAGAACCTTGTCCTGCTTCCGAAGTTTAGCTGCCACTCCTTGCGGCACACCTGCGCCACCCGACTTTGCGAGGCTGGAATCAACATGAAGGTCATTCAAGACGTACTGGGCCACGCCGATATTACCACTACCATGAACATCTACACTGAGGCCACAAAAAATCTCAAGAAAAAAGAAATCGACAAATTTGCTGAATTTTTATCCGCAAGTTCGACATTTGACGGAAAGGAGGAAAACGTCTGATGGAAAATAAATCTGTGATCTCAGCAACGCAGGTTCTTGCCCCGGCTGTGAGTGAAATTCGCTCGTTGCTGGAGGCATCTCGCAAAAATGTAGCACAGCAGGTCAATCAGGAACTGCTGTCAACCTATTGGAAAATCGGCGAAATCATTGTCCGCTATGAACAGAATGACAGCGTCCGTGCTGCATACGGTGAAAAGACCCTGCCGCAGCTTTCAAAGGTGCTCACCAAAGAACTTGGAAAAGGCTTTTCCCGTTCCAATTTGCAGAATATGCGTCTGCTGTACCTAAACTATCCAATTTGCCAGACACTGTCTGGCAAATTGAGTTGGTCGCACTACTGTGAGCTGTTATCCATTTCCGATAAGGAGAAGCGCAGCTTCTACGAAAAGGAAGCGGTCAATTCTGGCTGGTCTGTCCGTGAGATGAAACGGCAGATTGAAAGTTCCCTGTTTGAACGGTTGCTTTTGTCTCGTGGCGATGCAAACAAAGAACAAGTTCTAGCACTGGCTGAAAAAGGTGTGGACTACACTAAGCCGGAGGACATTATCAAGGACCCGTATGTGTTCGAGTTCTTGGGATTGCCGGAAGAGAAACCGTTCCTTGAAAGCGATTTGGAAGCAGCACTGGTGCGTCAGATTGAGGATTTTCTGCTGGAACTTGGCCGAGGCTTTATGTTTGTCGGCACACAGCAGCGCGTCACGGTAAATAACATTCACTACTATGTGGATATGGTGTTCTACAATAAGATTTTGCACGCCTATGTTCTGATCGAGTTGAAAACCACCAAGCTCACGCCCGAAGCTGCCGGACAGATCAATATGTATCTGAACTACTACGCCGCAGAGGTTAACGACTCGGAAGATAATCCTCCTATCGGTATTATCCTCTGCACCGACAAGGACAGCGTAGCCGCCGAGTATGCGCTGGGTGGATTGTCCAACCAGATTTTTGCATCCCGGTACGTCTTGTATATGCCGAACAAGGAACAGCTTATTGGTCAGGTGGAAGAAGTCTTGAAGCGTTGGCACTCTCACGAGGACGAATGATTTTACCACCAGCTTTACCACTGACTTACCACCAATTTGAGAACAGCTGTAAACAGTTGCGTAGAGTTGCGAAAAATAAGACCTTTTTATCTTGCACAAACAAAGGCTTATGAACACTTGTAAACAGCTATAAATCACCACCAGTCAAGCTCCCCACGATGAAGCCGATTGAACAGTAAAATGCAAAATTAAAACGCAGATACGATGAAATTTTAAGCGGATTTCAAACGGCATCTGCGGTACTACACCACAACTACACCAATTTTGGGACGTTTTCCCGAAAAGGAGCCTTACAAAGCGGTGTGGTGTAAGAAGTGAATAGGTGGATTGGTGTAGTAGCCAAACCTATAGAATGAAACCCAGCAAACGCTTTATAGTGGCTATGAAGTGTTTGCTGGGTCTTTTTATAAAACTTTTGTTTGAAGCCTCTCATCTTCGATATCTTAAAATGCAGAATGCTATGGTGAAGGAGAAATAAACATGTCAAGAACTCGAAATTTCAAACCTCTTTTCCCTACCACTGGGCGTATGACGCTGTCTGTATATCAAGACCTGAATAACAAATATGAATCTAATCCTCAAGATTTAAAGGTAATCAATAACCTTATAGATGTTCTTCAGAATTATATTTTTTCTGTTAGAGATTTGATTGCCCTTGACGATGATAATGAAATATTTGAAAATAAAAAGCAAGCGGCATTAAGAGTGATGGATATAGCATTGTCTATTAAGGATAACTATGCGCTTCACATGGATTATCTGGCTATAATGGCACAAAACAGCGTTATTGCTGGAGATTGGAATCGTGCGATTTCCTATTATTTTGAATTATTGAATGAGGACGGTGTTCTAAACGCAGATTACGATGAAAGCTACTATGCTGGCGAGTTAGAGCTTGCAGCCAAAATAGTACATAATATTTGTGTTTTGTATTTTATTGGATTAAAATCTGATGAATTTACGCACATAAAGAAAAAGTATGACTATATTTTCAAGCTTGAATCTCAGCGGACTAAACGGTTAGTCAGAAACAATCCAGCCTTTAAGGAGGGATTCGAGGAAGATTTTAATACTCTATGTGAGTTCACTACAGGCATTCTCTACTATGATTCCACACATGCTACTGATTTCATCTCTGGCAATATGATGGGGGCTATTTGCGAGGATTCTGAAAAATCAGGCCAAAAACATCCGGCCAACCTGAGTGAGACCGTAAAAATCGAAGATGATAACATTGAACTGTTTATCCTTGATAATTCTTTTGCATTTAAAGGGAATGTTATAACAAAAATTCTATCCGATTTTCCATTTGATGAAAATCAAAATGAAGAAACGCAATATGCCGAAGAAAATACTGTATCAACGGCTGTTCCTGTTGTCGAGAACCGCCTTTCAGAAGACGATTTGTTTAGCGAACTTGAAAATCTGACAGGGTTGCAGGAAGTAAAGAAAGAGGTATCTTCGATTATCAACCTTCTAAAGCTTCAAAAGATTCGCAAAGAAAAGGGACTGCCCGAACTTCCTATTTCACGACATCTTGTGTTTTCTGGCAATCCCGGCACAGGCAAAACAACGGTTGCTCGACTGCTGGCGCAGATTTATCACGAATTGGGTATTCTTTCTAAGGGCCAGTTAATCGAGGTTGACCGTTCTGGATTGGTTGGCGGCTATGTTGGACAGACTGCAATCAAGACGCAGGGAGTTATTCAGCAGGCTCTGGGTGGAGTACTGTTCATTGACGAGGCGTATACACTGGCTAGGGGCAACGATTCTAACGACTATGGTCAGGAAGCAATTGACACAATCCTGAAGGCAATGGAAGATCACCGAGATGATTTGGTAGTCATTGTTGCCGGTTATCCTGATTTAATGGAACGTTTTGTAAACTCGAATCCCGGTTTGAAATCGAGATTTAACAAGTACATTTATTTTGAGGACTACACGCCGGAAGAACTTCTGGAAATCTTTGATTCCATGTGCAAGAAGTCTGGTCTTACAGCTACGGAGACTGCACGAAATTTGGTACTGAAGCATTTTGAAGAAGAATACGCAAATCGAGATAAGACATTTGCGAATGGTCGTGAGGTGCGCAACTTCTTTGAAAAGACAGTTGTTAATCAGGCAAATAGACTTGCACAGGAATCGCATATTGACGATGAGGATGTTTCAACATTAACAGCCGAAGATGTTATGTTAGCAAAGTGAGTTTTTGGCTTTCTAAAAAGGTATGATTTTATCGACTGGAGGTTAGTAGTGTGGAGGAAAATGAAAAGACCGAGAAAAATGCCGGGGATATCAAAAAAGAAGTTTTTGGTTTTCTTAAAAGCAACCCTTCTCTGATTGTTGCGATAATCTCGGCGGTAATTACGATAATTACTATTTTTAGTAATTATGCTGGAAGACTTGCAAATGTGGTATATCTAAAATACTGGGGTATCGACAGTCTATATTCAACTATTGAAACAAAGGGTATACTGTATCGAGTTTCCAATGCGATTATATGGTTTGTTTCAATTTTTATAGTTAGTACACTTCTTCAAAAAGTATTTGTAGAATACTGCCACTACTCAACTCCTGTTTCCTATCTAAAAAAAGAATTGCGAAAATCATCGAAAAAAGGAAAAGAATTCATTTCAGAGGAACTTCAAATAGATATTATTATAGCATACTTTTGGAAAATGAGATTGTTTGGAGACCTTTGTTTATCTGCTATTATTTTATTTCTAGTAATATGGTTATCCACCACTGCAATTACACCTATAGAAATATTATTAGTTGCTTTTCAAACGGTTTCAGTATGGGGATTCGTTATATTTCTTTCATATCGTAGCACAAAAAATCAAAGAGATGCTATAAAAACAGGCTTCAAGAACCATGGCGACATAAGTGTGCTAGAGCGTTTTAAGAGGGTGCGGGAAATAGAAATAACTCAATACGAATTAAATCAAGTCTTGCATAAGCTGAGTTTCGAAGGAGTCTTATATGGATCATTTATACTGACTGCCATAATTTTAATTTCGATGCCAGTTGAAGGATATTTTAATGCTCGTCTTTCTCAAACTTTTTTAATTGTCACCGAAAATGAAAAAAGTGAAGCTATTCTTTTTCACGGAGGCGACACATATATTCTTGAAGAAGCAAAGATTGATGAAAATACAATTGTTATCGATACATCAAAACAGCGAATCTTAAAGACCGATGATATTTCTTTTGAAAAGAGAACTTTTGATTTTGTTGTAAAGAAATAAAGGTCATACAACTTTGTCAAGAGGGCTGGCAGCGTCCGGCCCTCTCTCTTTTTGCCAAAGTTTTCATTGCTTTTTCTTGCACCCTGCCGAAAGCAACGTATTCTCAAAACTTTTTGTTGACACGGCTCGATTTTTGTGGTAATCTATCCCAACAATTGAATATAACATATTTTTACATATTCGTTCAGACCCTGCGGGGCTGAACATCTTGGCTTTCAGCCGTTACATAACCGACTAGCATGACCTTCCAGAAAAAGCGAAGGCAGGGCTGGTCTGTTTTGTGACGGCTTTTTTGTTGCCGTTTTGCCCGTTGCACCTTGAAAACCGCATGACCGTCTGCATGGGATACCCGGCCATGACCCCGTAAGGGAGAGCCGGAAAACGCCGCCGGAAGGGGGCAGGAAAGCCATGCAGGGAGAACGGCAGGACGTTGATTTCCCAGTTGCGGAGTAAAACGATGTGATCAAAATGATCACATCGTTTTTCCGTAACGCCAAGAAAGGACGGTATGCCTATGAGTAATTTTACCCCTGCATGGTTCAAGAAAGGCTTTTTCAACGAATCCCTGTTCTGTGACGATTTTCTGAGCACCCACCAGCTGCTTTACTCGAATGGCGCATTTTTCACCCCAAACGGCAGAATGGTGGACCCCATGCCCCTGCGCTGTGAGATCTTTGAGATGATGCGTGAATATGTTGGGGCGAACCTTGCCAAGAAGGTCACCAATGTCGTGGACGTGCTGAAACTGGCGGCACAGGTGGAGGACTTCCCTCCTGTCACTGACCGCATTGCGCTGGCAAACGGCACCCTCTATCTGGATGGCACCTTTCAGGAGGGCAAGCCTGAAATCGTCCGCAATCGGCTCCCGGTCAAATATGACCCGAAAGTCCCACGGCCCACCCATTGGCTGCGGTTCCTGTCCGACCTGCTCTACCCGGAGGACGTTCCCACGGTGCAGGAGTTCATCGGCTACTGCCTGATCCCCAGCAACAAGGGTCAGCGCATGATGGTCATCAAAGGCAACGGCGGTGAGGGCAAGTCGCAGATCGGCGTGGTGCTGTCCCAGTTGTTCGGCTGCAACATGAAGGATGGCAGCATCGGCAAGATCTCGGAGAACCGCTTTGCCCGTGCCGACCTCGAACACACCCTGCTCTGCGTGGACGATGATATGCGGATGGAAGCCCTGCGCCAGACCAACTATGTCAAGTCCATCGTGACCGCACAGGGGCAGATGGACTTGGAGCGCAAGGGCAAGCAGAGCTATCAGGGCTGGATGTATGCTCGCCTGCTGGCGTTCAGCAACGGCGACTTGCAGGCTCTGTATGACCGCTCGGACGGTTTCTATCGCCGCCAACTCATCCTGACCACCAAGGACAAGCCCCTGTCCCGTGTGGACGACCCGGACATTGCCGAGAAGATGGCAGCAGAGGTCGAGGGTATCCTGCTGTGGGCATTTGAGGGCTTACAGCGGCTAGTGAAGAATAGCTTCCAGTTCACCGAGAGTGACCGTGCCAAGCGCAACCGAGAACTGGTGAAGCGGGACAACAACAATGTGTTCGATTTTCTCGAATCCGAGGGCTACATCCGCTTGAAAGCGGATGCCAGTACCAGCTCGAAAGAGCTGTATGAGGTCTACAAGATGTGGTGCGAGGAAAACAGCCTGAACGCAATCAAGGCCAGAGGGTTCAGCGATGTGCTGATCGCCAACCAGCGCAGGTATAATCTGGAATCCACCAACAACATCGTCAACGCATCCGGGCGGCGCGTCCGGGGCTTTGTGGGCATCGAAGCCCTTGTGCAGCCCGACCTCACCCCCAATGGCTGGCGGGCATGACCTCCCTATAAAGGAGAACTTGTAACAATAGTACCAGTACTTGTCTGCACCTTCATCAGGCGATTCCAGTCCATCGCGGAGCGCAGTATAAGCCATCGTACCAACTGTCAATAAAACAATATCTGTTACATCCTTTGCCTGAAGGTCATCCAGCACTTTATTGACTGTCTCCACAATCAACGACTCATCATCCAGCAAATGAAATACAGGTTTCTCCACCCGAACAGACCAAGGATCTATAACTTTGGAGCCGCTCCACCGTTTCTGTGGAAGCTGAAGTGGTGTTAAGGAAGTCTGGGAAATCGCACTGGTATTCCGACAATTCTGATAAAGTGTCAATCTGCAATCACTATCCGCAATGTAACTCGGCAACTCGTATGTCCGATTACGTTCACCTTGAATTGCTTGGTTTCGGTCGTAGAAAAGGTAAAATGTTCCACCAGACTGCAAAGCCGCCTCACGCAGTTCATCAATGATTTCAACGTTTCTATCACTTTCTTCCTTTGACGGAAGAAGTGCAAAATCCTGTCCTTCATCAATAATGACGTGTTTATATGGGAAGCCTTCTTTATAAAGCCATTCTTCCAGTCCCTCCCAATCATCATAAGTGCGTCCATGCTTTCGTGCCAAACCATTGATAGTATAGAAATCCACGTTTCCGAACTGCTCATTATAGCTTGCATCTTCAGAATGCTTATGTGTCTGATCAAGATTCTCTTGCAAAAGACGATTGTAGCACAGGAATAAAACCTTTTCCCCGGCAACACTATTTCTCCGTGCCTTTTCTACGGCTATCATGGTTTTCCCTGTTCCCGCAGCTCCGTTGATGACGGCCGTAGGCTGTTCCTCCAGAAAATCCAGAATCCGTGTTTGCTCTGCCAAAAGCTTATTGAATCCTTCCAGCATCCGCTGATTCTGATATTTAGGTGTTGGGATCAGGTCAAACCTTGGTGCAAAGAACTTTTCCATCAGTAGCATGAACTCGCCATCCAGCAATGGCTGCGTTGCATTACTGACCTCTGTCTTAAAAATTCGCTCGATCGCCGTTGTCGGGTTCTCCAGATCATCTCCGCAAAGCGTAATTCTCCGGTCTGCTTCCAGTGGCAGTGTCAACTGTGAAAAACGACTTCTTGGCATATCCAGAAACCATACCGCATGCAAGAATTTGCACTTTGACTTGAGGCTTCTAATATTATTATCCTGCTGCATCTCAAATGCTGACATCAGATAATGTTTAGCGCTCTCTGCCTGCTTATATGGACCATCGTGCGGCATCAGTGTTCCATTCGTGTAATACCATTGGCCGTTTTCGTAGTGAATTCCAGAGCCTGCTTTCACCTCGATGCATAAAATGCCCTTCTGCTGGTTCACTACAAGGAAATCGATCTCACGCTCCTTGAAAAAGTTTCTCTGATTGATCGTCACCAGCGATAGAGAATGAAACACATAGTAATCGTCTGGCAGGCGGCTGAGTGCTTGAAAAGCCGCACCCTCGTGACTTGCAGGGTCAAATTCGCGTGGTATTTCGGGAATCATCCTTGCCATTTATTCTTACTCCTTTTCGTTGATGCACTGAAGCAGCTCTTCTGGCACAAAATGTTCATCCAATAAAAAGCTTGTCCAATCATACTCTCTCAATTGCTCATACTGGCCTGCTTCGGTAAACAATGCAACTTTTTGCTGCGGCCAAATAACATCGGGGCGCACACCTTCCCCATTATTCAGCGGCATTTCAACATCCATGCAAGCGTTCTTTTCATCATCTTCCGCTATCATGTCGATGATTCTCCGAAGCTTTTCATTTGTTTCCTCTGACAATCCATTGCCCGGATCGGCCAATTCTACAAGAGCTTCCGAAGATGTCATCCACTCATTTTCCGGGTATTCCGGGATAATAAGTGCACGGCTTCCTTTTTGGCAGGTGGATCCTCGCTGTTCGCTATTCCCCATACCAAGCATATCTGCCGAGGATTCCGTGTTGGTGGCAACTGCCAAATTTCGCCACTCTTTCAAAAAGGCTGCTGCTTCCATACGGTCGATTTGCTTATGATATTTCTGATTATAATAATTGCGCAGACACTTATAGCACGAACCATCGCAATCGCATCCTTCACAAATTGCGATTGCTTTCTCGATAACAGTATTCAAAACCTTGCCATCGTCCGTCACCAAGCGACGCACATGACCAGCACCACCAGCTACTGCATCATAAAGAACGATCGAGTAGATTTGGTACCCGCCTTTTACTTCACGGAACAGTGTTCCCTTGATATCCGTACGCTCAATTCCAAGCTGACGCGATACCCCCTCCAGCAGCGCGTACATAACCGAAAGCATTCGGTTATAATCACTTGCAGCGGCGTGCATAAACGTCAATTTTGCAACATCTGTTTTGAAGTCATGTGACAAGTAGAAAGTCTTTGTAGGCTTTTTGCTGCATTTACAGTTATATCCAAATGCCGTCTTGTGCTGAATTTTGAATTCAGCGGTTCCCTCCGTTGCATAACCACATATCGGGCAAACAGCATAGTCTGCTTTTACGATAACTGCCAGTGTGTCATTTGTTGTGGATTCCACCTCCACTTTATGCCCGTTTGCTTCAAACACCCATTTGCCGATTTGGTTGCGGGAAGTGTCACCCACATAATAATCTTCCGATTTATATTCCCGTTCGGGACGCTTCATAGGAACTTCCTCTGTCTTGAGATTGCATTTTCCAGCTTCTTCAAATTTATTATTGTCACTATACTCCTTTAGCTTTTTCTCATACTCCTTTAGGGTGTCAAGGTAGTCATTTACAGCTATATCCAGAACACCATCTTCGCCCGTCAAATGATCCACCCATTCCCATGTGTCAATTCCCATCATTGCATGGATATTTTCTGGAATGGATTTTTTCAGACGCTGAAGCAGCCGTTCCGGTTTTTCCTGTAAATACGTCTTGAACAGATCATAACCGTTTTTATTCAGGAAAACAGTTGCATTATTGCTATGATACACTTCCTGATGATTAGCAAAGAAATCCGCAAGCGCAACGGCATAGATGTGTCTGTATACAACCTTTTTATTTTCAAGTTCGAATACCGGTGCTTTGATTTTTCCGCTGATCATATCTGTCGGATACTGATAAAAAGTAAAGTCATGTGAACTTAGCTTTGCATAAGTCATAACAAACGCAGCAGAATCCTTGGAACGACCTGCACGACCTGCGCGCTGCACGTAATTTGCTGGACTGGGCGGCACATCCCGCATATAAACAGTTTCCAACGAACCAACATCAACGCCCATTTCAAATGTGGTGGAGCAGCTAAGCGCATTAAGTTTTTTGTCAACAAAGGCTTTTTGATAAGTAGTCTGCTGGTCTCTGGACAGTTGTGCCGTATGTTCTTTGATATACAGCGGTTTCATATTCTCACTCTGATATAGTTTTGCATAGTGGTTTGTAGCCAGTTTTTCAGCAGGGTCATACGGTTCCAACATGCCAGAACACTTGACTGAGGCGCAATGATTCAGACAGTTGTGAGCTGTAATCTTTCCGCACTTCTTGCAACGATAAAATTTTAGATTCGGATCGCCATTTACCCGAATATTAAAATCAGTCGCTTCAAAAGAATAGTCAGCATCTTTCGTATTTCCCAGAATTGCAGACCAGTAGCTTTCAAGGAAATCGTTTGCGTCTTTTGCAGAGATATTTAGCGCACGCTTAATGCGTTCTTGCTTTGCATTATAATAGTAATTCCCATTGCCACGCTGACGAGCCGCCCATCCTATAATCCAACTTTTTCCAGCATCTTTGGCATCTTTTATCTTCTTCAGAATCTTCTTGACAGGAGTAAAGAAAATATATTCTCTATCAGCTGGTGTCAATTGAGCGTCTTTTGCTGTTAATGTACCACTATAAACAGCATCCAACACAATCAAATTCAAAAGCTGCCTTATATCCTCAACATCAACACGATAACGTTCTGCTACTGATTTCAGTATATCATCGTCATCATTTTTCACAAATTCAAATGACAGCAAACCCATTGATGCAAGACTGCTGGAGCGCCGTGCATTAAACATCTCATTCAAAACTGCAACCCATGCGTTTCGAACGCAAACATCAGCAAAAGATTCTTCTGGCTTTGCATCCCAGGTTCTAAAGCTGTCACAGCTTTCAAAATAACCTGCTAGTCTTCGGACAAAATCTTTTACCTGAATGCAGGTTTTTCCATCCGCTTTTATTTCATGGACAACATGCCAAATGCCGCGGCGGCGCAAAAATTCCTCGTAGGATTTTTCCATATAACTGGCAAAAAATGCTGCCTCGCTTCGACTATCCGAGAAGCACAGGAATTGACGCGCTTTGGAAACCGTTTTGGATGTTTGTGTTTTGCTTTTCCCAAAAATGCCAGACGATACAACGCGTTCTTCTGGCGGGATTGCTTTCTGTTCCTTTTCTGGAAGCTGCTCGTACAGTTCTGTTCCAAGAACTGCTGTTGCCGCTTCACTTCCAAGATAGAACCTGCGAAGTTGTCCAAACCCGCAAGCAATACACTTTGCAGAGGGTGATTCGCTTGCTTTGGATAGCGGGCACTTCGTCACATAGAGATATTTCGACCTATCGTGTTCACATAAGCCCTCCAGTTGAACATTCATGGCCGTATCGATCCGCGCACAGACCGGACACAGAACATAGTCGTTTTCACCTTTGCCTGCGTCCTCTGCATCTTCTGTGCCGTCTTCATCCGTTAGTTCTTCTGCTTCGTTTTCCTTCAGAATATAGTATTCTGCATTGTCCCACTGCTTTTGAACCTGAGGCAAGGTATCATCATCTGGTGTCACTACAACTGCCGTTCTTCCGCAATGGCTGCAAACAGCGCATTCAAAGACAGCAATATCCTGCTCTCCCACTGTCAGCTTTTTCTTTCGCTGGAGAAACAGCCTCTTGGGGTCTGCCAATGTGATATATGCTCCCTCCAATGCGCGTACAAAGAAATGATAGCGAGCCTTGATCAGGCTGGCTTTATCTTTTTCTGCGCGAGAACATACATCAATAAAATCAATCAAGTCTTGCTGGCTTGTCAGTTCATTATCCTTTACAGCAGCTTGATACAGCTCGCTCACTGTCATCGGGCCATTGGACTGAATCAACGACCGAACTGAATGGAATAGCTTGCTGTGAATACACAACTCAAAAAGTTTTTCCTCATCTGCCGCATCAGGTGCATAATCTATACCATATTTTTGCAGCACTTCTCCCGGTGTATAGTTATTTGAGGCTATTTCATGAAAAGCTTCCATTGGAAAGGAATCAAATGCTTTCATGTCAGGCGTACGCACACTGGCGCGAATAATATTATCAGGTGTGAAGTCCACTCCGCACAAGTGCTGCGCAAAAGAAACGATTTGAGCATCGGCATCTTTCCCGCCAAGTGTAGCACTTGTCAGGATATACTGCACATTTTGAGCGGCATCAATTCGTGCCCTAAGTCTGCGCATCAGGAGCGCAGTTTCCATGCCCGTTGCGCCCTTATAAATATGTGCTTCATCCAAGACAATGAAACGCAGCTTTGCACCTGTAAAAACTTTATCATCATTCGGACGCAACATCATGTATTCCAACATGGAATAGTTTGTAATCAAGATGTGCGGCGGATTACTCTGCATTTTTTCACGGGAGATTACTTCGTTCGGGGACGGCTCCATCCCATATATCCGATGATACTGGCTCCGGGCTTCAGGTTCGGTGTATTCGGTGTTGCCATTATAGAGGCCAAAGCGAATCTGCGGATACCCTTTCAGCAAATCACGCATACGCTCGATTTGATCGTTCGCCAAGGCGTTCATAGGATAAATCACAATGGCACGAACCGCATTGCTTAATGTGCCTGCTTCGATTTCTCGAAGCAGACTGTTAACAATAGGAATCAGGAAGCACTCGGTTTTACCAGAACCCGTACCAGTTGTAACAACAAGGTTCTTGTGTTCCATTGCACGTTCTAACGCTTTGACCTGATGTGCATACAGAGGTCTATCCAAGGGAATTTCCTTATCCTTTTCCGGGCAAGGTTCCAGTTGATCAAACAGCGGCGATGCCACACCCTCCGTAATCAGCTGATGAATGCTCTTTGTCGTTTCATAAGAACCACTCAACTCAATATAGGGGCCTTTGGTAATCATGCCGGGTTTATTTAGTTCTTCACGCAATTCTCGTGCATAGGTTTCGTCCTGAAAGTCGAAAGAAGTCGTAATATAATCGACAAAACTTTCCTTGATATTTTCCGAAGCTACAATCGGATTGAACATCGTTATCACTCCACTTCCACGGTATAATTAAAACTATCGGGCCATTTTCCACGTTTACGATCTATTGGATTCAATGCACTTTCACGCTTGTTTCGGATACTTCCATACTTTGGATCAATTATGATGCTTACATCATCATAATTTTGCGGATACAGAACGCCTTCACTTTCTCCAGTGATCCAAATATTAACCGGATTTATCGGCTCAAAAACCGAGTCATTCAAATCTGTGTTGAACGCCCTCCAGAAACCACTTTTCCCATCATAAAATTCCAGCGTTCCACGGTAACAAGGATACGCACTGTCACTCTCATAAGGCAGTTCTGAAACGCCAAGGTAACACAGTGCTCTTATTCTGAGCGCGTGTTCTTTGAGAGAGATTTTTTTGCTTTTTCCCTTTTCAGGGTCATAACAGAGTGCACTCGATAATATCAAGCGCTTACCTCTGAATCTAAAAGAGTTAGGCTCACCAATTGTCAGTCGATAATTTCCAATCAGGATCTTCTCGGTTTCCTCTTTTCTCCCAAAGATAGACTTTTTCTGCTCAGCCTTTTCAATATAAACCGAGTACGGATATTCGCCTTCTGGAACCTTTTTAGTAAATCGAGGCTCAACTACTTCTGATTCAGCCTTTAGGGTATATATCCAAGGATCGTCTTTGATAATGGAAAGCTCCGCAGACAGATATAATTCTTTTCCATGTGCGCCAATATAATTTTCTCCAACGCACCATACCAATGCATCATCTCTAATTTCAAATGGTGGCTTTATAAAGTGTTCCTTAAAGCAAATTTTAGCAAGTGTATAAGACCGATACACTTCCATTGTTCCATCTCTAAAAATGTCAAGGAACAAATAAGCAGCCTCACGTTCTTCATGATTATAGGTTTTCAAGCAGTTTCCGATTTCATAACCTTTTTCGGTTGAAGAAAATGTAAGTTGCTGACTTCCCAAGCGTACCTTGCTAGACCATCCTTCCGGTGTGGCAGTTCGAAGAACAGCATTTTGAGGAATATCCTCGTACCACAAATTCCATTCTTTATGGGCAAAAATATTTTCACCCATAAATTCACTCCGCGCTACCGGAATACTGAAACGAATTGTGCCATTCTCATACGGCACTTCAATCGTTTGTTTTCCTGCTTCGGATTGATAAGATGCATTTTCTATGCCGATTGCCGGAATGCTGATCTGCACTGAGTTGGGTTCATCCAAATAAATTGGATGATCCGTTTCAATTGAGAAGCCGGGAATACAGAGATATTTTTTCTCGCATGCAATACGTTCTGACAACAATTCCTGAAGTTCAATTTTGTGTGATTTCCCATCTGGGCAAAGCTCTATTTGAACGGTCTCGGCCTGAACATATTGCTCGATTGATACCATAACACCATCCAAATACAGTCTATACGATTCCCACTTCTTTTTCTCCGAAAACTGTATTCTCATTTTTGTTGGTGCAGCATAGATCATGATTGGCGCATCATCTTGCTCGTTGAAATAGCTCGCGTTCTGCACTGCCGACACGGAAAAACTGCAGCGGAGCTTCTGCGCTTTTCCGTCTTTGAAAAAGAGGTCTATACCATTTACGCGCAATCGATCTGCACAGGAAAAGTTGACTCTGTAAAGTTCCAGATCGTAATTCACGCGCTCTAATTGGTCATCTGCGCACTCCAAATCACTATTATAGGGCAAAAGCAAATATCCTGATTCGATTGATGTACCACTGACCTTGCCGCTTTCGCTAAAGCAGATCCAACCGCAGTTAAGTTTTTGGTCTGTACTATAATAAAGTTCGTCATCCGTCCAAATTTCAACTCGGAACGAAAAATCTGTTTTTAGGTAATCACGATATTGCAGAAGTGGCAAAACCATCTTGCTGCTTCTGAGAAAAAACTCGTCTCTATACAGACGCAATTTGATATGTTCATCGATCAATTGACCTGCGTGGTAAATTTTAACAACAGGCGCTGTTTTGTACTGCCGATCATACCGGATAGCGGGAATCTGAATCCCAACCTGTTTTTCCTGATCCAAGACATATTGAATTTGAACCTGATTCTTGCGAAGTGCAACAAATTCATTGGCACTTCCAGCCCGGATACGCCTTTGCTGTGCGCGTTCATAAGGAGCTTGATCATTATACCAGTCTACAATCAATTTATCCCAGTAGAAAAGTTCCGGGTACAGCTTAGAAGAATCGCCAGCAATAAGCGAATCGATTTTTCCAAGCAGTGTGCCGCACAGCTTGATCATGTACTGTTTCCGATTTTCGGTCAACGTTTTTATGCCGGGGCTAACAACGTCCGATCTAATTTTTTCCGTTCCATGAATGTTATCATTCCAACGTTTTTTAAGTGACTTAACAAATTCTTCGAAAGCATCATCATCATCTGGACGGTACTGGTACTGAAGAATATCTTCATAAAATCCAAAAAGCACTCGAAGCAACGCCACTGTTTTCCGCTTTGGTGCCAATGCGTGCGTCATCATAGATACATAGTAGCGTTTTGAGTTTTTCTTAGTAACAAAATAGCGTTTGTTTTGTTCCAGAACATGTTTTACAAGTGAGCAAATTGTCAAATATGGTTTCTGTGTACTTTGACACAAGTCACTGGCACCGTAAGACGTAAAGACACGTTCCCAAAACTTTGAATCAGAATCCTCCGTGTCCGCATCCCAATCTCGAATCGTTTGAACCATATGGAAAACAAGCAGTTTTTGCTCAAATGGGGTTAAACACTGTTTGTGTCGAATAAGTTTATCAAACGCTAATTGGCCTCTTGCTTCAAGTTCATCGCCAAAGATTTCCGAAACAACAACCTCGCCTAAGAGTGCCACTTTGTTATAAGCAAATTCTATAAGTTCATCAAGAGTTGCAAACTGACATTCAGTAATGGAATACGGCTTGCAAAACATATCTCTTTCCACGTCAGAAAACACAAAGCCCTGCATCTCCAACCACGCCTTGCGACCGTTCCACTCTGTATTTGTGTCAATTCCATCCCGATCTGCAGAATTGTAAAGTTCTCGGCAAATCGTCTCATCTCTTTTCAGCACCTGATACTCATCATAGAAGATTTTCTTATCAGGAAATTTCCGAATCAGCACGCTCATTACATTGACTTCCGCATTCATTGCAATACCTCTCCAACCAATTGGGCGAAAACACCAAAAACATTGTTTCTTTTCTTAAAATTGTAGCATTTTGCATTCGTGCAATCAATGGCGTAAAGAAATCTGAATAAGTTTCTTTTCAAGCCTGCACCGGAACGGTGCAGAACAGAAAGGGTTTGGGCTCTTCCCAACAAGCATTTTGCAACGCAAAATAGGCATTTGTACGTACAAATGCCCTGCTTGCTGCAACTGTGTTCCTTCCGAAGGCTTTACCGCTAATAAGTGAGATTGAAAATAGAAAGTTACGCAATATCAAAAATTGTTTCCTTCGAGATTATTTTTAAGCATTAGGAAAATCAACTTTTTCGTGTACTTTTTAATATCGTTTTCAGTGCAGCAGCACTTTGAAGAATCACATTCAGCTCGTAATCGCTGCACCCATCCATTAGAAACTCCATTTCCCGCAGCTGTGCGGCGGACTGCATTTTGGGAGAATCTGTCAACAGATTATTGATATCAATATTCAATGCCTTGCATACTCGCAGCAAGGTATCTAAACTTGGCTTCTGATTTCCATGTTCTATACGACTGAGGTAAGCCGGCTCCCGTTCTATAAAGAGTGCCAACTGTTCTTGTGTCAGACTTCTGCGTTTTCTCCAGAGCTGAATTCTTCTTCCGATTGCTTCATAGTCGATGTCCATTAAAAGTCCTCCTATAAATATCTGAACTCACTTACGGTATACTTAGAGATTTAAATTTACAGGATTACTTTTCAGTCAACTATTTGACTTATCGTGCATGGAAAGTGTCTGACAATCAGAATAGAATATAGAAAAAGCTCATCATGCTGAATTTGACACGGAGGGCAGACAATGAAGGAGCATGAACAAGACAGCAGCAATGTTTTGGAGCAAAAAGCAAAAATCCGATCAAGATATCAGGGAATTGATCCGAATCTGCTGGTTGTGCTTCCGGCAAAAACGGTCGCTGGACTCTATGATAATGAAATTCACAGGCGTGTTGCTATCTATGCCAGAGTTTCGACCGATGATCCACACCAGACATCGTCTTATGAACTTCAGAAAAACTACTATGAAGATTATGTTGCAAGACATCCGAATTGGGAATTAGTCGGTATTTACGCAGACGAAGGAATCTCTGGAACGTCGCTCAAACATCGGGATGCCTTTAATCACATGATTGAAGATTGCATTGCTGGAAAAATTGACATCATTATCACCAAAAGCGTATCAAGATTTTCGCGCAACATTCTTGACTGCATCGGTACTGTCACAGAACTAAAGATGCGTACCCCGCCGATTGGTGTATTATTTGAAAATGAACAGATATTCACATTGGACAGCCAATCCGAAATGAGCCTTTCTTTTATATCTGCAATGGCACAAGAGGAATCTCATACCAAAAGCACCAGTATGAATGCTTCTTATGAAATGCGTTTCTCTCATGGAATTTTTCTGACACCACCATTGCTTGGCTATGATCAGGATGAAAATGGGAAACTCATTATCAATGAGGAAGAAGCTAAAACAGTTCGGCTTATTTTCTTTACCTATTTATATGGCTACTCTACTTCTCAAATCGCGGAACTACTTACCAACTTAGCGAGACCAACCAAAAAGGGGAACACTGCATGGAACAGCAGTTCTGTGCTGAATGTTCTCCAGAATGAGCGTCATTGTGGAGAAGTACTGGCACGAAAGACATACACACCAAATTATCTTGACCATCGTACCAAAAAGAATCGCGGTGAACGAAATCAATACCGCTATCGCGATGATCATGAAGCCATCATATCGCCTGTGGATTTTGTCGCAGTACAAAGAAAAATCAGCAATGCCAAATATGGCAACAGTGGGATTCCCGAACTTCACGTCATTCCAGATGGTGCTTTAAGAGGCTTTGTTACAATCAATCCTCGCTGGGCATCGTTTATAGCAGAGGATTATCTAGCAGCATCCGCAGAAATTCAGGATAGTTTACCAGGCAATTCTGATGAAATTTCTATTCGAGTTCAAACCGGTGATCCAGACTTTCGGGGTTTTGAGATTGCACGAGCACAATTCTTTGATTCAGCACAAAAAATCAGAGTCACTTTTTCTATGGAAAATATCATGTTCAGTTCAAATGCACTGCAAAAACTAGATAGTCCAGAATATGTTGAATTGCTCGTGCATCCGAAAAAGCATTTATTTGCCGTTCGCAAATGTAGTAAAGATACTCGTATAGGCGTTAAATGGGCATCAGGAGCTAGTGGAAAAATGTCTCCCCGGCCAGTATCTTGCGCCGCTTATATTTCAACTTTATTTGATTTATTCGGATGGAATCAACGCTATCGTTATCGCGCTGGAGGTATCCGACGGCAGCGCAATGGAGAATCCGTTCTTATTTTCGATTTATCCGAAACAGAAATACTGATTCCTGCTGAGCTCCTGAACGATTTCTGCCATCAAAATGACACATCCAATCTGAAATTTTCGCCTTTGCATCTGCCAGGACGTAAACAAACGATCCTTGCATATCCACAGACATGGGCCAGCAGTTTTGGCAGCAAGTATTATGAACATACACAGGCGTCTGAAACAGTAGCAATCGATCGGGATGGCAAATGGAATGTTACGTCTCGTGGAAAAAAATATTCTGGCTCGGAACCTCAATCCAGCTCACCCGAACAACTTGAACAAAATATATCATGCCTTATCAATGGATTTAGAGAGGAGGCATCTAAATGATTTCTAATCAAGAACCAGCGGAAATTTTAGATGATACATTCAGTTTTGATGGATATCAAGTTGTTCGGGGCGAATTTTTTGCACACACATTTGAGCCATCTATCACCTTTAATAACAATCGTCTGTATGTGAACATGGCTTGTCTGAATAAGCTTCCGACTGTAGAATATGTCCAAATCCTTATCAACCAGCTTACAAGGAAGTTAGTTCTCCGTCCATGCCGTGAAGATGAAAAAGATTCCTTCAGGTGGTGCAGTAGCACTGTAAAACGCAAACCGAAACAAATCACTTGTCGGGTATTTTTTGCAAAGCTTGCAGAGTTGATGCACTGGAACTGCTCTTATCGTTATAAGCTTATGGGAAAACTGATCTCTGCCAATCAGGAATTATTGTTTGTTTTTGACCTTTCTTCAACAGAAGTGTATCCTCGCCAAGTATCAGAAAGCGGAAAAATCTGCACTGCACGTCAACCGATCTATTCGGAAGAGTGGAAAAATCAGTTTGGTTTGCCTGTAGCAGAACACCAGAAGCAGCTTCAAATCAACATTTTTAATGGTTTTACTGTATTTGGCATCAAAGATGATTCCTCTATTCCAGAAATGCAGCAGCCTAAAAAAGAGGAGTTTGAGCTATGAAAGAAGATTCTTCACATCCGGTCATTGTAATCGATTGTCCTCGTAATCGAATTCGCATCCATCGGAATACATTGCGTCTTTTAGGAAATCCAAATTATGTTGTTCTGCTAATCAATCCTTCAAATCTCACCCTTGCTATTGCTCCCAGCGCAAAATTGCAAACATCACATACCATTCGCAAGGAAGTGTTGTCCAACCATCAATGCTTTGAAATTTGCAGCAAGTCACTCATTCAGCAGCTATGTGCAGTTCTTCCCGAATGGGATTTTTCTGAAAAATTCCGTGTAACAGGTGAATTCTTTCCCAAAGAAAATATTATTCAATTTAACCTTCGCTGTCCAAGTGAAAGGAGGCTTTCCTCATGAGCGGACTCACCGAAACTCTGAAAATCAATCCGGCTTTGCGTCTGCTGGTGTTGCCGCTGACACCTTCTGAATATGAGTCTCTGGAGCAAGAAATTCTAACAGTTGGAAACCAAAGGCCCGTCCAATGTTGGTATCAATATCTGATATCTGACTTTGAACGCGTTGAAATCAGCCAACGAAATAATATTCCATTTGAGGTAAACCATACCAACTTTTGCACAGAAATTGAAATCGTTGCGCAAATTTGTGAGAGAGAACTCAAAAATCCTCTTCTTCCATCCGACATGCGGCGCTACCTAATTGGAAAACTCTATAACGCTGAAAAAATTATTGCAGCGCATCGTGTAGCAGGTACCGACAGATATAAAGAAAAACGTGGCAGAGAATTGTCACATGCGAAAACCGCCGCCGATATCCGATTGGTTCACATCAGAGAACGTCTTGGAAGTCGATACCATTTGAATCCCGCAACAGTCACGCGGTATGCTACATATGCGGATGGAATTGACATCATCTTTCAGCATGATGTACATATGGCCTCACAAATCCTTAATGGGACTGTAAAGTTGCCCGTTGATGTTGTGCGTGGCTATGCAATATCAGCTTCTGCAACCGAAAAGTCAAGTTTATCAAATGATTTTTCCCGCTCTTCTGCCTCGACACTTACAGGCCCCAGTGTAAAGGACATGCCTGCATTTGACCCTGATGCTGAGATAAACAGCCTTACCCTAACCATACCTTCATGGATACAGTCGTTGAATCGGACACGTTCAACTGAAAAGCTTTCTTTGATCACTGAGGGAGGGCGGACAAAGTTAAAAAATGAGCTGCGCCATCTCATCAGCGTTGCCAGCAAGTTGGATTCCGCTTTGGAGGTGAAGTTAAAATGAATTTTGAAAAATATGTTCCTAATGTTCATTTTGAGCAGATTCCTATCAAGAATCTGGTATCAAATCAAGAATACCAGCGCAATCTGTCGCAGCTCCACATTCAACGAACAGCGGATCATTTTGATCTATATCAGATCAATCCTGTCAAGGTCAGCCGACGCAATGGCATCAATTATGTGATCAATGGTCAGCATACAATTGAAATCGTTGCTGAAGTATCTGGTTCTCGCGACACACCTGTGTGGTGTATGATATATGATGATTTGGAATATGAGCAAGAGGCAGATGTCTTTGCAAATCAGCAAAAATATGTAAAAAAGCTGCTTCCTTACGAGATTTTCATGGCAAACATTGAAGCTGGGAATGATAAGCAGCTTATTATCAAAGCATTGGTGGAATCTTTTGGACTTCGTATTGCCGGCAATTCAAAACCCGGAAATGTATGCTGCATTGCGACACTAGAAGATATCTACGATAAATATGGCTATGATGTGTTGCAACGAGCAATCCGGCTTAGCGTAATCACATGGGAGGGGGAATCGGAATCCATGACTTCTGGCATTCTTCGAGGAATCACCCGGTTGATCTGCGCATTTGGTGATGAGCTAAAAGATGAAGCTTTCAAAGAAAAAGTGGGGCGATGCACTGCCAGAGAGATCAGCCGTACTGCCAGAGAACGCAAGGCTGGGTCTATTGGCTATGCGGAGGCAATGTTAATTCTGTACAATCGAAAGAATGGAAGCAATGCTGCTCTTAAATGGGCATCGCTCTATGACAAAAATCATCGTCATTCTGAAACTTCTGAGCAGATCTCAATGGATGTATAACGAGTGTTCGTGGGGCGAGTGTACAAGGAAAGAATTGCTGCCTTGCACGCTTTTCATAACTTAACATCAATTATATCAGGACTATCGTCTGCCGTAAAGTTATATATTTTCGACTAAACAGCATAATCTCAGTTGCACTATTTCTGTAATAGTACTCACTCGGCTTTCGAGATGATTTGTAGCGGTATAGTACGATCAATATATTAGAATATTTCTAGTGGTGAGACCTGCTAAAAATGAAGTGTCCGATTTACAGATAAAAAAGTCTGGAACTACTTGGGCTACCAAGAGGTTCCAGACTTTTTCTTGATTTTAGGAATAATTTGGTAAAAGTGGGCCTAACAGGTTCACTTTGTAGGCCTACAAAGCCCACGACTTTCATAATTTGATGTGTTACAATATATGCAGAGCTGCGGCATCTCAGCAGGAAAGGACGGCAATGTTACGGGGAATAGGAACAGTTGTTCCTATTTTTTCTGAAAATTGTGAACTGTCAGTTCCTGTTCATTGTAAAACTCTTTTGGTATACTTTCTGCAAGGCTTTGAGAAAACACATCCAGCAAGTACCCCAATTGATATTCGATCGAGATTTTGAATTTCAATTCAACAGTCAAACTTCAAAAATCTGGAGGGCGTTCTTCACTCTCTTTGCATTATATCATGGCACCGTGGAGGACACACTTTGGAAACAACTTTGGAAATTTTTGTAAAAAGTAGACCTGAGAGGTCTACAAAAGTAGGCCTACGAGGTCCACGCGCTTTGTAAGAAATTCTGTTATACTTTTCTTGCAGAGCAAAATAAATCTGATTTGATACCAGCTACTTCTAAGCGGAAAGCGACAAACGCCATGATCTCCCACTGAGGGAAGGAGCGGTAGGTCACTTTCTTTATAGTATAACAAACACATAACGTCTTTCAACAAAAGGACTGTACCTCTCGATACCGAGCGAAGATTCTAAGACTTGATCTTAGGATATGAGAACCCATTGCTTAGAAGATGTGCATCATTTTTTACAAGGGAGGATTGTCATTTGCATCAATGAATTCAGAAAAAACAGAAATAAAACAGCCCTCAGTATATCTGACAGCAAAAACTCCATTGCCGCAGTATCTGCCCTATGCACGATTTCTGCTGAACGCTGAGTTAACTCACAAGGCAAAATTGCTCTACACGCTCCTACTTGACCGTGCGACACTTTCGCAGAAAAATAACTGGGTCGATACTGTTGGACGTGTGTATGTGCTCTATCCGATTGCCAACCTTGCACGAGATTTACATTGCAGTCGTTCAAGCATTACGCGCGCATTTACAGAATTGGAGAACTCCGGACTTTTGGAACGTCTGCACAGCGGATTTTCAAAACCAAGCCGTATTTTGCTCAAGGTTCCGCAAAATGTGCAGAGGTACCCTTCCATGTTATGCACAGGTGCGTCATCTGATGGCGCAAAAGTGACCAGCATGGATGTGCAAAACTGCATACCTAACCACCTTAATAGGAACCAACAAAAATATAACTACAAACAAAAGCAGAAAAATATGCCGGGTCTTCCGGAGTATATATTTGAAGAAGGTGAAAGTCTATAACCATGCTTGATGAAATTTTAGAGTCGGCTACTACTGTTACTTCAGATTCTGAAGATTACCGTGGCGAAGATGGTCTGCTCTATTGTGGAAAGTGTTATACGCCGAGAGAAGCCTATTTTTCGAAAGGGATTACATTGTTAGGTAAGAACCGTCATCCGATAGAATGCGTCTGCCGCCGCATGGAGCGTGAGCGGCAAGAAGCATTTTTATAGAACAGAAACATCTCGGACTGGTACAAAGACTGAAAGCTACTGGATTTTTGGATTTATCTATGCAGGATTGGAAGTTTGAAAATGATGCCGGTTGTAACCCACAGATGAAACTTGCTCGCCAATATGTAGAATATTGGACAGAGATGCAGAAAAAGAACACCGGACTTCTGATCTGGGGTGGCATTGGTACAGGTAAAAGTTTCTTCGCGGGATGCATCGCCAATGCCTTGATGGAACGAGAAGTTCCTGTATGTATGACCAATTTCGCCCGGATTCTAAACGAACTGAATAATAGTTTTTCCGGACGAAATGAGGTAGTAGAGCGACTATGCCGATATCCGCTGCTCATCATTGATGACTTTGGGATGGAACGCGATACAAATTACGCTTTAGAACAGGTTTACAATATCATCGACAGTCGCTATCGGAGTAAAAGGCCGCTGATCATCACCACGAATCTGACACTGGACGAGATACGGCATCCGCAGGATGTAGCACACGCTCGTATCTATGACCGCGTTCTGGAAATGTGCGTGCCGGTTTCCTGTTTTGGCACAAGCATCAGAAAAGACACCGCACAAGAACAGCTAAACAACTTGAAATCGCTAATCGGTTAAAATTGATTATTAGAAAATTCACTCAGGAGGTATCCCCATGGGATTTGCACGCAAAGATGTTGAGCGAACGAAAATGAATGCCAAAAAATTCGTCCGATATCAGGAAGGGGCTGAAAAATACAGTCTCGGTCTGACAAAATTTCAGGAATTGGCAAAAGAGGCCAAGGCGGTTTACAAAATCGACAAGGTGGCGCTGGTTAACTGTGAGATTTTCGAGCGGTATCTGGAATCCTTTCACCTTGCATAAAAATAAGCCGAGAAAAATCCCCTGGCTTTAGATTAATTATATGATGCTGCGCTGCAGAGCAGTATTGTAATGAGTAGTTGGTTTTATGCAGAAATCGATGGTGGTACTTTCTCCATCAGATCTTCTACATTACAGTTCAACGTCCTCGCAAGGCGGAGCAGTGTTTCTGCCTGTGCTTTGTTGATATCTTTCTGCCGCTGTTCGTACTGCTGGATGGTACGCACCGGCACATTGGCCTGTTCTGCCAGTTCCGATTGGCTCAAACCTGCCAAGGCACGCAGGGCTTTCAGATTTGTTTCCGGTTTTGCTGCACGGTACAACTCGTTCATCTTGTCAGCAAACTGTCGCACATCCATCTCGTGGTAGGGAGTATACAACAGCCGCACCTCCGTGATCGGCACCGCTTGCTCGATCTCCGCAAAACGCAGACCAGTGAACCACTGGTAATAGGCAAGGGCCCAGCCTGTCCAGTATTCCGGGCTGCGGTCGTAGGCATACGAGGGTTGCTGTACAGGTGCCGGTTCTCTGGCCTGTTCCAGCACAGTGCGGGCAAGTTCTACACCGGACAAGCCTACCAGCACCGTACAATCTCCCTGCTCGAATCGGGCAGACAGTTCACTGGCCAGAAACCACTGCCATGCAGTCTCCAGCGGGTGATGCAGATCGTTGACAAGATAATCCAGCATCCGGGCAAGGTTCTTCTGCGCAGCGGCAAGGTAGCTTTTATCGTAAGCGTGGATCATTGGGTTTCATCTCCTCATCGAGAATCGTGGTGATATAAAGGTCTCCCTTCTGACGGCGGTTACGCTCCACGTCAAAGTACTGGCGGCGAGCTGTCTGGTCACGGAAGGCCTTTTTCTTATACCATTCTTTAGAATCTGCGGTCTCGTAGCCAAGAAATTCCAGCCGTTCAAAGGCTGCGTTGCTTTTCAGAACGAACTGCTGTCCCAACTTGCCCAAGCGCATGGCATTGCACAGCTGGCGGTAAGAGATTGCACCATTGATAAAATCGGATGCAAAGGAAAAATAACTGTCATCTGCCCGGTAGCCAATGATGATATCAGCAGACTTATAGTTGAGGTGAAAGTTTTTCAGAAGGTATTCTTTGGCTTCTGCGGCCAGTGGGGACGAAGCATCAAATTCGCGGTTCTCTAAAAGAATGGTCAGCCAATGCAGCATCGTGTAGCCGGGAGCGTTCAAGTCCAGAATGGTCAGGCCATCACATTCAATCCTGTACTGGTTGGCGTATCCGTTGTGGTCGATGCCAACACCCCACTCTTTTGCCATGTTCGGATTCTCGGTGCAGTAAAAGCCAACACCATAGTCATTGTACGTTTTTCCATAACCGAACTTTGGCTTTTCAATAATATGATCTGAACCGTGGTAGATTATTTTTTCCATAGAATCACCTCTTCAATTTGATTATACTCCCATGGGAGTAGTTGTGCAAGAGCTTTCTATGATAATTACATTTGAAGAAGGAAATTTGATGCTTGACTTTCTGTCACACGGAAAGTATACTGGTGCTGTGGAGGCATGAGAGCAGCTATGGCAAAGATGGGACGACCGAAATCCAAAAATGCAAAAAAGAAAACCTTGAGCATTCGGGTGGAAGATGCCCTGTATGAGCGTATCTGCGCTTATGCCGAACAACATCAACTGACTGTAACAGAAGTTGTCTTGCAGGGACTGGACAAAGTTTTGTCTGACCTTAAATAGTATCAAGCCCTTCTTCTTTCGGGAAGGAGAATTGATATGGCAACGACACGAAAAGACCTGCGGGGGCGTACCCTAGCAGCGGGCGTTCATGGAGCATATCGCCAATCACCCGGTCTTCTGCCACTGGTGGCCGTTGTTCGCGGTGCTGCTGGGAACGGGCTGCCGCATTGGTGAAGCGTTGGGCTTGCGCTGGGATGATTTGGACTATGAGCGGCGCACTATCAGTATCAATCACAGTCTGGTCTATTACCCGGTGGGCGAAAGCCGCAATTCTGTTCTGCATATCTCAAAGCCTAAAACGGAAGCGGGCATTCGGACGATCCCTATGTTTGATACCGTAAAGGATGCATTTGAAATGCTATATGAGGAGCAGAAAGAATCCGGCCGGAACAACGTGGAGATTGATGGGATGACGGGCTTCATCTTCTGCAACCGCTTTGGCAATGTTCCGAATCCGCAGTCTGTGAACCGCGCCATCAAGCGTATCATTGCAGACTACAATGCGGGCGAGGGAGTAGAGGCGAAGAAGCAGCATCGGGAAGCGGTTCTGCTGCCGGACTTTTCGGCACACCACCTGCGGCACACGTTCTGCACAAGGCTTTGCGAAAAAGAGACCAACCTGAAGGCCATCCAATCGGTCATGGGGCATAAGGATATTCAAACCACAATGGACATTTATGCCGAAGCGACTGAGGAGAAAAAACAGAAATCATTTGAGCGTTTGGCTGCTACACTGGATATTTTTTGATAGCGAAGAAGGGCTCTTACTGAGCGTTTTGTCTGACAGCAAAATTCTTCCAAGGACAGCAAATTGACAGCAAAACTACGAGAATGACGGCGAATCACGAAGGATTATGAATACCGGGAACACAAGCGAAAATGCGATTGTGAAGCATCACGAAGCGTTGTAAGCTGATTCCGGAAAAGTATCCCCACGATGAAGCCGATCAACCAGTAAAATGCAAAATTAAGACGCAGATGCGATGAATTTTTTAGACGGATTTCAGACGGCATCTGCGGTACTACACCCGGGCTACATCAATTTTGGGACGTTTTCCTGAAAAGGAGCCTTACAAAGCGGTGTGGTGTAAGAATTGAATAGGTGGATTGGTGTAGTAGCCAAACCTATAGAATGAAACCCAGCAAACGCTTTATAGTGGCTATGAAGTGTTTGCTGGGTTTTATAATTATTGCATATCTATCGAAAGTGAGTGGTAGAATGAGTCATTCAATTGCACAGATTGCGCCGGATGATATCTCAAAGGGACCTTACATTTTTGTGAGTTACTCCAGGTCGGACGTCTATGAACTTCATAATGTTTTACAGATTCTTCGCCGAAATCATTTTAGGTTTTGGTATGATCAAGGGTTGAAGTCTGGAGAAAATTGGACTGAAGAACTCGGAAACAAAATCAACCGATGTACGCAGGTTATTGCTTTAATTTCAAATCACGCTGTTCAATCAAAATATGTGAAAAAAGAAATCGGAATGGCCATCAATCGAGGAAAAAATATGATGGTCATCTATTTATCAGATGTTCAATTAAGCGATGGCCTTCATCTACTGTTGGATGATATTCAAGCTATTTATAGAGGACAGTGTATTGACGAAAGTGACTTTGAGCGAAAAATTTGTGAAGGAGTCGATACTGCTACCTTTTATTCGTCCGGATTACAGAAAAATCTCTGTGATACTATGCCAAGTGATAAAGGATTACAGGAATTTTGGGATAATTATAAGATCTTATCAAAAATCAGAGATGGCGGCACCTCGCAAGTATATCTTGCAAAACAGAAAAGAACAGATAATTGGGTTGCTGTAAAGTATGGAAAAATCGACCAAACTTTCCATGGAAAAAATTTAATGTCCGTGTTTCAGGCCGAAAAAGAAATCCTGTCGAGTTTCTTTTCCAGTTGGTCACCGTACGTACCTGTACTTCTGGATTGGTATCAAGATGATAAAACCGTCTTGCTTGTTGAGCCTTATATTCAGGGAGAATGCATGCAGAATGTTCCAACTCTTTCTGAACTTGAAGCGGTTATGGTTGCACAAAAAGTTCTTTCGATTTTGCGGGAGCTTCATTCGCTTCAAATTGTCCATGGCGATATCAAGCCGGCTAATTTGATACAGCAAGAAAATGGTGCTATTTATTTGATTGACTTTGGTTCCGCTATATTTAAAGGAGATGCATATAGGACTTATACATTCGGTTATACAGCTCCGGAATGTTCAGCCCAAACTTCCTCGTCTCCTGCTTCAGATATCTACTCTTTGGGACGAACGATCGAGTATTTATTAATTCCTTGGGATCACCGTCGTGAAATTGAGCGGCAAAGCACAAAAGCCCCCATAAGATTTTACAGAAGCGATATTTCTGTGGAACTGGAAGGCATTTTGGATTTATTTACAAGTCCAGAGCCATATTTGCGTCCACAAAATGCAGATGCTGCACTTGAACTGTTGAATCACTACAAGACCTGTAATCCATTCAAAAAAATCAAGTTACAATTTACCTCGCACAAAAAGATCAATACCTACTGTGTACAGCAACAGAAACGGCAGGAAGTGGTAATTCGTGAACTTGATAATATTACACAATCAGATGCTAACAAGACTGCGTTGCTATAACAACCGTCTATGTGCCTGCGGATGTTGTATGACGAGGGGATGCCCGGCCCGTTGGACGTCCACTCGGAGATCAACGACAAGGGCAAGATGGAGTTTCATGTGCTCCTTCCCGTGGATGACGAAACGTTTGAACGGCTGCAGAAGCGGTTCGAGACCATGGCGTGATAACCTGTTTCGTATTCAAAGAACTTGTCAAGAGGGCTGGCGTCGTCCGGCTCTCTTTTTTGTTGCCTCGCTGCCTTTTCGCTGTCGGTTTTTATTGCAGAACACCGGCAGAGCAGGGGAGACGACCGCTCAACGAGCCCCTTCCACGGGAAAAGACTGTTTTGACGATTTGCCCATAAAACGTGTGCTTGCCTTGTGGAATCTTCCAGAGCGGCGGCGAGACGTTTTTTGCATTGCATCAAATGTTCAGATTGTTTCAACAAAACACCATAAAGCTGCATTGCATCTTGCGGGCGTTCTTGCTATACTCAGTATTGAACGCAACTTTATTCGGCAAAAATGTTGCGCAATTTGCGCAATCAAAGGAGGAACGATGATGCAACGGTTCCAATTACTCCATGGCGGGGATTATAACCCGGAGCAGTGGCTCGACCGGCCGGACATTCTGGCACAGGATATTGCGCTGATGAAAAAGGCCCGCGTCAACACGGTGACGCTGGGGGTGTTCTCGTGGTCGGCGCTGGAACCGCAGGAGGGTGTATACCAGCTGGACTGGCTGGCTGACATCATCCACAACCTGTATGACAACGGCATTTCCACCATTCTGGCTACCCCCAGTGCGGCGCGCCCTGCATGGATGGCGCACAAGTACCCCGAGGTGCGCCGTGTCCGGGCAGACCGCGTCCGGGAGCTGTACAACCGCCGCCAGAACTACTGCTATACCTCTCCGCTCTACCGAGAAAAAGTCCGCATCATCGACCAGAAGCTGGCGCAGCGGTTCGGCAGTGACCCGGCTGTCCTGCTCTGGCATATCTCCAACGAAATGGGCGGCGACTGCCACTGTGCGCTGTGTCAGGCCGCGTTCCGCCGCTGGCTCAAGGCGCGGTACGGCTCGCTGGAGGCGGTCAATAAGGCATGGAATGCCCGGTTCTGGAGCCACGATTACACCGACTGGGAACAGATCGAAAGCCCCGCCCCGCAGGGAGAAAACGCGGTGCAGGGGCTTGCACTGGACTGGAAACGCTTCGTCAGCGACCGGCACATTGATTTCTTGAAATTTGAGCGGGACACCGTAAAGGAATTTGCGCCGGATGCCAAGTTCACGGTCAATATGATGTACCGCTTTGACGGCATCGACTATTTCAAGATGGCCAAGGAAATCGACGTTGCCAGCTGGGACAACTATCCCACATGGCACAAGCCCACCGAGACCGTGGAAGAGACCGCGCTAGATACGGCGATGATGCACGACCTGTATTATTCCATGAAGGGCAAGCCGTTTTTGCTGATGGAGTCCAGCCCCAGCTTTACCAACTGGCAGCCTGTCTCCAAACAGAAAAAGCCCGGCATCGCAGAACTTTCGGCCTTGCAGACCGTGGCGCACGGCGCGGACAGCGTGCTCTATTTTCAGTGGCGTGCCAGCCGCGGCGCAGAGGAAAAGCTTCATGGCGCAGTCATCGGGCACGATGGACGGGAGGGCGCCCGCCCCTTCCGGGAAACGGTGGAAGTGGGACAGAAGCTGGAATCTCTTTCTGAAATTACAACGCTTTGCCGCGAAAAACAGGCGGCGATCGTTCACGATTGGGAGAACAAGTGGGCGCTGGAAGGCTCCTGCGGGCCGCGCAATGCTGGGATGGGCTACTGGGACGAGCTGAAGCTGCACTACAACGCCCTTGCACGCGAGGGCATCGCGGTGGAGTTTGTTGATCAGGAAGCGGATCTGACCGGCTATGGTCTGGTCGTTGTTCCGATGCTCTACCTGCTGACGGACGCCTTTGCGCAAAAGCTCTGCGCCTTTGCAAAGAACGGCGGCACGGTCGTTGTCACCTACTGGAGCGGGGTGGTGGACGAGAGCGACCTGTGCCGCTTGGGGGACACGCCTTATGGCCTGACCGAGCTGCTGGGCCTGCGCCGCACCGAGATCGATGGGATGTATGACGGCGAGCTGCGCCGCTGCGTCCCTGTGGACGGTGCAAAGCTGCCGGAGGCACAGGCTTCTGTGCTTTGTGAGGTGGCCGCACTGCAGGATACCGACCCGGCTGTGCCGCTCAGCGTTTACAGCGAGGACTACTTTGCCGGCTGCCCTGCCGTGGCGGTTCATGCTTACGGCGCAGGCCGCGCGTACTATCTGGCAAGCCGCTTTGATGCTGTGTTTTATCGCGCATTTTACCGCGATGCAGCGCGGGAGGCCGGTCTGACCCCGGCATGGCCGGAAGCGCTGCCGGACGGCGTTCTGGCGGCGCGGCGTGGTGCGTTCGTCTTTGTACAGAACTGCAATGAACATCCGGTCGAGGTAGGCGGTGTTGCGCTGAACCGTTACGGAACGGCTGTCTGGAAAAACGGCGAGCAGATCTTGTAAGCAGCAAAAATACTAATTTTCAGCGTTCTGCCGAAAAAGCAGAACGCTTTTTGTTTGTTTTCAGGCTTGACAAAGCGGGCTTGTCCCGGTATGCTGAGGTGGCGCTGTTGCGCAGTTCTGTGAAAAGGAGAGGATATTCCGTGGCTGCAAAGGAAACCGAAAAAATGACGATCGAGCAGGTAGCCGATGCGCTTGGTGTTTCAAAAACAACGGTATCACGCGCACTTTCCGGCAAGGGACGCATCAGCGAAAAGACCCGCGCCAAGGTGTACGCCTATATGGGGCGCACCCGTTCCGAGCCGGTTTCCGCACAGAGCAGCGAAAAGCTGCGCACCAACAACATTGCCATGATCATGCCGCAGCGGTTTATTACGCTGGATCTGCCCTTTTTGCGCAAGTGCATGGGCGGCATCTGCACCATGGCAGACCAGCGCGGCTATGACCTGATGCTCTGCTACTCCTCCTATACCGAGTACCCGCAGCTGCAGCGGCAGCTGGCCAACCACAAGGTGGACGGCGTGATCCTGACCTACGCCATGGCAGATGACCCCTGCATCGACCTTTTGCGGCAATACGAGACGCCTTTCGTGCTCATCGGACGCAGCGAGGACAAGACCATCCCGCAGGCAGACAACGATCAGGTCGCAGCCGCCTGCGAGATGACCCGTATTCTTTTGCAGCTGGGCGCCAAGCGCATCGCGCTGCTGGTGGGCAGTACCATCTATGCGGTCAACACCGACCGCACACGCGGTTATCTGCGTGGGTTCGCGGAATTTGGTGTACCGGTAGACCAGCGGCTCGTTCATTCCGGCGTGGAATCTGCCGGGCAGACCATAGATGCACTGGAGGCGGCGCTGGAGCAGAAAGCAGATTGCATCCTCTGCGGTGATGACGAGATCGCCTTTGAGGTCATGCGGGAGCTGCGGATGCGGCATATCCTTGTGCCCAACGACCTGCGGGTCGCCAGCCTGTACGACAGCTCCATGCTTGCCAGCATTACACCCTCGGTCTCGGCGGTGCAGTACGATGCCGAGCAGCTGGGCAAGACCGCCTGTCGGATGCTGCTGGACCGGCTGGCCGGAAAAGAGATCGTCATGCGGCAGCTGGAGGGCTATCAGGTCATCCTGCGGGATTCTACCAAGTGGATGGAACGCGCCCGCAGCATCAAATAACGCACCTTCCGTGCCCGCTCCTTTTTCGGAGCGGGCATTTTTGCTCGTTGTGCGGCAAAGGTTGCGCTAAAGTTGCGCGTTTTTTGCCCATGTATCCCGATTTTACCGTCATATTTTCCAGTTTTTATACAACAATCCCGTGAATTTCGTCCATTGACGTGAGCAAAAGAATGCGGTATTCTATGAGTACAGAAAATAGTTGCTCAGATATGCGCAACTAATGAGCGCAACAAAGAGCGCTTGAAGAGTTCAGATTGAGAACGAAGGAGAACTGGATCATGAAAAAGCTGATTTCCCGCCGTAACTTCCTTGCTGCCATGGGTACTGTGGCTGCTGCCGGTGTGCTGACTGCCTGCGGCGGCTCTTCCTCTGGCGCTGCTTCCTCTACTGCCGCTTCCAGCACGGCTGCATCTGCTGCGGAGAGCTGGGGCGATGTGAAGCTGACCATGTGGGGCGCAGAAGAGGACCAGACCATGCTGCGCGAGATGGCCGATGCTTTTATTGAGCAGAATGCGGACAAGGGCAATGTGACCATTGAGATCGGTGTGCAGTCCGAGTCCACCGCAAAGGACACCGTTCTGGCTGACCCGGAGTCTGCCGCAGACGTTTTCGCCTTTGCAGACGACCAGCTGAACGAGCTGGTGAACGCCGGTGCACTGCAGGAAGTGCTGCTGAACCCGGACGACGTCAAGAGCCGCAACCTGCCCGGCTCTGTGGGCGCTGCTACCCTGAACGATAAGCTCTACGCCTACCCCATGACCGCCGACAACGGCTACTTCCTGTACTATGACGCAAGTGTTCTGACCGCCGAGGATGTGCAGAGCATGGACACCATGCTGGAAAAGGCTGCTGCCGCCGGCAAAAAGTTCATGATGAGCGTGAACGACGCATGGTACATTTACAGCTTCTACGCCGGTGCCGGTCTGGTGGCAACGCTGGCCGATGACGGCGTCAACACCGTCTGCAACTGGAACGAGGCTCCGGGTGCAGATGTCACGCAGGCCATTCTGGACATCACCGCAAACCCCGGCTTCAAGTCCGGCAAGGACGCCGACATCGTTTCCGCCATCAAGGACGGCAGCTGCTGCGCCGCCATCTCCGGTACATGGAACGCCAGCACCGCCGAGGAGGCATGGGGCGAAGGCTACGCCGCCACCAAGCTGCCTACCTACACCCTGAACGGCGAGCAGGTCCAGATGGGCTCCTTCTCCGGCTACAAGCTGGTGGGCGTCAACCCCCACAGCGCTAACGTGGGCGTGGCCATGATGCTGGCCGACTTCATCACCAACGAGGACAATCAGATCAAGCGCTTCAACGACCGCAAGCTGGGTCCCTCCAATATTAACGCCAATGCCTCCGAGGCTGTGCAGTCCGCACCCGCTATTGCCGCATTGGCCGAGCAGAGCTCTTACGCCACCCTGCAGCGGGTAGGCGCAAACTACTGGAGCTCCGCTGAAAGCTTGGGCGAGATCCTTGTCTCCGGCGATACGCAGGGCAAGACCACGCAGCAGCTGATGGATGACACTGTGGCTGGTATCACCGCACCTGTGGCACAGTAAGCTTTGACTTTTCCGGCGGGCACGCGGCAGAATGCGGTGTGCCCGCCTTTTATCGCAAGACAAAAAGCAGCATCCTGTTTGCTGTAAAGCCCTCTGCAACAAGAAAGGAGTTGACTTCTGTGGCAGAAATGGTCCTTACGCCGCCCTTGCGGGCGGATGGCCGGGAGCCGAATTTCCTTCAGAAGTTCGGTCACGCATTCGTTCACGGAGATATTTTTACAAAGCTGTCCCTCGTTGTCTGGGGTCTGGGCTACATCGGCCATGGCCAGCTCATCAAGGCGCTGCTGGTAACGCTGGTGCAGGGACTGGGGCTGTATTTTCTGGGTGCCTCCGGCATTCCGGCGCTGAAAAAGTTCGGCACGCTGGGCACGGTGCAGATGGAGATGCAGTTCAACCCCCTTACCTTAAAGAACGAGGTTAACAACTACGACAACTCGTTTGCCATCCTGCTGCTCAGCGTGATCGC
>ERZ1026854.270-NODE-270-length-37669-cov-6.156777_pt1 | contig 37669 bp, 28 predicted proteins | sample MGYA00380157_ERZ1026854 | MGnify/ENA primary metagenome ERZ1026854 (study PRJEB33269, sample SAMEA4719793) | human gut metagenome | biome: human-associated habitat; feature: organic feature; material: feces | place: Cameroon | collected 2013-10 ... | reverse complement strand
CTAAAGATAAATTCATCGTTATGGATGAGAACTCCAAAGATACAGTTTGGTGGACTTCTGATGAATACAAGAACGACAACCATCCTGCAACACAGGAAGCTTGGGACGCTTGTAAAGAAATTGCAAAGAAAGAACTTTCTAATAAGAGACTTTTCGTAGTTGACGCATTCTGCGGTGCTAACGCTGATACTCGTATGGCTATCCGTTTCATCGTTGAAGTTGCATGGCAGGCACATTTCGTTACAAATATGTTCATCCAGCCAACCGCTGAAGAACTTGAAACATTCGAGCCAGATTTCGTTGTATACAATGCTTCTAAAGCAAAAGTTGAAAACTATAAAGAACTTGGCCTGAACTCTGAAACAGCTGTAATGTTCAACATTACATCCAAAGAACAGGTTATCATCAATACATGGTACGGCGGAGAAATGAAGAAAGGTATGTTCTCTATGATGAACTACTTCCTTCCACTGAAAGGTATCGCAGCTATGCACTGCTCCGCTAACACAGACCTCAACGGAGAAAACACAGCAATCTTCTTCGGACTTTCCGGAACAGGTAAAACAACTCTTTCCACAGACCCGAAACGTCTCCTGATCGGTGATGACGAACACGGCTGGGATGACAACGGCGTATTCAACTTCGAAGGTGGATGCTACGCAAAAGTTATCAACCTTGACAAAGATTCTGAGCCGGACATCTACAATGCAATCAAACGTAACGCTCTTCTTGAGAACGTAACAGTTGATGCAAACGGAAAGATCGACTTCAACGATAAGAGCGTAACAGAGAACACTCGTGTTTCCTATCCAATCGACCACATCGAAAAAATCGTTCGCCCGATTTCTTCTGCGCCGGCAGCTAAGAACGTTATCTTCCTGTCCGCAGATGCATTCGGTGTACTTCCGCCAGTATCTATCCTGACAGAAGCTCAGACACAGTACTACTTCCTGTCTGGATTTACAGCAAAACTTGCTGGTACAGAGCGTGGAATCACAGAGCCTACACCTACATTCTCTGCTTGCTTTGGCCAGGCATTCCTGGAACTGCATCCAACAAAATATGCAGAAGAGCTTGTTAAGAAAATGGAAAAGAGCGGAGCAAAAGCTTACCTCGTTAACACAGGATGGAATGGAACAGGCAAACGTATCTCCATCAAAGATACTCGTGGTATCATCGATGCTATCCTCAACGGAGATATCAACAACGCTCCTACTAAGACAATTCCTTACTTCAACTTTGAAGTTCCAACAGAACTGACAGGTGTTGACACAGGAATCCTTGACCCACGTGACACATATGCAGACGCTGCTCAGTGGGAAGAAAAAGCAAAAGATCTTGCTGCAAGATTCATCAAGAACTTTGCTAAATATGAAGGAAATGAAGCTGGTAAAGCACTTGTTGCTGCTGGTCCTCAGTTATAATTTCATAACAAATAGCAAAACCAAAGGGGCTGCCGTTTAACGACAGCCCCATACTTTTATCTATACTCTTTATATCTATACCCAAACCTACTACGAAACGAGATGATAACACATGAGTTGGTATAATGAAGCAATTTTTTATCATATTTATCCTTTAGGTCTGACTGGTGCTCCAAAACAGAATGATTACGCAGAACCTGTACATCGCCTGAATACTCTCCTTCCATGGATCAGCCATATCAAAGAAATTGGATGTACTGCACTGTACATCGGACCACTCTTCGAAAGTGTCGGTCACGGATACGAGACAACTGATTATAAAAAGCTTGATTCCCGCCTTGGAACAAATGAAGATCTGACCGCTTTTGTCAAAGCCTGTCATGAACAGGGCATCAAAGTAATCTTTGATGGAGTGTTCAATCATACCGGACGAGATTTCTTTGCATTCAAAGATATTCAGCAGAATCGTGAAAATTCAAGATATCTGAACTGGTACTGCAATGTTAATTTCTGGGGAAATAACGAATATAACGACGGTTTTTCCTATGACAACTGGGGCGGATACAATCTTCTTGTCAAATTAAACCAGCGTAATCCGGAAGTCCAGAATTATATCTGTGATGTAATTCGCTACTGGGTATCTGAATTCGACGTCGACGGAATCCGTCTGGATGCTGCCGATGTACTTGACTTTGACTTTATGCGCGCCCTTCGTCGTACTGCTGATGAAGTCAAACCTGATTTCTGGCTGATGGGTGAGGTTATCCATGGTGATTACAGCCGTTGGGTAAATGGAGAAACTCTGCACAGTGTAACAAATTATGCCCTGCATAAAGCTCTTTACAGCGGACATAATGATCACAATTATTTTGAGATTGCGCATACTGTAAAATATCTCCAGAATATGGGAAATCTGGATCTCTATAATTTTGTAGACAACCATGATGTTGAAAGGATCTATACAAAGCTATCCAACAAAGCACACTTTGCTCCGGTACATGTACTGCTTTATACCCTTCCAGGTATTCCAAGTATTTACTACGGATCAGAATTCGGTATCGAAGGACGCAAGGAACGTTCTTCTGATGACAGTCTTCGCCCTGCTCTGGATTACGATAAATATTCTGATGCAATAAATATTAATCCATGTACTGCTCTTATCGCAGCCCTTGGAAAAATCCGCCAGAACACGCCTGCTCTGAGCTACGGAAGTTATACTGAACTGCAGCTGACAAACCGTCAGTTTGCCTTTGCACGTGATCTGGATGGTGTACGTGTCATTGTAACCGTCAACAACGATGATAACGATGCCTGCATGAATCTCCCTGCTGGAAATGCAGCTGAATATATCGGCACTCTTTCAGGACAGAAGGTTACTGTTGAAAATGGCCGCATTAATGTCACAGTGCGCGCCAATAGCGGTGAGATCTGGGTACCGGCAGGTGATATGCCGGAATATACACCTGTAGACATTGAAATAGCACCTGAAGAACCAGAGAAGACTATTTCTGCTGATGAGGCTCCTGTATCCAAAGAAGAGCATACCGAAGAATCTTCAACTAAGACTATCGAAGAATGTATTACAGAAGATGACTCCACTGTAGAAGATTCAGATGAAAAAGCACCAGTCAAGGTTGACCTGACTAAATCACCGGATGATATGTCAGTTGAAGAACTTCAGGCAGCTATTCTTGCTAAAATGGCAAATAATGGACCGGTTACTGAGCAGATGAAGAAAACTGTCTATGATAATATCTGGCATGATTCTCTTATCAACTGGCTCAGGAGTTTTCACTGATTCATCAAGCACTTAACTAACAGAATTTAAAAAGAGGGAAACTGTTCAACATATATCTGTATGAACAGTCTCCCTCTTTATATTTTATAGTATTCTATCAGTTAGTTTACTGTATTGCATTGTTATGCACATTTCCTGTTAATCTCTGTCTCAGTTCTCCACCAAGCATTGTCACAAATACACTTACGACGAATACTGAAATACATCTGTCCAGATAATCAGTCAGGAACTGTACTGCAAAAATACTTCCTGTCAGACCAAGCGGTGTTTTGGAAAGAAGCTGTACCAGGATAGAAGATCCTGAAGAAGTTACACCACCAAACAGAACTGCATTGATTACAGAACTAACAATCGTTCCAGGAACTGTGATAATTGCCGCAGCTGCCAATACTTTTACTTTTTTTACTGACATACGGCGAAATACCAGTCCGCTCATAATACCAGTGATCATACCAACCGGTGCAAAATACAGGGAATAAATATCAACTGTCATTCCCATAAAAATTCCACTAAGCAGGTTTGGCAGCATACCAAACCACGGTCCAAGAATTGCTCCTGTAAGAATTGTTCCAATACTGTCCAGATATACCGGCAGTTTCATAAAAAGAGCAATCTGTCCGCCAACAATGTTAATTCCTACCGCAAGTGCTACCAGACAAATCTGATAAGCATTGATTTTTTTGTCTTTTTTCATCTTTCAGCCCTCACTTTACAGTTCATGCAGAAGTCCAAGTTCTTCTGATTTCCATCTGCTTCCGTCTTTTTTTCTAAGTACCCGTTCCATAAAGAACATAAAGAATTTCTCAGAATCGGTTTCTGTAAGAATTCTGCTGTTTGGTTCTTTTCTCCAGAAGTTCATGGAATCAACGACTGTCTGTCCTCGACACAGCCCGTCGGTTGCCACTGCTGTAAAGCTGTCAAATCCATCACACATGGAGCGATCAATAAAATATGCCACTGCCAGCGGGTCATTGATCACACATCCAATAATGCCTTCCTGTTCCCAGTGAAAATCCATATAAAATCCCGTGATCTTTCGGATAAACTCTCCTGTCGCCGGATCCAGACGGCACATATATTCCAGTCTGTTCGGAGTCAGAACAATTTCTCTTGTAACATCGAGACCAATCATATGAATCTTATTATTTTCTTTCGCAAAAAGATCGTATACAACTGCTGCTGCATCAGGATCACACCAGTAATTATATTCCGCAACCGGTGAACAGTTACCATGGCTTTTAAAGTTTCCGCCCATAGACACAAGTTCTTCCACGTTAGCAATCAGCTCCGGTCTTTTAGAAAACACCTTGGCGAGGTTCGTCATCGGACCAAGTGCAATAATAGAAATCTTCTCTTTCTCCAGAATTTCTGTCAGAAAGTCAACTGCACTCTGCTTCTCGCATTCTCCATCTACTTCCGGCAAAAAGCTCTCGCCTAATCCATCCATACCATGCGTATCTCTGGCATCGATATACTCTTCTCGAAGCGGAACTTCTTCCCCGATATAAACCGGAATCTCAAGTCTTCCAAGCTGTTTCAGTACTTTTCTGGCATTTACAGCTCCCATATCTGATGGAACATTGCCTGAAACTGTGGTTATTGCCACGATATCAAGTTCTGGTGAATTCGCCGCAAGCATGATTGCGAGTGCATCATCGATTCCCGGATCACAGTCTATAATAATTTTGCGCATAAAAAAACTTCCAACCTTTCCTTCTTCTATGAAAATTATTTTAATAATCCTCCACAGAAAAAGGCATCATCGATTGAAAGATACCTGAATGACCTAGTTTTTTATACTGGGAGGGTTTCGAACCAGTTATGTAATTGTCGTTCCTTACGAACTATTTTGCATTGTATCAAAAGAAGCTTTAAAATGCAAGTATTTTTTACATTTCAAAGCTTCTTCTGTTAAACTTTTTTATTCAAACAGTTTTTTTACCATTTCTGCATCAAAGGTCACAGAAGACACATGATTTACTTCTATCTGATACAGTGCATTTGCTGCAATATGCTCTGCTGCCTGCTCCAGATCACGAATACCAGATGTATCAGCAAACTGTTCAATGACTGCATCCAGTCCATCCGGTGCAACCACGCACTCTTCTTTTTTGAGACTCATACGCTTCAATACTTTTGGAAGTGCAAATTCTGAGAAAATAATTTTCTTTTCTTCTGAAGTATAATCCGGAAGTTCAATGACCGCAAAGCGGGACATCAAAGGAGCACTGATCTGTGACTTATCATTTGCTGTTGCAATCGGATATACACCAACAGTAGGAACCATACATTCCATATAGTTGTCTGTGAATCCCAGATTATCGAGCAGTGTCAGCAATACATCTGCCGGATTACCATTTCCTTTACCATTTGTAGCCTTATCAAGCTCATTGATAATAAATACCAGATTGGATTCCCCGGACATGGAAAATGCCTCCATAATAATTCCCGGCTTTGCATTTGCATAAACACGTGAACTTCCGGTAAGCTGTTCCGGATCATTGATCGAACTCATATCCAGTGTAGTCCATGGAAGCTTCAGAATGCGGGCAACCGCATAGGCAATCTGTGATTTACCGGTTCCGGCCGGACCGACAAGAAGAAGTCCGTATGCTGGAAGTGTATGTGTACGGTTGATCTGAATGATTGTCTCAATAATTCTCTGTTTCACTTTTTCCATTCCGTAAAGTTCTTCGTCCAGAATACGACGTGCCTCAACTGGATCAATAGATTCAAAATAATTATTTTTCCACTGAATGTTCATCATAATGGACAATGCTCGCTGTGCATGTCTTCTCTCTTCCTGCGAAACCTCATGTGATTTTGCTACAGCAAGGTTTCTTCGTGCCCACAGGCGGATATTGTCCGGCATGGTTCTTCCGGCGCATACCATAAAATCTGTAATGCTCTGAATGCTGGTAAGCTTCATGTCATCACCATCTTCTGCTTCTTCGTCATTTTCAGAAAGGTCTTCCGGTGCATTGCTTGCCAGCAGACGTTCGATCATAAACTGAAGAAATCCGTCCTCAGCTGAAAGCTTGGTTCCACCTCCAAATGCTGTCTCACGAATCTTATAAACGGCATAACCCGTCTCTTTGTTCTGTCCCGATAATCGTACACTGATATGGTTTTCTCCCAGCCATTTAACGAGACTCACAAAACGTGCGTCTATCTTCAGAATATCTGCCGGAATATCCCCATCCTCTTCTTTAAATTCAAAAGCCGATTTCTGATTTGGATTGGAAAACACTCCACATGAATGATGTTTCCACTGACGATTTTTATTATCAATAATTAAAATTGGTTTTTCAGGTGATGGTTTCTTTTCATTTGACTGAAAAGTCGTATAGGTACATACTGGATTTTTCTTTTCTGTTTCTGCATTACTGAAATCAAATACTGGCATAATAATCTGTCACTCCTCGTCTGTTTTATTCTGTCTTTTCCATAGCTTATTCGAATGAATTCCCATCATATTCCTGTCGCGGAAATTCAATCCAGCTTCAATCCTGCAAGAGCCTGTGCGAATGCATTATTCACCGGTTCTGCAGCTTCTTTCTGCTGTTTTTTCAGGTATTTCTGTACATCCCGCTTATTAACACCTGCGCCTTCTTTCGCTCTTCTTGCCTGAAAAGAAGAAAGCTTTTCTTTATATCCACATACACATACAAATGTCTCTTCTTTGCCTTTGACAAGCATTTCCATACGCTTATGACACTTTGGACAACGCGCATTTGTTGTACGTGAAATTGTCTCTCTGTAACCACACTCACGGTCCTGACATACCAGCATCTTACTGTTCTTGCCATTTACAGCAAGCATTCGTTTTCCACAATGCGGACAGATTTTATTAGTAAGGTTATCATGCCGGAATGTTCCTGAACCTGTTTTAATCTCACTTACGATTTCATCTGTATATTCTCTTATTCCGTCAAGAAAAACTTTCTGTTTTAATTTACCCTTTGAAATATCAGACAGTTTCTTTTCCCAGTCTGCAGTAAGTTCCGGCTTTTTCAGATCTTCCGGAACCAGTTCCAGAAGCTGCTTTGCTTTGGATGTCAGATAAATCTCATTTCCTCTCTTCTCCATAAGAAATGTGTGAAAAAGTTTTTCTATAATATCCGCTCTGGTTGCAACAGTTCCAAGTCCGCCAGTTTCTCCCAGTGTTTTAGCTGCCTGTGCATCTCTGGAAGACATATATTTCACTGGATTTTCCATTGCTGCCAGAAGTGTTGCCTCAGTAAAATGTGCCGGTGGCTTTGTTTTTCCTGATGTCAGACGACTCATATCTATATGAAGTTTTTCGCCCTGCTTCAGTACCGGAAGATTCTGATCTCTCAGTGTCTGCTCTTCTTCCTCATCCTCTTCATTTCCACCTTCATAGACTTCTTTCCATCCTGCATTTACAACTGTTTTACCACTTGCCACAAATGTCTGACCTGCCGCCTTTGCTTCCATGGAGGTCTGTTCATATTCAAATGGTGGGTAAAGGACACTTAAAAATCTCCGTACAACCATATCATATATTTTGCGTTCTTCATTCGTCATATGCTCCAGCTGTACAAACTGTTCTGTTGGAATGATTGCATGATGATCACTGACCTTTTTATCATCTACAAAACTTCCATTTGTATGAATCGGTTTGCTGATCAACACACCGGCCAGTTTCCTGTATGGTCCCGTACCACAGGCCTTCAGTCGTTCTTTGATCGTAGGGACAACATCCTTTCCGATATAACGTGAATCCGTTCTCGGATACGTAAGCACCTTGTGATTCTCGTATAATCTCTGCATGATATTGAGTGTTTCTTTTGCTGAGAAACCGTATTTCTGGTTTGCCTCCCGCTGAAGAGTTGTCAGATCATACAGACCCGGTGCCATCGTTTTCTTTGGTCTGCTTGTCACAGATACGACTTCCAGTGCTGCACCGGAACTGTTTCTCTGAATCTCTTCTGCACGTTCCTTCTGGAAGGTACGATAACTTCCACTCTTTGTATCTTTCCAGGTCCACTGCACACCACCTGCCTGAAGAGTCGCTCCAAAATACTCTTCCGGTTTAAATTTTCGAATCTCTTCTTCTCTTCTTGCAATGATCGCAAGTGTTGGTGTCTGTACACGGCCACAGGAAAGCTGTGCATTATGTCTGCAGGTCAGTGCTCTTGTTCCATTGATTCCAACCAGCCAGTCTGCCTCCGCTCTGGCAACTGCCGCACGATAAAGATTATCATATTCTCTGCCATCTTTGAGATTATGAAATCCATCTCGAATTGCCTTATCTGTTACTGAAGAGATCCACAGACGTCGAATCGGCTTATGACATCCGGATTTATCAAGAATCCATCTCGCCACCAGTTCTCCTTCTCTTCCGGCATCTGTTGCTATAATAACATCTCGGATATCTTTTCGAAACAGCTGCGTCTTAACTGCCTGATACTGTTTGGAAGTCTGTCGAATGACTACCAGTTTCATCTTATCCGGCATCATCGGCAGAGTTTCCATATCCCATTTCATATATTTCTTATCATATTCTTCCGGATCTGCAAGAGTTACAAGATGTCCCAGTGCCCACGTCACTACGTATTCTTTACCCTCCAGGCTTCCATTTCCTTTTTGGGTACAGTTCAGCACCCTTGCAATATCTCTTGCTACAGACGGTTTCTCCGCTATTACCAATGACTTCATATTTGTGCCTCTTTCTCAGGTTCTATACTACTAATTCGTTTTGATGTGAGTATATCATATCACAATAAAAAAAGGAAGGTAAGCTACCTTCCAATTTTGTATCCCACACCACGCACAGTCTCAATCAGATCTCCGGCTGTTCCAAGTTTCTGTCTTAGTGTCCGTACATGTACATCGACTGTCCTGCTTTCACCATCGAATTCATATCCCCATATCTGGTTAAGAAGCTGTGTTCTGGACAACACCATTCCACTGTTTTTCAGAAGAAGTGCAAGCATTTCATATTCTTTTAAGGTAAGATTTACCGGTTCCTGATCTACAGTCACAACGTGTTTTGACGGACAGAGATACAGATTTTCCAGATGATATTCCTCTGCTCCCTTATCTTCTGTACGTCGAAGTCTGGCTTTAATTCGGGAAATCAGTTCCATCATACGGAATGGTTTCGGAATATAATCATCAGCACCACTGTCCAATCCCATGACCACATCATATTCTGTTCCCTTTGCAGTCAACATAATAACCGGAAGCTTACGTGTGTCAGGTCTGGTACGCAGCTTTTTCAGAATCGAAATTCCATCTTCCTCCGGAAGCATGATATCCAGCAAAATCAGTGCCGGTATTTCTTTCTCCAGTTCTTTCCAGAATAGAGATGGCCGTTCAAATCCTTTTGCTTCCATTCCCTGACTCTTTAAAGTATATACTACAAGTTCTCTTATGCTTTCGTCATCTTCTACAAGATAGATCATTTATTTCCTCCTGCCTGCTTATCTAACGTTTTTTCTGTAATGTTATTACTTTAATATATAAACAGATTCTTTTTTTTCTTTCTGCAAAGTATAAAAAACAAACGTTAAATTTCCCGTCTGTGCAGTGTTAAATGTTTGTAAATTTCTGTCAGACATGCTATGATAAATGCGAACACAATGGAGGAAATCATGTATTATTTTATAATAAATCCAAACTCCCGCTCCGGCAAAGGCGGATTGATCTGGAAAGATCTTGAAACTGTTTTGCAGGAACGGCATATCGAATATAAAACTTTTTTTACAGAATATAAAGGACACGCAGCGTTACTTTCCGCATCGATCACATCTGACATCCCGCCCGGTGATTCTCTTAAACTGGTTGCAGTCGGCGGTGACGGTACAATTCAGGAAGTACTGACCGGTATCAGTGATCTTTCCCGCGTTATCTTTGGCTATATTCCAACCGGATCCGGCAATGATTTCTGTCGGAGCATGAAGCTTCCGCAGGATCCCAAAGAAGCTCTTGAACTGGTTCTTTCAGACAGACGCCCTCACCCTATGGATGTTCCCCATATTTCCTGCGGTTCTAACAGCAGTCGTTTTGCAATCAGCTGCGGAATAGGCTTTGATGCAGGTGTTTGCCATGAGGTCAGTGTAACACCCATGAAAAAACTTTTAAATAAGATCGGTCTGGGTAAACTGGTCTATCTTTTTGTTGCTTTAAAACAGCTGCTTTTTCTGAAGCCATCTCCTATGACACTGATCATGGACGGTGATAAAACAGCAGAATTTTCGAAAGTATATTTCACAGCTGTCATGAACCAGAAATACGAAGGCGGTGGGTTTAAATTCTGTCCGGCCGCAAGCCCTTCCGATGGTTATCTGGATATAATTGTTGTCGACGGCCTGAGCAAGCCCAAGGTTCTGCTCTGCCTCCCTACTGCATTCTTCGGAAAACATACTCATTTCCGTGGAATCCACATTTTCCGCTGTAAAGAGGTTACGATTCACAGTGATGTTACTCTTCCGGTACATAAAGACGGAGAATCTGCCGGTCTTATGAATGATTTTTCCGCATCAATGGAATCTCAGCAGATTAATATAATTTCATAAAAAATAAGACTTCTGACGAAATACGCTTTTCATCAGAAGTCTTTTTGTATATCCTGTTCTTATGATTTTGTCAGTTGAAACCGTAGAATTTCTGACACACTTTATATGCTGCTACAAACATCTTACGACCGCCTCTTCCCGGAAGATTCGCAGCACGTCCCAGAATACTGTATCGAAGCTTATGATACAGCCAGAGATCCTGTTCGCGGATATATTCCAACATTTCTTTTTTCTTATCAAGTGCTTCCTGTGTGCCGGCACGAACCAGCATGATAGATGAAACTGTTGTGATAATATCCAGATAACTGAGCATATATTTCTTCAGATGCTTGTTATCAAACTGACATCTGTGAAAAGCATCTGCCATCAGTTTATTTACGCGGATCTGCTGGTCAATTCTTTTGATCATTACTTTCTCATTAACAGACTGGTCATCTCTTCCGATAAAGTAACGATAGAAATTCACATCCAGATAATACATATTTTTAACTGACGGAAGTGGTTCAAATGCAAACAGATTATCCACATAGAATGTATGCTTTGGCAGCTCTAATCCACATTCATGGAGAAGTTTGGTACGATAAATAATAGAATGCATCAAAAGGTATTTGCCCTTCGGCATATGCACACTGTCCCAGCCAAAAATTTCGTTAACCGGGAGGCAATGTCTGTACTGCATGACTTTCTTGCGGGTCGCTCCCTGCTTCTCATAGACAAAGTTACTGATCAGCATATCCAGTGTCCTCGGTCCGCGTGTCAGCTCTGTCAGTGTACGAAGGATCTGCATATACGCTTCTTCGTTTACCCAGTCGTCACTGTCTACAACCTTAAAGTAAAGACCTGTCGCATTACGGATTCCGGCATTGACAGCTTCTCCATGTCCACCATTTTCCTGATGGATAGCTTTGATGATCGTCGGATATTTCTCTGCATATGCATCTGCAATCTCTGCTGTGCGGTCAGAAGATCCATCATTAACCACAAGGATTTCAACCTCTTCCCCACCCTTTAACAGTGATTCAATACATTTGTCCATATATGCTTCTGAGTTGTAACATGGAATTGCTATACTCAACAATTTCATTTTTCTGTTTCCTCCTTCATGTACTTTACATAAGCTCTGAATGCAGATGGGATCGCATACTGCCTTTCAGACTGTTTCTTCTCTGCAAAAATAAATGGCATTTCTCTGTCTGTATCCAATGATGCCACACGAATCAGATAACCGGTCATTCTCCACTCAATATGCGAAAAAACATGTTTTGCATCCGGGAGTTTCTCAATATAGAGTGGTTCCAGCTGCATACGTTCCACTTCTGCCAGTACTTCATCGCGTGAAAGATGTCCCTCCAGATTCGGAAGTTCATATAAACCGGCGAGAAGCCCTTTCTTCGGTCGTTTTTGTATGACTGTTTTTTCTCCATCCTGTATTACAAGAACAGTACGATTTTCCAGACTTCTCTGCTTCTTCGGTGCTTTGACCGGTAGTTCCTCTACTATGCCATGCTGATATGCCAGACAAAATTTTGCTATCGGACAATCTTCACAACGTGCCGGACCATTTGGCACACATACAACGGCTCCAAGTTCCATCATTGCCTGATTGAAGTCTCCCGGACATTCCTGCGGTATTACCTCCTGCAGTTTCTCTTCTGCCTGCCGACGTACAGACTGCTTCATGATATCCTGCCTGTCTTCGGTAATTCTCGACAGCACACGGAGGACATTTCCATCCACTGCCGGAACAGGAATCTGATATGCAATTGATGCAATCGCCCCTGCTGTATAATTTCCAATCCCTTTCAGTTCAAGAAGCTGCTTATAGGATGCCGGAAGCTTCCCTCCATAGGTGCTGACTACTGTCTGTGCTGCCAGCTGCATATTACGGACACGATTATAATATCCCAGCCCTTCCCACAATTTCATCAGCTTTTCCTCCGGACATGCTGCCAGTGCCTGTATGTCCGGCAGTTCTCCGATAAAACGCTTAAAATAAGGTTTCACAGCTTCTACTCTGGTCTGCTGAAGCATAATCTCCGACACCCACGTATAATAGGCATTGTTCTGATCTCGCCACGGAAGCTGTCGTCTGTTGTCCCTGTACCATTCCAGAAGAGGCTGTACAATGTTATTCAGATTGCCTGCCATTTTCTCCATTTTCATATTCTTTTCTCTTATTTTTCTCAGTATGTTTTAGTATAACACACTTTTGCTCAAATGCCAGTTGATTTTTTTATTTTACCAGATAAAATATTATGTTACGGGAAGCTCCTTTTATTCCTGAAGAATACGGTTTTGGAAAAATTGTCTAAAAAAAAGCATGGAAGATTTTAATTTCATTTCTTCCATGCTCATTTTATTTCTGCTTATTTCATAGCTGTTCAGAACCCTCTCAGCTACCCTATTTCTTAGTACATTTAAATTTCAGATAAAGCACCAGCCCGGCAAGAATTGCAAGGATCACAATAATGTATCCAATTTTTGCTGCAAGGCTTGTTGTGTAAGAATCAATAAAAGTAACAATTCCAATCAGAATCAATGCTACTCCGGATCCCCATGTCATTTTCTTTTCATCGTATTTTTCTTTACGAAGCTTCGTATTACCGCCTTTCAGAAAAATATCTCCATGTCCTGTCAGAAGCATAATTCCAACGATCAGTGCTGCTCCTGCAAGAACAAAATCAAACGATCTGTCCATTCTTTTCTCCTGTATTTAGTTTATTTAATAAAAGCATACGATCGGAACGCCATACTGTATCAAATCATACAGAATTCCTGCATTCTCCGAAGGCATATTGATACATCCATGAGATCCGTCTGTAAGATAAATGTCACCGCCGAACTCATCTCTCCATGATGCATCATGGAAACCAATTCCTCCATCAAACGGCATCCAGTACTGTACCTTTGATTCATATTCATAGCTTCCATCAGCTTTCATACTTCCACGCAGAACATCCGGACTCTTCTTGTAATACAAGGTAAAGATACCCGCATGCGTCTGACGATCTGCATAACTCATATTACCGGATACAAAATCAGATTCAAAAATATCCGATCCATTCTGATAATAATACATATGCTGTTCACTTAAGTCCACTTCTATATAGGTATTACCCAGGTCATTTATACCATATGCATTCGCAGTCTGTGAATAAACAGGCTCTCGGGTAGTCTGTGTACCGGACTGAATTTCCTGGCTCAGCTGTGCAGCCTCTGCTGCCTGGTCTATCTTCCATCCATATACAGAACTTGATACGTAAACAGTTCTGCCGCTTGTTGTCTGAAATTCTCTTTCTGTACCAACTGTGTCATATGTTGCTGCGAGCTGTGCTACATAATCTGCCACATGCTGCTGGAAGGAATTATCATCCCAGACCAGTTGCCCTTTCTCATCAAACTGCAGCCAGTCTTTAATCGTATCTCCATTCAGAGTCGTAGTCTGATCACCAAAGGTATACGTAATGCTTGCTTTGGTATAATTATTGCATGCTTCCAGTGCGGACTGCAATGCCGGATCATCACTGGTCACTTCTGCATCCACATATGCTTCCGGTGTGTCACCAAAGTTTACAGATGCCTGTCCTGCTTCTACTGCTGCATCCAGAACCTTGTATGCTGCCTTGATATCCAGCTTACTTCCGACAGTTTCCGGAACGATCACAAACTGACCATTCTGATATGCCACATATGCATTCTCTGGTTCTGTCTGATTCTCTGCCTGTGCACAGCTCAGTGATTTCAGTTTTTCCTGTAACTGAGTTCTGTTATAGCCGGTATTTTCAGATACTGTATAACTTTTCTGCTCATACAGACCTTTTATCCATTCATATGGTTTCTGTTGTTTCAGTAGCTTCAGAACTTCCCCTGTGGAAAGATACTGATAACTGATATCTGCGCCCGCAATTGTCTGTGGTGACTGATCTCTGGCAGACACCTCAATTGAATAATTCTGGAATTTCTGTTTAAACAGATCCTCAACCTGAGATGCAGTCATCTGCGAACAGTTTACACCATTGATCCAGGTACCTTCAAAAAAACGGTCTGCAAAATAATAACTTGCAGCACCATAAGCACATCCCCCGAGTACAACAAGCATAAGCATGATCAGCCCAAAAATCTTTGCACCTTTATGTTTCTTTGGTGTTTCTGCATTCCGGTACTCTGGTTTTGCTGATTTTTCCTTTTGTTTCTTAACCTCCGGGGATTTTTTCTTTCCGGATTTTTTCTGATCCGGCATCTCCATGTCATCTACCGGAACGTATACTACGGGTTCTGGTCTCGCGGATTTACGACGCTGCCTTACCGGCTGTGGTTCTTCATCATATTCCTCAGATTCCTCATAGTCATCTTCATCTGATTCTTCAATATCTTCGTCCGGTTCCTCTTCAGAGTCCGTATCTTCGTCCTCCTCTGTCCCTTCATCCGGTTCTTCTACAGAATCATCTACCGAATCATCATACTCTCCCAGATCATCCAGTTCTTCATCTTCTAAATCAACTATGATCTTATCCATGGCTGCATTAATTTCTTCTTCGATACCTGTATTCACATCTGATTCCCCGGAAACATCTTCCGGCAATCCATTCTCTATTTCTCTGTTGCTCATCTAATATACTCCCTGAATACAACCATTTTTATCTATTTTTTCCTGTAACGTTTCCATTATAACATACTTCTGTATTTTTGCACCTTAATTTATAGCTTTTTTATATTCTTTTTCTGCTCTTATTATTTAAGAATATTTACCTGTTCTTAATATAGAAATCCCCGGAAATTACTCCGGGGATTCGACTTTAGTCAGTTATATTATTTAAGAATTTATCAGACTATTTTTCAATGAGGAGGCTTTCACCTGTCATATCTGCCGGCTGTTCCATTCCCATCAGCTGAATCAGAGTCGGGATAATGTCTGCCAGACATCCGTTCTCTTTCAGAGTATATTTCGGATCTGCATTTACAAGGATAAACGGAACCGGATTTGTTGTATGAGCAGTCCATGGTTCTCCTGTCTCATAATCGATCAGCTGCTCTGCGTTACCGTGGTCAGCACAGATAAACATCTGTCCGTCAACTTCCTTAAGTGCTTCTACTGCTCTTCCAACACATCCGTCAACGGTTTCAATTGCCTTAACAGCGGCTGCCTGTACACCGGTATGACCAACCATATCCGGGTTTGCAAAGTTGATGATGATCACATCATATTTGTCGGATTTGATTGCATCTACCAGTTTATCACAAACTTCCGGTGCGCTCATTTCCGGCTGAAGATCATAAGTAGCAACCTTAGGAGATTTTACAAGAATTCTGTCTTCTCCCTTGTTTGGTTCTTCTACACCACCGTTGAAGAAGAATGTAACATGTGCATATTTTTCAGTCTCGGCGATACGAACCTGAGTCATATCATGAGCTGCAAGATATTCACCAAATGTGTTCTTAAGAAGTACTTTATGGAATGCAACCAGTTTGTTCTGGATTGTTTCATCATAGTCTGTGAAACATACATAAGTAAGATCCAGCTTCTTAGCTCTTTCAAATCCTTTGAATTCGTCATCACAGAATGCTCTGGTGATTTCACGTGCACGGTCAGGACGGAAGTTGAAAAATACCACGGAATCTTTATCCTGGATTTTTGCAACCGGCTGTCCGTCTTTCTCGATAACTGTCGGAAGTACAAATTCATCTGTCTTTTCATTGTCATAAGAAGCCTGAACTGCAGCTGCTGCGTCTGTACCTTTAACGCCTTCCCCTTCTGTCAGAGCTTTGTATGCAAGTTCTACACGATCCCAGCGGTTATCTCTGTCCATTGCATAGTAACGTCCGGAAACAACACCAATCTGTCCAACACCGATTTCTTTCATCTTGGCTTCCAGCTGTTCGATGAATTCTTTTCCGGATGCCGGAGGTGTATCACGTCCGTCAAGGAAGCAATGTACATAAACTTTGCTCAGTCCTTCTTTTTTTGCCATTTCAAGCAGTGCATACAGATGTGTGATATGACTGTGTACACCACCGTCAGAAAGAAGTCCCATGAAGTGGATTGCAGAATCATTTTCTTTTGCATTCTTCATTGCAGCAAGAAGAGCTTCGTTCTTAAAGAAATCTCCATCATTGATTTCTTTGGTGATTCTTGTGAGTTCCTGATATACGATACGGCCTGCGCCCATATTCATATGTCCAACTTCAGAGTTACCCATCTGTCCATCAGGAAGACCTACAGCCAGTCCACTGGCATTTCCTTTTACAAATGGATATTCTGCCATCAATTTATCCATAACCGGAGTCTTTGCTTCATAAATAGCATTTCCCTCATGTCTGTCATTCAGTCCATAGCCATCCAGGATCATTAAAACGGTTGGTTTTTTACTCATAGTATTCTCCTTTTACTGTATAGTTTTTCCGCATACAAATGCAGTATTTACTTGTATCTTTTCCTCTTATATACTACCAAAAATCTAGAATTTTTCAAGGATTTTATCGTAAAAGCTTAAGGGAAGAACTGATAATTTATCCTTCGTATCCATCTGAAGCTGTTCTAGCCATCCACCACAGATCGCAACAAGAAGTTCCTGCATCATACCACGGGATTCCGGAGCAAACTTCTCCACCCGTTTCACCATCGCTGCCAGACTTTTCAGTCCACCGGACTGTACTTCACTTAGGTTTTCGTATCCGGATGCCTGTAGTGTGGCAAACAGATCCTCGATCAGAACCTTTTTCTGCTCCATCTCCATACCGTCAATCCATTTATGCAAAATTTCTATAAAACGAAGAGCCGTTCTGCTGAGACTGTCTCTGCGTATCAGTGCCGGACCCTGTACTTCCCAGGAAAATCCATCATGCTGAAGCAGTCCTTTACTGGAACTTGCAACAATGACCGGATCTTTTTCATGTTCCAGAAGAGTACCGATAATCGAATACTCTGGAATGATCCGGATGATCTTATCCATCATCTCTTCTGTTTCCGGCAATTCCTGAAATTCTTTTGAAAAACCTGGTCCATCATTGGAATAGACTTCCAGGATCTTTTCATGCGCCTCTTTGCACATGACTGCTCCATAAATTGCAAGATTTCCACCTTTTGAGTGCCCACCAACACGCAGCATTCCGGTGGTATTCTCTGAAACCCGCCGTACATATTCTACAGCACGCTCCTGTGCCGGCACAACACCTGTACTTAAATTGAAATCCTCTTTCCATCCAATGATCGTATCATCCGTTCCACGGAAAGAAACATAGGAAGTTCCATCTTCCAGAACGATTTCCACCGCCGCAAACTGCTGTTCCGCCTCTGTTACAATCTCGTTGACATAATTACGGATCACACTGTTTCCAAATCGGTTTGTCTCTGCCATTTCCAGCATCATAAACGGAGCCAGGCGGATAAATGATTTATCCGCCTCCAGTTCTTCCATCGTATGAAGTTTCATGAATTCTTCTGCCAGATTTTTCAGCTCAATTTCTTTCTGCTCTGCCACTGCTGGAATCCCGTCAAGATTCACATAAGAAAAACAGGCAAGAATCAGGTTATCGACCTCGTTGAACTTTGACTGTTCAAAGGAAAGATCACCTCTCCAGTTGATATAATCCATTATATTTCCCATAAGCCTCTCCTTTTGCGAAAATATTTTTACTCCGTTCACAGAAACAACTTAAGGTATAAAACATATAATACTCTATGAAAATCTTACTCTCCGTATACACGAAGCATACTGCTTACTTTACGCACAGAACTTCTGCTGCTCAGTTCTTCCATAGCAGTGCGGAAATCACCCTCACGAACCTTTGCTGTAATAACGACTACTTCTGCGCTTCCTTCTTTACGGCCCGCCTTCTGAATGATCTGAGCAACACTGACACCATATTTTGCAAATACTGCCGTCATCTCAGCCAGTACACCACAACGGTCTTCTACAAGCAGTCTCATAAAATAGCGGTTATGAGTATCTGCCATTTTCTTGACTGGAAGTTCTTTATAGCAAGTACATCCGATTCTCGCACAGCAACCTGCCTTGATATTTCTTGCTATCTCAAACAGATCTCCAACAACGGCACTTGCTGTCGGCAGTTCACCTGCACCACGTCCATAGAACATTGCATTTTCCACAGCATCGCCATTTACAAATACCGCATTGTAGGAGTCATTTACGGAAGCAAGCGGATGGCTGCTCGGAATCAGCATCGGACAAACGTATGCCTCAATTCCTTCTTCTGTATTCTTCGCAACTCCGAGAAGTTTTATGTCACATCCCATTTCCTTTGCATATTTGATGTCTTTTGCTGTGATCTTTGTGATTCCCTCAATATAAACATCATCAAATACGACTCTGGAATTAAATGCTACCGATGCAAGGATTGCCACCTTACGTCCGGCATCCAGACCTTCAATATCAGCAGTCGGATCAGCCTCTGCATAACCGAGCTCTGTTGCAAGAGCCAGTGCATCCTTAAATTCCATTCCATCCTGGGTCATCTTAGTCAGGATAAAGTTGGTTGTACCGTTCACGATACCCATAACTTCTGCCATATGATTGCCTGCAAGACACTCTTTCAGTGGACGAATGATCGGAATTCCACCGGCTACTGCTGCTTCAAACAGGAAATCCACATGATGTGCTTCGGCTGCATCAAGAAGCTCTTTGCCATGTACAGCGATCAGATCTTTGTTTGCTGTTACCACATGTTTGCCGGCATTCAGTGCAGACAGTATATAACTTCTTGCCGGTTCGATGCCACCAATCAGCTCAATTACGATATCAATATCCGGATCATTTACGATCTCATCCCAGTTATTTGTCAGAATAGCCGGATCTTCCACTTTGGCTGCGGCCTTTTCCAGATTACGCACCAGTATCTTTTTAATTTCAAGCTGACTTCCAAGTTTTGGAAGCATCTCCTCTTTCTGCTTCTGCAGTACCTTATAAACACCTGTTCCTACTGTACCAAAACCCAGAAGGGCTGCACGAATCACTTTTTGTTCCATTTTGGAATGGCTCCTTTCTCCTCGTCTCTGCAATAGCAGAGAGTATTGTACAACTATTTTTTTATAGTATGGTATAAAATGGATTTTGTCAAGCACGGACATTTGTACGTCTGAGAAAAAATACAAAAAGAAGCCGGGTATCTCTCAACCTGGCTGGTTTTGAAATATCCGGCTTCTGAAATCACTTTATTGATGATTATTTGTAGTTTACGATCTTTCCGAAATCTGGTTTCAGAGAAGCTCCACCAACAAGACCTCCATCGATGTCGCCCATTGCAAACAGTTCTGCTGCATTTCCTCCATTTACAGATCCGCCGTACTGGATGCGGATAGCTTCTGCTGTATCTGTATCATAGATTTCAGCAACACACTCACGAATACCTTTACAGATTTCCTGAGCCTGTTCGCTTGTAGCTGTTTTACCTGTTCCGATAGCCCAGATTGGTTCGTAAGCGATAACCATAGTTTTAGCCTGATCTGCAGTTACATTCTGAAGACCAACTTTAACCTGCTGACGGATCCAGTCCATAGTGATGCCCTGTTCTCTCTGCTCAAGAGATTCTCCACAGCACATGATCGGTGTGATACCATGTTCGAAAGCTTTAAGAACTTTCTTGTTAACATCTTCGTTTGTTTCTCCGAAGTAATCTCTTCTTTCGGAATGTCCAAGGATAACATATTTAACACCAGCATCAACCAGCATAGCCGGAGCGATTTCGCCTGTGTATGCACCTTTTTCTTCGAAGTACATGTTTTCTGCTGCTACAGCGATATTTGTACCTTTGCAAGCTTCAACAACCGGAACGATGTCGATTGCCGGAACACCAAATACTACCTCAACTTCTTCGTTAGCAACGAGTGGTTTCAGAGTTTCTACTAATTTAACTGCTTCGCTTGGAGTCATGTTCATTTTCCAGTTTCCAGCGATAATTTTCTTTCTTGCCATTTTTAATATCTCCTTTTTTATTTATCGTTAGCTGCTGCTACACCCGGTAATTCCTTACCTTCAAGGAATTCCAGAGATGCTCCACCACCTGTAGAGATGTGAGTCATCTTATCACCATAGCCAAGGATATTTACAGCTGCTGCGGAGTCACCACCACCGATGATAGTTGTAGCTTCTGTATCAGCAAGAGCTTTAGCAACTGCTTCTGTACCATGAGCAAAGTTCGGCATTTCGAAGCATCCCATTGGTCCGTTCCATACAACAGTTTTAGCATCTTTTACAGCGTCACAGAAAATCTTTTCAGTTTCTGGTCCGATGTCCATTCCTTCCCAGCCATCCGGAATGCATCCACGTTCTACAACCTGGATATTGCAGTCGTTAGAGAAGTCATCACCGATTCTGTTGTCAACAGGAAGAAGAAGCTTAACGCCTTTTTCTTCTGCTTTCTTAAGCATATCTAATGCGTACTGAAGATAATCATCTTCGCAGAGGGAAGTACCAATGTGTCCGCCAAGAGCTTTGGAGAATGTGTAGGACATTCCACCACCAATGATCAGAGTATCAACCTTGTCAAGAAGGTTATTGATAACAGAGATCTTGCTGGAAACTTTAGCTCCACCAAGGATAGCTACGAATGGTCTCTCCGGATTTTCTACTGCATTTCCAAGGAATGCAATTTCTTTTTCCATCAGATATCCAACTACTGCTGTATCTACATATTTGGTAACACCAACGTTGGAGCAGTGTGCTCTGTGAGCTGTACCAAATGCATCGTTTACAAATACATCGCAAAGAGAAGCAAGTTCTTTACTGAACTCATCTCCGTTCTTTGTTTCTTCTGCACGGTAACGTGTGTTTTCAAGAAGGATAACTTCTCCGTCTTTCATTTCAGCTACTGCTGCTTTTACAGTATCATCAACAACAACCGGGCTCGGAACGAATTTAACTTCCTGTCCAAGAAGTTCTGTGAGACGTTTTGCAACTGGTGCAAGTGAAAGCTCCGGTTTTGGTTCTCCCTTCGGTTTGCCAAGATGGGAACAAAGAATGATCTTTCCACCATCTGCGATCAGTTTCTTGATTGTAGGAAGAGCTGCTACCAGACGGTTCTCATCTGTGATCTTACCGTCCTGAAGCGGTACGTTAAAGTCGCATCTTACCAGAACTCTCTGGCCTTTTACATTGATATCATCAACGGATTTTTTATTTAATCCCATGCTAATGTTCCTCCAAATTCATAAAAAATGGGTCCGGTCCAAATCAGACCGGACCCTGACTGAGTCTATAACGTTATTGTTCGATTACAATAACCTGCTCCGTACTCTGACTTATTGGATTAATTATGCTCCAAGAAGTTTGCCAAAGTGTTTGATTGTACGAACCATCTGGCTTGTGTAGGAGTTTTCATTGTCATACCATGAAACAACCTGAACTTCTGTTGTGCCGTTTTCAAGTGGCAGAACCATTGTCTGAGTAGCATCGAACAGAGAACCGAATCTCATACCAACGATATCGCTGGATACGATTTCGTCTTCGTTGTATCCGAAGGATTCGTTAGAAGCTGCTTTCATAGCTGCGTTGATCTGCTCTTTTGTAACGTTTCCTTCAACTACTGCTGTAAGGATTGTTGTGGAACCTGTTGGTGTAGGTACACGCTGCGCGGATCCGATCAGTTTGCCGTTCAGTTCTGGGATAACCAGACCGATAGCTTTTGCAGCACCTGTGCTGTTCGGAACGATGTTAACTGCAGCTGCACGTGATCTTCTCAGATCGCCTTTTCTCTGCGGTCCGTCAAGTGTCATCTGATCGCCTGTGTAAGCGTGGATTGTGCACATGATACCAGATTTGATCGGTGCAAGATCATTAAGAGCCTTAGCCATTGGTGCAAGGCAGTTTGTTGTACAGGATGCTGCGGAGATGATTTTATCTTCGTTTGTAAGACCTTCATGGTTTACATTGTAAACGATTGTCTTAAGGTCGTTTCCAGCCGGAGCGGAAATAACAACGTGTTTAGCACCTGCATCGATATGAGCCTGAGCTTTGTCTTTGGATGTATAGAAACCTGTGCACTCAAGAACTACGTCTACACCGATTTCTCCCCAAGGAAGTTCTGCAGCGTTAGCTTTTGCATAGATTTTGATTTCTTTTCCGTCAACTGTGATAGAATCTTCACCAGCTTCTACTTTGTCACACAGTTCATATCTTCCCTGTGTAGAGTCATATTTTAATAAGTGAGCCAGCATTTTCGGGGATGTAAGGTCGTTGATTGCAACGATTTCAAATCCTTCTGCTCCAAACATCTGACGGAAAGCCAGACGACCGATACGGCCAAATCCATTAATTGCAACTTTTACTGCCATGATAAATTCCTCCTATGAATTGAATGGTTGATTTATGGCGTTTCATTGTTTGTTAAAGAAACGTCAACCTATTGCATATTGTATCGAATCTTATACAAAAATTCAAGTGCATTTTAGAAAAAACATTAGAATTTTCTATATTAATGGAAATGAAAGCATAGCATATGCCTTTTTTGCATGTTATAATAGTTGCAGTCCATACAAAGGGGGATACAAAAATGTCAAATCAAATCTTATGGGACTGCCATATGCATTCTTCTTTTTCTGCTGACTCGAACACATCTATGGAGGATATGATTCGCGAATCAATTCGCTGTGGACTTTCTGGTATCTGCTTTACAGAACATCTGGATCCTGATTACCCACCCACTCCGGATAACGAAACATTTGAACTTGATCTGGACGGATACAGAAACACACTTTTTTCACTTAAGGAAAAGTATCAGTCTGATCTCGAGATCCGTTTTGGGATTGAGCTCGGGATTCAGCCACATCTGTCAGACTTTTTTAAAGAACTACTGGAATCGGTTCCTTTTGATTTTGTAATCGGATCCTCTCACGTTGTTCACGGCTATGATCCTTATTATGGTGAATTTTTCAGAGGACGCAGGGAATCTGAATGCTACCGGGAATATTTTGAATCTATTCTCGAAAATCTTACTTCTTTTTCGGACATGGATGTCTATGGCCACATTGATTATGTTGTACGATATGGACCCAACCAGAACAGAGAATATTCTTATGACCGCTATAAAGATATTCTGGATGAAATTCTCCGCACGATCATTGACAAAGGTCGAGGTATCGAACTCAATACCGGTGGATTTCATTACGGACTCGGCGAACCCAATCCATGCCGTGCCATTATTCGCCGTTACCGTCAGCTTGGCGGGGAGATCATCACAATTGGTGCCGATGCACACAGTCCGGATAAGATTGCCTATGCTTTTGATAAAGCTGCTGATATTCTTGCCGACTGCGGATTTACATATTATACTGTATTCAAAGACCGTAAGCCGGAATTTATCAAATTATGATTCTGACTTTCAGATAAAAAGTTTTTAAGGAGGAATTATCATGGCAAAAAAACGCCTTCAAAAAAAACGTGAAGCAGCCAGAACTGCATCACCCAAAACTACCACACCTATAAAAGAAACCGCTAAAACTGCGGCAATCAACGTCGAAACAACAAAGACTGAAACTCCGAAGGTCGAAACAAAAAAAGTCGAACCTCTCAAAGTTGAAACTGCAAAGACTGATGCTCCAAAGGTTGAAACAAAAAAAGTTGAGCCTGCAAAAGTTGAAACTGCAAAGACTGATGCTCCGAGGGTTGAAACAAAAAAAGTTGAGCCTGTCAAAGTCGAAACTGCAAAAACTGATGCTCCGAAGGTTGCTTCCCAAAAAGCAGCTGCCGAAATCCCAGTAAGGGATGACGACGCGATCTACTGTGAACGTCTTTCCAGACATCTCGATGAACTGAAATGGCTCTACTGTGAGTTATATCAGGATAATCCTTATGTTACTATGCACCTCAATGACCTTCTTACTGTACTCAAGAAATTCTATGATATGAGAAGCAATGACCTCAAAGAGTCTGATATCCGTCGTGCAAAAGATCCAAAATGGTACAAACGCAATGATCTTACCGGAATGATGATGTATGTCAATGCTTTTGCAGGTACACTCTCCAATCTGGAAAAGAAGCTGGACTATGTGCAGGAATGCAATGTAAATTATCTCCATCTCATGCCTCTTCTGGATTCTCCAAAAGGACGCAGCGATGGCGGATATGCCGTTGCTGACTTCCGCAAAGTACAGGAAGAACTTGGAAACATGGATGATTTTGCACATCTGACTTCCGAATGCCATAAACGTGGAATCAGTGTCTGCCTGGACTTCGTTATGAACCACACTTCCGAGGATCATGAATGGGCAAAACGTGCACGTGCCGGTGAGAAAGAATATCAGGATCGTTATTTCTTCTTTGACAGCTACGATATACCGTCTCTGTATGAGCAGACCTGTCCACAGGTATTTCCGACTACTGCACCTGGCAACTTCACATGGCTGGATGATATCCACAAACATGTCATGACGACATTCTACCCTTATCAGTGGGACCTGAATTACCGCAACCCGATCGTTCTCAACGAAATGATCTTCAATATGCTGTACCTTGCAAACCAGGGTGTCGATATCGTTCGTCTTGATGCTGTACCGTACATCTGGAAACAGCTTGGAACCAACTGCCGTAATCTGCCACAGGTACACACCATCGTTCGTATGATGCGTATGATCTGTGAAATTGTATGCCCGGGTGTCCTTCTTCTCGGAGAAGTCGTTATGGCTCCTGAGAAGGTTGTTCCATACTTCGGAACTGTAGATAAACCAGAATGTCATCTTCTTTATAATGTAACAACCATGGCCAGCACCTGGCACACAGTTGCAACCAGAGATGTTTCTCTGCTCCGCCGTCAGCTTGATATTGTAGCAGGACTTCCGCGAGATTATGTTTTCCAGAACTATCTCCGCTGCCATGATGATATCGGTTGGGGCCTGGATTATGATTATCTTGAGAACTTCGGAATCCAGGAAGTTCCTCACAAGAAATATCTGAATGATTTCCTTACAGGAAAATATCCGGATTCCTTCGCAAGAGGTGAACTGTACAATGATGACCCACGCCTTGGGGATGCAAGACTCTGCGGAACCACTGCTTCTCTCTGCGGAATCGAACGTTTTGGATTTGAGCAGAATGAGGAAGGCGTTAACCGTGCAATCCGCTATGACATCACTTTGCACGCTTTCATGCTTTCACAGTCTGGTATTCCGGTCATCTACAGCGGCGATGAGATCGCACAGCTTAACGATTACTCCTACAAAGATGATCCGGACAAAGCTGCCGATTCCCGTTACCTCCACAGAGGAAATTTCCGATGGGATCTCGCTGAAAACCGTAATCGTCCGGAAACTGTACAGGGCAAACTCTTCCCTGTCCTTGACAAGCTGGAACATCTCCGCATGGAACACAGTGTATTCAACAGTGATGTACCGATCCATACCATTGATACCTGGGATGATTCTATTCTTGCTCTTGTTCGCGAAAACGATGAAGAAAAATTCATCGGTATCTATAACTTCAGTGAATTTGACAAAGTTGCATGGATCAATGAAGACGATGGCATCTATACTGATCTGATCTCCGGCCGTGAGCTCGAAGCCAAAGGTGTGCAGATTCCTGCATTCGGATGCTTCTGGCTGTGCAGACGAAAGAAATAAGAGTTATTTGATTTCTGCAAAATGAAGCTTTCAATTTTACATATCCACAAAAAAGCAGCATCATAGCGTTTGCTATGATGCTGCTTTTTATGTTTTTATTTACGAAGCTTATCAATAAATGCTGTGAATTTTCCAGGATTCTCCTGATCCAGTGATCTGGCATAAATACCCTTCAGCCAAACTGTGATCACATCAATCAGAACCGGAGCAAATGTCATCAGAATAAATACAAGAATGATCATTCCAAAATCCAGAGATCCCAGTCCAAGAAGCTTCTGGAATATGACTGCCGCTGCAAAGAATATGAACTGCATTCCGTATATAATCGTCTTACGATATGCATTTAACGGTGCATACACAGTCTTTAATGCTGCCATATAGTTCCATCCTGTAACAAGAACACATGCTGTGTTTAACATATCCGTCGAATGATATACATTCTGACATACCAGCATGATCGCAAATACGCAGGATGAAATGGTCAGTGCGGCAGGAAATGCATTGATAAATACATGCCGCAGAAATGTATGGTCAATCTTCTCATAATTATTTTCCTGTGCAAGTAAGAATGTCGGTATACCTACCGCACAGGCACTGATCAGAGACATCTGGATCGGCTCAAATGGATAAGTGTTTCCAAAGAAAATTGTCAGTAATGACAGCATGACTGAAAACATCGTCTTGATCAGGAACATAGACGCTGCCGTACGAATGTTGTTCACAACTCTTCGTCCCTGATTTACAATGTGCGGCATGGATGCAAAATTCGAATCCAGAAGAACTACATTTGCAATATTCTTTGCCGCATCACTTCCCTGTGCCATGGCAATACTGCAGTCTGCTTCTTTCAATGCCAGTACGTCATTGACACCGTCACCGGTCATGGCTACGGTATGTCCCTGTGACTGCAGAGCCTGTACCATTGCTTTTTTCTGCTGCGGTGTTACACGGCCAAACACACTGTATTGTGCCACTGCATCCTGCAGTTCCTCTTCTGTTGTCAATGTAGTTGCATCTACATAATTTTCGGCATTTTTGAGTCCGGCACGTTTTGCAATTGCAGAAACAGTTACCGGATCATCACCGGAAATAACTTTAAGATCTACTTCCTGACTGTCAAAAAACGCCAGGGTATCCGGTGCTTCCTCTCGAATCACATCGGTCAGAAGCATCAGTGCCAGTGGTTTCAGTCCTTCCGGAAGTTCTGTTCCCTCTGTCATCTGTTCACTGTGTGCCAGTACCAGTACTCGAAGTCCCTCTTCTGCATACTTCTGACAACGTGCGGTCAGTTCCTGATTATCCTCAGGAAACAGAAATTGTGCTGCTCCCATCAGATATGTGCCATTTTCTTCAAAAACAGCACCACTGTATTTTCTGTCAGAAGAAAACGGAATCACATGTTTCAGTGTCATATCCTGTTTCGCCGGAAACTGTTTACGCAGTGCATCAATCGTTGCATTCTGGTCTTTGAGTACATACATCATATTGCACATGATGATGCTGATTTTATTTCTGAATGCAGAGTCTGTCTCTGTTTCCTCGACGCTTTTCCCTGCTGCATCTGCTGATTTATCTGTTTCTTCAGATGTTTCTGTCTCATTTACCGTTTCTACAGTATTTTCATAAGGTTCCACACGCTCCACGCACATGGTTCCTTCTGTGATCGTACCGGTCTTGTCCAGACAGAGTGTGTCGACTCTTGCAAGCGTCTCTATACAATATAATTCCTGTACAAGAGTCTTTTTATTTGCCAGAACCAGTGCTCCAAGTGTCAGTGCTACACTGGTCAGAAGTACAAGACCTTCGGGAATCATTCCAAGAACCCCTGCAACCATGCTTACAACAGAATCTCGGAATGTATCTCCTACAATATAATACTGTTTATAAAACAGCAGAGCCCCAATCGGCACGATAATGATACTGATCACTTTCAGGATCGCATTCAGAGAATTTTTCAACTCTGAATTATGACGCTTAAATTCCTTCGCCTCACTGGTGATCTGTGCTGCATAATTATCTTTTCCGACATGGATGATCTGACAGCTTGCTTCTCCGGAAGTCACAAAACTTCCGGAAAAGAGTTCATCTCCAACATTCTTCGGAAGATTATCCGATTCACCGGTCAGAAGAGATTCATTAACCTCTACACTGCCTTCCAGAACTTTTGCATCTGCCGGTACCTGGTCTCCGGTTTTCAGACAGACAATATCATCCAGCACCAGTTCTTCTGTTGGAACTGTCCACTTCTGTCCTTCACGAATAACAACGGATTTCCTTGCTGTAAGAATTGCCAGCTTATCAATTGTCTTTTTGGCACGAATCTCCTGAGCAATACCTATCAGTGTATTGATCACGATGATACATACAAAAAATGCATTTTTGTAAGAACCGACCAAAAGCACCAGTACCAGAAGTACAATATTCAGAAAGTTAAAAAATGTCAGTGTATTTTCTTTGATAATCTGCTTATAGGTACGGGTATTTGGATTTTCATCCGCATTAACCTTACCTTCTGCGATTCGCTCATTTACCTGTTCGTCTGTAAGTCCTGTCAATCTTTCACCTCACAATTTACTGCAAACAGTGTTCTCAATTTTACTTTCTCTACTCTTCCCCTCACAGCCGCTCTACAAACAGATCAGATATTAATACTCTTCTTCCTCTTCGCCTTCGCTGATATCAGACTTCGGTTTATCAAGACCTTCAATCACGATACCATGTTTCTGTGCGTAATCCCACAGAGCCGCATGAATTGCTTCTTCTGCAAGAAGAGAACAATGTACCTTAACCGGAGGAAGTCCATCGAGTGCTTCCATAACGGCTTTATTTGTAATCTGCATTGCTTCTTCGATTGTCTTTCCTTTGACCATCTCTGTAGCCATACTGCTGGTTGCAACTGCTGCACCACAGCCAAATGTTTTGAATTTACATTCTTTGATGATGTGAGTCTCATCATCGATATCAAGGAACATTCTCATAATATCACCGCATTTGGCATTGCCAACAGTTCCCACACCACTTGCGTCTTCGATTTCTCCTACATTTCTTGGATGCTGAAAATGATCCATAACTTTTTCGCTGTACATATATTAATTCCTCCTGTTATTGTCTTTTGATTATAATTGTCTGCCTTTTATAGACGTTACTTTTATCCAGCTCTGCTTACTGCTGCTGTTTCTTCATGAAGTCTTCATATAATGGAGACATACTTCTCAGGTACTGTACGATTTCTTTCAGTTTTTCTACTACAAAATCAAGATCTTCTTTTGTGGTTTCATCACTTAATGTAAGTCTCAGAGAACCATGTGCAACTTCATGCGGCACACCGATAGCAAGAAGTACATGAGACGGATCCAGAGAACCTGATGTACAGGCAGATCCACTTGAACCACAGATTCCATTCTGGTCAAGCATCAGAAGCATGGACTCTCCCTCAATGAACTGGAAGCTTACGTTTACGTTATTTGGAAGACGTTTTACTCTGTCACCATTCAGTCTGGAGTATGGAATCTCAGTAGTAAGACGACCTATCAGATAATCTCGCAGTTCGATTTCTTTCGCCGTACGTTCTTTCATTGTCTTTACTGCACGTTCTGCTGCTGCACCATATCCAACAATTCCAGGAACATTCTCTGTGCCTGCACGACGTTTGCGCTCCTGTGCACCACCATGTACGAAGGATTTGATCTTGACACCTTTACGGATGTAAAGGAAACCGATTCCTTTTGGTCCGTTGATCTTATGTCCACTGGAGCTCAGCATATCAATGTTATATTCATCTACATCAATCGGAACCTGGCCAAATGCCTGAACTGCATCTGTATGGAACAGAATGCCGTGTTCTTTGGCAATACGTCCGATTTCTTTGATCGGCTGAATGGTTCCGATCTCGTTGTTTGCAAACATTACAGAAATCAGGATTGTCTCTGGTGTGATTGCTTTTTCAAGCTCATCCAGACGAACAACTCCATTCTCATCTACATCAAGATATGTGATCTTTGCTCCTCTTTCTTTCTCAAGATATTCACATGTATGCAGAATAGCATGATGCTCAATCTTTGTTGTAATAATGTGATTACCCTTGGACTTATATGCTTCAAAAGTAGCCTTGAGTGCCCAGTTATCAGCTTCACTTCCACCGGCTGTAAAATAAATATCTTCTTTTCTGGTATTCAGTGCATCTGCAATCTGCTGTCTTCCTTTTGTTACTGCTTCTTTACTCTTCTGAGCGAAATCATAGATACTGGAAGGGTTTCCGTAATATTCAGAAAAATACGGAAGCATTGCATCAAGCACTTCCGGAGCAGTTTTAGTTGTTGCTGCATTATCCAGATATATCAATTTACTCATTGTCTTTCCTCCTGCTATAAATAAATTTTACATATTTTCCTTTTGTTTTTTCCGGCTTTCATCTATCAATTGATCCAGCATCATGGTATCCACTGCCTGCGTGATACTGTCGTTGATTCGTTTCCACACATATTTTGTTACACAGATATCGTGATTTTCACAGGTACTCTCATCTTCCATTCCGGAACACTGTGCTGCCTCCAGACTTCCCTCCAGAACTCGCAGAACATCTCCTACTGAAATCTCGGCAGCCGGGCGCCCCAGGCGATAACCACCACCAGCACCTCTGGTACTCTCCACCAGACCGGCTTTTTTTAGCTTTGCCATAAGCTGCTCCAAATAACTGTCTGAAATATTCTGTCGGCTTGCAATACTCTGAATGGAAACGACTTCTGTTTCACAATGCAGACCCAGATCAATTAAAGCTTTGAGACCGTATCTTGCTCTTGTTGACAGTTTCATCCACTCACCCCTTTAATTCCTAGTGTTTTCGTCGGATTTATTTCTAGTCATACTTTAGCAGAATACATCTGTTCTGTCAAGGAAGTTTTCTGCATATATTGATAAAAAAACACGAGGCCCTTTCATGTCAAAAGGATATTTTTTCAAAGGAACTTTACTTCTTACATCTGCCGGTCTTCTGAGCCGTATCATGGGCTTCTTTTATAGAATATTCCTGTCACATACTATTGGTGCAGAAGGAATTGGTCTCTATCAGCTGGTTCTTCCATTACAGCAGCTTGTCCTTGTCATAAGTACTTCAGGAATCCAGACTGCCCTCTCTCGTCTGGTTTCCTCACACACGGCCCTTGGAGAAAACAAAGAAGCGCAAGATTGTTTTCACCTTGGCACCCTTCTGGCTGTCTGCCTGTCCGGTATAATCTCCTGGCTTCTTTTTACTTTCTCTGATTTTTTTGCTGTACATATTTTAAAAGAAGCCTCTACCGGTTCCCTTATCCGATTTCTTTCTCTGAGTTTTCCTTTTGCAGCATTTCACAGCTGTGCTAACAGTTATTATCTTGGTCTCAAAAAAGCATCCTTTCCTGCATCCACGCAGATACTGGAACAATCCATTCGAATTTTTTCTTCTTTTTTGATTTTCCAGATCTGTCTCTCACGTAACCTCCCTATCACAGCGATGATTGCCGTAGCCGGAAGTTTTTTTTCTGAACTTGCTGCAGCTCTGTGTTCTTTTTTAATTATAAGCATGAAACATTCTGCTTCTCCGCTTTCTATAGAACAGCCTGTGCAAAAGATCCATGAACTCAGTCAGACTGCACTTCCATTAACATTAAACCGTCTTCTGCTTGCTGTACTGGCCTCCATCGAAGTCATACTGATTCCTCAGCGCCTTCGTATGTACGGTCTTTCTCATTCTGATGCATTAAGTCTCTACGGTATTTTTACCGGTATGGCTCTTCCATGCATTCTTTTTCCGTCTACAGTCACCAGTTCTGCCTCTGCCATATTGATGCCCTCCGTCGCAGAAATGCAGGCTCTTGGATACCGAAAGAGGATTCATCATATTACAGAACGTACCTGTGCAGCATGCATTTTTTTTGGTTTCTTATGCACACTGATTTTTTATTTTTCCGGTCCGTGTGCCGGAGCCATATTATTTCACAGTACCGGCGCAGGCCTTTACATCCGTACACTCTCTTTTATCTGTCCTTTTCTTTATACTAATATTGCACTCTCCAGCATTCTGAACGGACTGGGAAAAACCGGGATCACACTCATTCACAGTATTCTGGGAATTCTGCTGCGTATCTCCTTCGTATTATTTGCCATTCCTTCTATTGGTATGCGTGGATATCTGTATGGTCTGCTTTTGAGTGAAATCACTCTCAGCATTTTGCATATTTATGCACTTTATCGTAGTAATAAACCGCATAAAATTTCGAGAATGCCTATCGACAATGTCTTCTGAATCGTTTATAATTAGTTGCGTTATGTCAGATATGCGGAAATATTCCGCCAATATACTATTATGTCCGTCAAAATCCGGACACGAGGAGGAAATTATGGGATTTACTTTTTTAAAGAAACTGCCTACACCTAACGAAATCCGCACTCAATATCCGATTGATGCAGCAATTCAGGAACTGAAGGCAAAAAGAGATCAGGAAATCCGTGATGTTTTCACCGGTAAATCTGATAAGTTTCTTGCAATCATCGGCCCATGTTCTGCTGACAATGAAGACGCTGTGTGTGATTATCTTCTTCGTCTGCGCAAAGTGCAGGACAAAATTGCTGACAAGGTTCTTATCATTCCACGAGTTTATACAAATAAACCACGTACCACGGGTGAAGGTTACAAAGGAATGGTTCATCAGCCTGATCCGGAAAAAGCACCTGATATGCTTGCCGGTTTGATTGCCATTCGTAAAATGCATATTCACGCAATACAGGAAAGTGGTTTTACCTGTGCAGATGAAATGCTTTATCCGGAAAACTACCGTTATCTTTCTGATCTTCTTTCTTATGTCGCAGTCGGTGCACGTTCTGTAGAGGATCAGCAGCATCGCCTTACTGTCAGCGGGATGGAAGTACCTGCCGGCATGAAAAACCCTACCAGCGGTGATTACAGTGTCATGCTGAACTCAGTTGTTGCAGCACAGGGATCCCATCATTTCATCTACAGAGGCTGGGAAGTCGAAACAACAGGAAACCCTCTCTCACATACTATTCTTCGCGGTGCTGTAAATAAACATGGTGAACCTATTCCAAATTATCACTATGAAGATCTTCGTCTTCTGTGGGAGAAATATCAGGAAAGAAATCTGCTTAATCCGGCAGTCATTGTAGATACCAATCATTCCAATTCCAACAAGCAATATGAACAGCAGGTTCGTATTGCAAAAGAAGTTCTGCACAGCCGTATGGTTGACCCTGAACTTCACAAACTTGTCAAAGGATTAATGATTGAGAGTTATATTGAACCTGGCAACCAGAAGATTGGCGGTAATCATATTTATGGAAAATCCATCACAGACCCATGTCTTGGATGGGATGAATCCGAAAAACTGCTTTATACAATTGCAGAAATGTGCTGACCAAAATCATACACCAGATACATTTATTTAACTCGAATGAGAGATTACGGAATAATCTCCTAATACATAAAAAGGACACAGCCACTTACATGACTGTGTCCTTTTTAATGTCTTGGATGTGCTTTCATGTACACATCTCTCATCTTTAGTGCATTCATTCCCAAGTAAACCTGCGTAGACGAAATATCTGAATGTCCAAGCATCTCCTGAACACTCTTCACATCCGCCCCGTTCTGAAGCATATGTACTGCAAAAGAATGGCGCAATGTATGCGGTGTAATATCTCTGTGAATTCCGGCATTTTCTGCATAACCTTTTAAAACCTTCCAGAATCCCTGTCTGCTCATCGACTTACCGGAACAATTTGTAAACAGAGAATTTTCTTTTCTGTTCTTTACAAAAAATCCTCTGGAATGTTCCATATACTGCAAAATCGCATTTCTGCTTACATTTCCAATCGGAATGATTCGTTCTCTCTCTGTATCATGACAAATAACATATCCCAGCTGAAGATTAATGTCTGATACCTGTAAATGGATCAGTTCACTTACCCTCATCCCAGTTGCATACATCAGTTCCAGCATAGCATTATCTCGAATACCCTTTGGTGTATTAAGGTTCGGCTGTTTCAGAAGTCTGTCCACTTCCTCAACTGAAAGGATCTCCGGCATTTTTTTCTCAAGCTTTGGCGGCTTTAATGTTTCAGACGGATCTTCTGCTATTTTATCTGTCCTGAGCAAATACTGAAATAATGCTCTTATTGATGCAATATTTCTGGAAATCGTAGACAAGGCCAGATTTTCTTTCTGCATGACTTTCAGATATCCCTGCAGATCTGTCTTTGTAACTTCTGTAAAGTTCTGTATCTCCTGACTCTGAAGATAGCGAACCAGTTTCTTCAGATCACGTTCATATGAAATCTCTGTATTTTGCGATGTATGCCTGCTTTCATGCATATATACGATAAAATTCTCAACTGTCTTTTCCATTACTGTTATATCCCCATATTTATACTACGACTACAGCTTCCCCAAATGTATCTGTATTATACTTGCAATTTTACATAAAATCAAACGTTTTTTTACACAAATTTCCTTTAAAATCAAGGTTTTTCGTACCATCTACCAAATATCGGAGGTTTATTGTAAACCAATACTATATATTGTAAATCCTGCGTTAAAATATTTTTAAATTTTGTATCATAATTTTTGTTATAATCGGATTGCAATAAATCTCCAGTAAGATTCCAACAACAAAACAGACTGCACATACCATTACCTTTATCAGATACCATGCAATATGACCAGGAAAAAAAGTTCTGTTTTTCCATATCTGTGCAGAACTTTCATATACAATTCCACATCCTGCCATAATACAGGGCAGATACAGAACCCATTGTGGAAAAAACAGGCATACTCCTATCAGACCTCCCTGTAATCCAAACTGAAGAATTGACATGGTAAGCAGCATAGCAAGATTTATTCCTGTCATCAGCACCCCCACTACTGCAACTGGAATTCCAAAAATTGTAAGACCGCTTCCTGCTGCCAGTAGAAATATACCAGCACGCATTTTTATAACTTTCCCAACATAATCTACACCGCCCTCGCCAGCATAAATTCCCAAAAGATATAACGCAGAGGCTGTTTCCTGTCTCCATTTCATTTTGAACATAAGATTGGGTAAAATGATTCCTGTTACAAATCCCACAAGAAAAATCAATTCTCCCGGAAATTTTCTGTTTCTGTATATAAACAGATTATTTTTCATTGCTTCACCCCATATCAGTCTACGAGATTTTTGCTGTTGTTAGAACGAAAAAAAGAGCATGATACATTTTAGTATCATACTCTTTTTGAGCGTCACTCTGAACGTTTATGTTTCTGAAAAATTATTTCGCATAATCAACCGCACGGCTCTCACGGATCACATTGACTTTAATCTGACCCGGATATTCCAGTTCAGCTTCAATCTGCTTGGAGATATCTCTCGCCAGCAGAACCATATCTGCATCTGTAACCTGCTCCGGTACTACCATTACACGAATTTCCCTGCCTGCCTGAATAGCAAATGACTTGTCGACTCCCTTAAATTCATTTGTAATGTCTTCCAACTGTTTCAAACGATTTGTGTAAGTCTCAAGTGTCTCTCTTCTAGCACCTGGTCTGGCTGCTGAAATAGCATCAGCTGCCTGTACAATACATGCAACAAGAGATTCCGGTTCCACATCCCCATGATGAGAAGCAACTGTGTTAATAACAATTGCAGATTCTTTGTATTTTTTACAAAGATCAACACCAATCTGAATATGTGAACCTTCTACTTCATGGTCAATGGATTTACCGATATCATGAAGTAATCCGGCACGTTTTGCCATACGAACATCTACACCGATTTCTCCTGCGAGAAGTCCTGAAAGCTGTGCCACTTCGATTGAATGTTTCAAAGCATTCTGTCCATAGCTTGAACGGAATTTCATACGTCCGAGAAGTTTCAACAATTCCGGATGGATACCATGAACACCGACATCCATTGCAGCATTCTCACCATCTTCGCGAATCTGAGTTTCTACTTCTTTCTGTGCTTTCTCTACCATTTCTTCGATTCTTGCCGGATGAATACGTCCGTCAACGATCAGTTTTTCCAGAGCAACTCTGGCAATTTCACGTCGAATCGGATCAAAGGCTGATAACACAACTGCTTCCGGTGTATCATCAATAATAAGATCCACACCAGTCAGAGTTTCAAGAGTACGAATATTACGTCCTTCACGTCCGATAATTCTACCCTTCATCTCGTCACTAGGAAGCTGTACAACAGAAATTGTAGTCTCTGAAACATGATCAACTGCACATTTCTGAATTGCGTTTACTACGTACTCTTTTGCTTTCTTGCCAGCATCTTCTTTGGCTCTGTTCTCCAGTTCCTTGTACATTCTGGCAACATCAACTTTGACGTCATCCTCTACACTTCTGAGTAACTCGTCTTTTGCCTGGTCGGAGGTCAGACCGGAAATTCTTTCCAGTTCCTGTACTCCTTTTTGTTCAAGTTCGTCTACTTTCTTTTCTCTTTTTTGTAACTCAGCAATCTTTGCCGTACACTCTGCCTCACGCTTCTCTACTGCATCCGCTTTTTTATCAACAGTCTCTTCTTTTGATAAAACACGTCTCTCATATTTCTGCAGTTCAGATCTTCGTTCCTTGGTTTCCTTCTCAAGTTCATTCTTTGTTCTGAGGGATTCTTCCTTTACTTCCAATAAAGCTTCTCTTTTCTTCGTCTCAGCAGCTTTTAAAGCTTCATCTATGATGCTTCTTGCTCTGTCTTCTGCTGTGCCAACAACTTCAGCATCTTTCTTTGCCTTGTTATCAACAGCAACCTTGCAAGTAAGAGGAACCGCAATAAGCAGTGCGACCGCTACAGCGACAATTGCAACAATAATTGTGATTGCCACAGGAGCACCTCCTTATTTAGTTTTCATTGTACAAATACAACAATACAAGTTTAGCTGTTTTTCACATTTATGTCAAGTTTTTCTCATGAAAAAGCAGATTTTGGTTAGCACACATGAACTGTGACTTTTTTTTGTATGGAATTATTCCATCTCGTGCTTCACACGGATGTTCATTTCTTCCAGAATATGAGAAATATCCTCGTACTTAAATGCTCTTCTGGCAAGGTACCCATAGAGTCTCCGCATCTGTCCTTCATCAAGCTCGGTATCCGGTGCATATTTTTTCTCTATGGTCTTCCGTAAAACGGCACGTTCATCGGGTTCCATAAGTTCTTCCATTTCCTCCCAGGCTTCCAGTGCAGTCTGACGGTCCACGCCTTTCATCTGAAGCTCGGAAAGGATCTTCTGGCGGCTCTTGGACTCCATGCGGAAAGAAATGTATGTCCTGGCATAACGGGCATCATTAATATAGCCGTAAGAC
>ERZ1026854.259-NODE-259-length-38660-cov-7.275094_pt1 | contig 38660 bp, 37 predicted proteins | sample MGYA00380157_ERZ1026854 | MGnify/ENA primary metagenome ERZ1026854 (study PRJEB33269, sample SAMEA4719793) | human gut metagenome | biome: human-associated habitat; feature: organic feature; material: feces | place: Cameroon | collected 2013-10 ... | reverse complement strand
ATCAACGAGATCAACCCGACCGTCAGCACCGCCTGGCAGACCACGGGCCCCTTCGCAGTCGGTTCCGACTACGAGCCCATCTCCTACGAGACCTACTACTTCTATCTCGATGGAATGGAAGGCAAGAACGGCTGGTACTCCGCTAAGGGAGACAACGCTGCCGAAGCGTTCGTCGATGTCGGAAAGCAGGCAGGTCTGACCGTGACCATAAGCGACAAGGGCTGGCTGACGATCTCCGAGTATCCCAGCACATATGACAAGGCAACCAGCAGCGGAAAGGGAATCTCCATCTATGAGTACATCTCCAAGGATGTCTCGCAGCCCAACGCATCCTACTTCGCAACGGGTCCTGTCATGCCCGACGTGACCGGTAACATCCTGTACCTGGTCTATAGCAACTACTCGTTCGATGCCAACTACAATACCATCAACGAGATCAACCCGACCGTCAGCACCGCCTGGCAGACCACGGGCCCCTTCGAGGCCTGAATTAAACCGGGGGATTTCCCCCGTTTCTCATTTTCATGAATGAAAAGTCCCGTATCCTCATCAGCATTGCATTAGTCGTCATCGGTGTGGTTTGCGGGACCATCGCAGGGGTCTATGCCTATTCATCCGATGGCATCCAGGCTAAAGGCACGGTCATCGATTTTGGTGATTACCAGACTGCTTGGACGGATGCCGAGATAACGGATTTCGATACAACGCTGGAGCTTCTGGAGTACGCCTGCGAAACCAACGGATTCGACTTTATCATGGGTGACGGAGGCTCCATATCTTCGATAAACGGGATCGGAGAAGGCGGCTCATGGAATCTATTCGTCGTCTATTCCGGTCAGACCGGTATGGTGAAGGTCTCAGCCCCTTATGAACAGAACCCTACGGAATATGCTCTCATTTCCTGGTCCTTCACAACCGATGAAGAGGATCCGACCGTTGCCGTCGATTATTCCGGTAATACGTTCTACGGTTATTCTCAGAAGCATAGGGTGGTTTCTTTATCCCCCTCTGTCACAGAGATGCTGTGTTCCGTCAAGGCGTTCAATATTATCGTCGGGGTGGATTACTACTCCGATTATCCGGACACTATCTCAAAGGCGAAGAAGGAAGGAGCGATAACAGTCGTCGGGACGTATACGAGTCCGAGCTTCGAACTCATCACAGGTACGAATCCTGATATGGTGATTTGCGATGGATCGCAGAAATCGCATGTTCAGATGGCCGAAAGATTGCGTTCTGTCGGGATCGATGCTGTCGTCACATACCCTGGTGAGGATGTAGACCAGGTTCTAGACAACATCTTCATCATAGGATCCAGCATCGGATATGAATTGGCTGCAATTGAGATAATCAAGGATACAGACTATGTCTTTGATACGCTGAGCGGTATCGTTTCTTCGCCGCAGGGAGGGGAGCCTGTGGATGTGATGGTCTCTCTTGAGCCGGATATAAGCCCTTATGTGTCGGGTAGCGGCACATACATGGATGGCGTGGTGTCGATGATGAATGCGGAGAACGTCTTCTCCAATTGGTACGGGTGGGTCCACATAACTTCCGATCGCATATCCGTGGCTAACCCTCAAACTATCATCATAATCACCACCGAGTACAAATCGACGCAGGAGGAATACGACTATCTCTATTCCCATCTGTCCGCGCAGTGGAAGCTGACTGATGCCTGGAAGAATGGCAATGTCTATGTGATATGCGAGGGCGCTGCGGAGATGGCACAGCGCTGCGGGCCCAGGTTAGGGCAGACCGCCGAGCTGGTTGCGATGATGCTTCATCCGGAATGCTTTGAGACGAGCATTCCGAAGATAATCGGCGATGATTACGTCGATTATCTGAATTACAGTAAAGATCTGAGTCTAAACGACCGAGGTTGAAACAATGCGTTATAAAACGACGGCCGCGGTCGTCATGATTGTTCTGCTCGCTGTTCTCGTCCCAGCATTCCCGAGCGAAGGTGCTGCGGACGTCGATGTACTCATAGATAAGGGGAATGGCGAGACATCCTGGGGCAAGGGTACCGGGGTCACGGTTATCGAGATCGTTCAAAGCGCAGCTGTCGCTGAAGGGCTCCAGGTATCGATCGAATCCGGAATGTTGTCTGTGGATGGAACGTCATCCACGGTAGTGGGATCTGATAATACGGGGGGATCGCTAAGCGAACCCGGTTCAACCGGCGTCAAGGTGACCACATCCTGGAGGACTTACGGATGGAATGGATCGTCATGGGAATCGATCGATCTGACATCCGATGGAAATGGATTCTCTGCTTTCGCGCTCGGTTTCTATCCGGAAGGTATCGTCCCTGTGGAAACGCCTGATTGCCCTATCGCTTGGACGATGTTCCGCGGAGATTCCAGGAACACCGGCAATCAGGATGCGACCTTCTCCGCCGAGGACGGCTATGTTGTCAAATGGTCTGACAAGGGAGCATCCTTCGCCAATCCTCTGTATGCAGGCGGCTATGTCTTCCAGAAGTTCAGTACCTACACCATCGGTGAAAACAAGGGATACGCGATGCTGGCTTGCATCGATATCGATACTGGCGAGCATAAGTGGGAGTTCCGCTACATCTCCGGGATGAATTACGAATCATCGACCCCGCTCATCGTCGGCGATTACATCTATGTCGGGACGATGACCGGATACATCTACAAGATTCCTTGGAGAACCGGACCTGGGACGGACAATGAGAATGTGACCTCTATCAACGGTTCATCATTCTCGGATGCCCCTTCGGTACCTAATTTCACCAAGGATTTCGATGTCGGAACGATATACGATGCAGGATTCACCTCGCTCATTTACAACTCCGGAACGATCTACGTCTCCCACTCAAACGGAATGGTGTATTGTTTCGATCTCGACCTCAACCTGATCTGGTCCTACCAGCTGGACGGAGGCATCTATTTCATAGCTCCTACCGTTTATGAGGGGCATGTCTACACGGGTGCCTTGAATGGGCATCTGTACATCTTCGATCAGGTCACCGGAGGGTGCGAGGTAGATCAGGAGATCTTCCAGGTGGAGATACGTGGCAAGAAGTACGGCGGTCTGGGGCAGATCTCGATCACGCCGAACGGGGACAACTATACGCTGATATTCACGGTCACCGACGGATTGGGAATGAGTCAGATAAATTCCGGTCTGGCCGTGTATGAGTTCGACCCATCTTCCAACACAGTTGTGAAGAGGTTCCTGAATTCCGATATGGGAACTTTTGGGAGATATGTCTCTCCCGTATCGATCGATGGATTCACGGGCGTATATGTCACTGTGGCCAATGCAGGCTCCACATCGTTGATCAGGATAGATCTGGAGGGCAATCTCGAGACCATATCCAATAACCTCAAGGAGATCCATTCTGCAGGAGTGGTGGTCAACGATCGCTGGATTTACCTGACCAGCTACAATTCCGCCGATCCGATCTACATCATAGATCTGAAGACTGGAAAGATCGAGGGAGTTGCAAAATGCGCCCCGGAAGTAAGGAATTTCAACATGGCTTCTCCGCTCGTGCTTGGAGATACACTCATCGGCAACACCGACTCGGGTACATACTCGTTGTACGGCAAGTTCATGGACTACTCCGAGCCGGAGAAGAATGAAGGTGCTCCGGTCATACTGTACCTCGGTGCAATCATCTTTGTCGTCGTGGTGATACTCTCTCTGATTTGGGCGATCGTTCACATCACCAAGGGGGAGGACCATCCTTTCAAGTATCTGAAGGACAGGGCGATCCACTATCTCTATGGTGATACATTATCCCACAACACACGCAACAAGCACAGGCTCAAGTTCGTGCTGGCCATAGGAGCCATCCTGATATTCGTATCATTCACACTCTGCATATCCATCGGTTCGACATCTGTCATGAACCCCTTGGATGCGTATTCGGCGTTGTTCTCTGCTATTTCCAAAGGAGGAGAGGGGCTCGATATCGTGGAGACCACGGTCTTCGTATCACGTCTTCCCAGGACTATCGCGGCCATGTCGGTGGGCATAGGTCTGGCGATAGCAGGTTCGGTCTATCAGGCCATCATCCGGAATCCGTTGGTCGACCCGTATATCATGGGTGTTTCATCGGGTGCGGGGATAGCCGCCATCGCGGTGATCGCATTCGATTTCACGTTCTTCGGGCTCTTCTCATCGCACTCCATCTTCCTTACAGCGATCTCCGCTATGATCGGAGGTCTGGTTGCCTTCGGATGCACTATGATAATAGCAGAGAAGGCTGGCGGAAGTTCGATCAATTATGTCCTGTCCGGAGTGGTGGTCGGATTGGCTTTCTCGGCCCTACAGACCATCATGCTCACGATGGCTGGCAACAAGCTCAGCAACGCTTTGACATGGCTCTACGGTTCTTTCGCAGAAGTCACATGGGCGCAGGTCGGAATCCTGTTGTTCATGTCCGTGTTCTTATCACTCGTTCCGATGTTCTGGGCCAAAGAGTTCAATCTCGTGCTCTTGGGGGAGGATCAGGCACGTGAGATGGGTTTGAACGTCAGGAAGTTCAATCGCCTGATGCTCATACTGGCCTCTGTTCTGACATCCGTTTGTGTCGCATTCTGCGGAATCATTGGTTTCGTCGGGCTCGTCATCCCGCATCTTTGCAGGATGCTACTCGGCAGCGATCATCGTATGGTCCTTCCCGCATCGTTCTGCTTCGGAGCGGTGATGTTGATGCTGGCGGATCTGTTGGCGCGCACAGGATATTATGGGATGGAGCTACCAGTAGGTGCCATTACAACTGTGATCGGCATTCCTGTGTTCGCGTATCTCCTGATCAAGAGGGGGAGGATTTATGATGGATGATGTACCGCTTCTCGAGGTCCGCGATCTCGAGAAGACTTATGAAGACGGATACAGAGCGGTTCGTGGCGTATCATACAAGATCAAGCCAGGGGTTCTCGTCGGTTTGATCGGACCCAACGGCTGCGGAAAGTCGACGATGATGAAGTGCATCAACCGTCTCCATAATCCGACGGCAGGGGATATTCTCATCGATGGCGAGTCGATATTGAAATGCGAACCATCTGAGGTAGCCAAGAAGGTGGCCACGGTCCCCGCAGAGCTGAGAGGCAGCTTCGGATTGACCGTTTTCGAAACGGTGATGCTCGGGAGGTATCCCTACCTCAAGAACGTATGGTGGGAGCCTGAAGAGGACGAGGATATGGTCATGGAGGCCTTGGTCAAATTCGGTGTCGATCATCTGAAGGATAGGGCCGTAGGGGCTCTTTCATCTGGAGAGAGACAGCGTGTCCTCATAGCCAAGGCGTATGTCCAGAATCCGCGTCTCATGCTCGTCGATGAGCCTACTTCGCATCTGGATATGAAATTCAAGCTAGATGTCATGGAGTATCTCAATGCCATGGTCAAACACGACACTTCCATCCTGGTTGCCGAACATGACATCTCTCTCATGGCGAGGTATTGCGATATGTGCATCATCATGAAGAAGGGGGAGATAGTGGGCATGGGAGACCCAAAGAAGGTCATAACCCCGGAGCTCATCCGCGATGTATACGATGTGGATGCATCGGTGGGCTTCGATGACGATGGAGCGCTCTTCGTGCTTCCGAAGAGATATACCACGCAACACGGCACCATTTAATCCGAGATGCGCATCAGCGCGTCATGGTGAAATGCATCAGGGTTCCGAAGCGCGAAGGCGAGTCCGTAAGGACAATGCTGCTCGACGAGGGGATCCTCGATGTATCCTATCGGATCGGGAGCGAAGGAGATTCGCTCCTGATCCCCGTTCTCATACCCGTGGAGGGCTACGACCTGGAGGGGCACGATCTCCGCCAGCAGGAGCGTCCCGTAGGGGATTACAGGCATCTCCTCGATCTCCCAGACGGACTGTCCGATCTCCTCCCCATATCGTTCGACGTGGTCGGGGACGTGGGCATGATCAAGATCCCGGAAGAGCTCGAACCCTATCGCGAGAGCATCGGGAAGGCGATGATGCGCGCCAACCGCAGCCTCCGCTGCGTGTTCTCCGATTCCGGAGTCAAGGGCGAGCTCAGGGTCAGGGACCTGGAGCTCATGGCCGGAGAGGATCCATCGGAGACCGTCCACAAGGAGTTCGGAGCGAGGATGCATACCGACCCTGCGAAGGTCTACTTCAATCCCAGACTCGCAGGCGAGAGGCACAGGGTGGCCTCCCAGGTCAGGGACGGCGAGGTCGTCATCGACATGTTCGGCGGCGTGGCGCCGTTCGGCATCCAGATATGCAGATTCGCGGAACCGGAGGTCGCGTATTCGATCGATCTCAATCCCGATGCGGAGCATTTCGCCCTCATGAACAAGGAGGACAACCACGCCGATGCGCTTGTTCCTATCACGGGCGATGCGAACGACGTGGTCCCGACCCTGCCGAAGGCCGACCGCATAATCATGAATCTTCCGCAGATAGCGGACAGGTTCCTGCCGCTGGCGCTCAGCCACCTGAATCGCGGCGGGACCGTCCACATGTACAAGATCATCGAGAGGGACTCCTTCCCGATGCTCTGCGAGGAGATGGCGGCGATGTCGGCCGAGAACGGCCACTCGATATCGTTGGAGACCTTCGAGCTGAAGACCTACTCCCCGACGATGAGCGTCTACTCGATCGATGTCCACCTTCTGCGAAGAGGAAGCAGTCCGGTCCGTGGGACCATACGATCCCCACGGCCTGGAGATACGAGTACACCGTCACAGAGCCGACGAACCTCATCCCGCGTCTCCTGAGGTCCTCGGATATCCTGTCCGACAGATCGCTCCTGTCGACCCCGTACTCGTGCACCGTCCTACCGCCGGTCCATCCCCAGATGTATTCCGAGAACGAACCGGATTCCCGCGAGATATCGAGGAAGACCTTCGCATTCCCTATGGCGGAGACGATCTTCGAACGGTTCCTTACGATCCCCGGATCGGAGAGGAGCCTCTCGACATCCTCGTCGCCGTATCCGGCTATGATGCGCGGATCGAATCCGTCGAAGGCTTCACGGAATGCATCCCTCTTGTTCAGGATGCACTCCCACGAGAGCCCCGCCTGGAAGCATTCCAGGAGGAGCATCTCGTACAGCTTCCCGTCGTCATGCACCGGGACCCCCCATTCCCTGTCATGGTACTCCACGTAAGCGGGATTGGACGGGTTGGCCCAGGCGCATCTCCTCCTCCCGTCAGACCATTCGGGCGCCTTGCGGGGCATATCCGGATTCTCAATCCTTCTTGAGGGGGTCGAGCGTGATCCCGGTCTGTCCCTGGTAGTGACCGCTCCTCTGGGAGTAGTCCTTGATCGTCTCGGAGTTCAGCGTCTCGAACACCATCTGACAGAACCTCTCGCCGATGGGTATCTCCACCACGTCGTCGGATGCGTTGTACGCTCCGAGCGTGAGCGTCCCTTCGAATCCCGCATCGATCTTCCCGAAGGCCCCGATGCAGCCCTTCCTTATCCAGGTGGTCCTCATCCACAGTTGTGCGCAGATGTCGTTCGCCATCCTGACCCTCTCGACCGTGGAGACGTAGAACATGGTCCTCGGAGGGATGCTGACGACCCCCTCCCTCTTGACCTCCGGATCCCCGCGTACGGAGATCTCCGCCACGCGGAGGTCGTAGCCGTTGGGTGTGAGGCTCTTCTCGTTGTAGTCGCTGATGCCGAGGTAGCCGGTCATGAGGCTCTCGACGATGTCCCTGTCGGATAGGATTCCCATGACCAGGAATCGTTTATTGTATATTATATCGGAATCATCAGCCTCCCATGATAATCCCCGAGTTCCTGAAGGACGGAGACCGGATCGGTGTGTTCGCGCCCTCCGCCGGCATCGTCGAGGAGACCGACCTCCGCAGGTTCGACAACGCCCGCAGGAGACTGGAATCGATGGGCCACCGCACCGTCGCCCTGCCGAGCACGTTCATGTGCGATGCCGACGGCCGTAGCAGTCCTGCAGAGCAGAGGGTCGCGGAGTACGGGGAACTCCTGAGGGATCCCGACGTACGTGCGATATTCGCCATATCCGGAGGGGATTACGAGTGCGAGATGCTCCCGCTCATGGACTGGGATGCGGTGGAGGCGGATCCGAAATGGTTCCAGGGGTACTCGGACAACACCGTTCTGCTGTTCAAGATCACGGCGGAGCACGATATCGCCACGGTCTACTCGGGGAACTACAACGACTTCGGGATGGAGCCTCTGCACAGAAGCATCTCCGAAGGATTGGAGTTCCTCGAAGGGAGGCGTTCATCGCAGGATTCCTTCGAGAGGCATGCGGACGGCTTCATCGACCGTGTCACCGGCCTGGAGCCGTTCCCAGAGGATTCGCCGACGGTTTGGAGGTCCGATTCGGGGGATGTCGCGTTCACCGGCAGGCTCATCGGCGGATGCATGGATGTGATCGAGTGGTTCCTCAGGAAGGGTACCGCCGACGCGAAGGGATTTGTCGACAGGTATCGGGAGGACGGGATCGCATGGTATCTCGAGACCTTCGACATGGATGAGTCCAGGGTACGTTGGACCTTGAAGGAGATGGAGAGGAGGGGATGGCTCGAAGGCTGCACCGGCATGGTGTTCGGAAGACCCCTGTTCTACTCCGGTCCGATGGAGTACTCCGAAGCTGTGGAGAGCGCTCTTCCCAGCAAGGGGTTCCCCATCCTGTTCGATGCGGATGTCGGTCACAAGGCTCCGAGGATGACGTTCGTGAACGGTGCTCTGGTGACATTCCGTTTCAAGGACGGGAGATGCACCATGTCGTACGATTTCTCCAGATCACGATGATCAGGAACGGTATACGAAACGAAGACCGTACTGTCATACTGCATCTAGGGGTGGTCCGTTTTATACCCTCGCGGAAATCGAACGGATCATGTCTTTCAGGGCCATCGTGTTGAGCCTCCGGCCGAACAAGCATCAGCAGAAGAGGCTGGAGGAGACCAGGCTGATCTGCATGTGGTTGTGGAACTACCTGAGGGACGAATGTATCGCCGAGTTCATGGAGACGAACATGGTGATGTCCGTGATAGACCTCAACGCGCTCATCACTCCTCTGAAAAGGGAACATCCGGAGCTGTGGTCGGTACATTCCAACACCCTCCAGAATGTCTCCGCCCGTGTACGCAATTCCGTCATGGGGGCGTTGCGCAGGAGGGATGAGGACGGAGCTTTCAGATTCCCTCGGAGCAAGACCCCCAAGACGTTCAGATGTTTTGAATACACATCTCCGAAGGATTTCACCGTAGATGGTGACCGGATATCCCTGGGTAAGATGAGGGATGCCGGCGGGATCCGTTTCAAATGTAGTCAGAAGATCGTCGGGGATATCAAGAGATGCCAGATCGTCAAGCGCAAATCGCACTGGTATGCGCATCTGATCGTCGAGATTCAGGGCGAAGGGACGGAATGGCTGGAGGGCCGCAGGATCGATGCAGGGATGGATCTCGGCTTGAAGCAGCTCGCCACGATCTCGGACGGAGAGGTCTATGACAACATCCGGTATGACAGGACGGCTTCCAAGGACATTGCCCGTATCCACAGCAAGTTATCGGGGTTGGAAGAGGGTTCGGTCGAATGGATCAAGCAGAAATGCCGGCTGGATAACAGATTCGGAAGGATCGCAGATCTCAGAAGGAACTATCTCTGCCATGTTGCGAAGGATATGGCGGAGAATTATCGCTTCATCGCGATGGAGGATATCGAGATCAAGAAGCTCGTTCAAAAGGAGTGGCAGAGTACCCGTCGCTCCCAATACAACGCCTCATGGGGGATACTCGAAGGCTGTCTGACACGTGCAGCAGACCGCTCCGGCACGACAGTCGTAAAGGTCGATCCCCGTGGGACTACGCAGATGTGCTCTGGATGTGGGTGCATCGTTCCCAAGACGCTATCAGACCGGGTCCATCGGTGCACCCATTGCGGGCTGGTCATGGACAGGGATCTGAATGCCAGTCTGAACATCCTGGCCGCGGGTCGCGCGGCTTCGGCTTCGAGCCGTGAACTGCGGGGATCTCTCGGAGATCCCACGCCCGACAGATGATGCATGTTTGTATCGTCTGGCACCTATCTCGTCCCTTGCCAAAAACGTGGAAATGCACAATGTCTGTACGGAGGATTCCTAATCAGGAAAAATAATCACAAAAAGGAGGGGGATGGTGCAAGGGACGCGATTCGAACGCGCGGACCACTAAGGACTAGCCCCTCAAGCTAGCGTCGTTGGCCAGGCTTGACTACCCTTGCAGTAAGACGAGGGAAGTAGACCTTGTTTATAATACTTTGCGTAGAAAAAGAGGGCTGGCGGGGCTGGGCACCCCGCCTTGTTTCACTGTTGCCAGTATGTTCTTCCGGCGCGGCACATGGCCAGGACGTTCTCGTACGGACTCGAGATCGGCGTCTCGCATCCGGGAGCGAGGATCAGACCTCCCTCCTGTCCCGCGGCTTCTATGATCGAGTAGGAGCACTCTGTTATCTGCTCTGGGGTCCCGGACATGATCAGCTTGACCGGATCCACGTTCCCCATGAGTGCCAGATCCCTTCCTGCCGCGACTCTCGCCTTGGCGGGATCGACCGCATGGTCGAAGCTCAAGCAGTCCGCTCCGGTTCCTTTGAGGTGCTGGATCGTCTCCAGGGTGTTCCCGCAGATGTGCACGAAGTTGGGGACATCGCTCTCCTTCTTCACGTCGTCGATGACCTTCTTGATGCCGTCTTTGGAGTATTCGACGAACATGTCGGGCGAGATCAGATCCTCGGAGGATGTCGGGTCGGCCATCCACATCAGAGTGGCTCCGCTGACGATCATCGCCCGCTCCATCACCGATACGAGCTCCGTCGATTTGGCTACGAGCTTCTTCACGATGTCCGGGTCCACCATGGTGGCGAACATCATGTTCTCGGCTCCCATGAGGTATCCTGCTGTGGTGATGGGACCCCATGACAGGCCGCAGATGTGCAGATCCTCGGGAAGTATGGATGCGGTGCACGCGAGAGCTTCGCGGATCGACGTGAATCCGGGGCATTCCGACGCATTGTCGGGATCGAAGATGTGTAGCTTGTCGATGTCCTCGGGTCCGTCGACGATATGTCCCGGAACGCTTCCGTAGTCGTCCTCCGGGAATCTGACTGTCATGCCCATGTCCTTCAGAGGAACCTGCGAATCGAGGACGGGTTTCACGAAGTCGGATTCCGTCGCCATGGCGTAGTCCACGGCGACCTTGGCGGATACGGACGGTGTCCATCTGGCCTCATCGACGGTGATCTCCGCGTAGCGGGCGGCGGTGACGACGGCGAAATTGTTGACAGGCGTCCTGCCGCAGCTCTCGAAATCCAGAGCAGCCCTTACGGCCTCCCTGTGCCCAGCATCTTTCATGCTGGAAGACAACCACGTACCTGGATAAAATACAGCCTCATATCCTGGAGGCGACCAGATACACGAATTCCGTCGCACCCATAGTGCCGCCCATCGAAGGAGGGCGGTCCCCGCCGGCGATGGTCCTGTCCAGAACCTCTAGGACATGCTCGGATTCCTCGATGAATCCCAGGTCCGCCAGCGCCACCGATGCCGAGGACACGCACGAAACCGGATCCATGCCGTCGCCGGTGCGCCTGGGGAGTATGAGGCTCCCCTCCTCGCTCGTGTACTTCACGGGCGAAAGGGATTCCCCGCCGGTGAGCCCCGCCACGGCGTTCTCCGCCACCATGAGATACAGGTCGGCGACCACCAGGTATTCGCGGCCGGGCAGGTCGTGGAGGTTCTCGATCCAATCGCAGAAGTTCATGGTGGATGCGTCCACGCCGTCTATGTCGAAGAGCGCTTCGAAGGAGTCGTAGAACAGCCTCGTGGAATCCGGGAAGAGATCCTCCCTTCCGAGGCAGATCGCCTTCTTCGCCCCGCAGAGCTCCATGTCCGTCAGGGCGGCGTTCATCATGCGGGTGTAGAACGCGGAGCGGATGTATTTCGAGATGGTTATGCCGTCGACGTCCTGCGTCTCGGAGATGTCGACGTCGCGCTTCATGTTGCTGCCCCAGATCGTCACATCGATTCCCTCGCCCTCTGTGAGGCCGACGGTCCTGAGCCTCCTCGACCTCGCGAACGGGCCGAGCTGGCCTATGAGCATGTGGAGGGGATTGCGCGGGTTCTCCTCCGGACCGAAGTCGGATGTCGGACCGCAGATCACGGCCTGGCACTGGCTGATCAGATCGAGGACGTCGTAGGGGAGGTACTCCCCGCATCTCTCGTATGCGGGGAATCCGATGTCCCCTTTGACGACCTCGACCTGATCGGTGGCGTTGGTGATTATCTGACCGATAGCCGAAACGGCCTCGGAGCCCTGCCCGTCGCCGGGCAGGATGAGGGCCTTCTTCATCAGAGGACCCTGTTGGCGACGCCGGCGTAGATGATCGGCAGGGTGATGGTGGCATCCCCTTCGACGGTCATCTTCCTGGCATCCTCCTTGACCTTGCCCCAGGAGACGGCTTCCCTGATGCGTGCTCCGGACAGGGATCCATCGTACTCCTCGGCGGTGGTCAGGTAGATGCAGTAGTCGAGTCCGCCGCGGAACTGGTTCCACCAGATGACGTGGTGCTTGGAGATCCCTCCGCCGATGATGATGGCGCCGGTGTACTCCGCATCGTTGGTCATCTCGGAGAGCATCTGCTCGTCGCCGAACAGGTCGATCCTGAGCTTCCTGTGGGTCTGGTAGTACATCCACAGCTGGCATCCGAAGGATCCGTCGGTGATTCCGGGGACCACGATGGGGACGTTGTTCTTGTGGCACTGGTACAGGAGGGAGTCCTCGTTGTCCAGGCGGGCGCCGACGGCGTCGATGATCTCGTGGGTGGTCATGGAGTCCTTGCCCTCGAAGATCTCGTCGAACATGGGGAGGAGTTCGTCCTCGAGGACGATACCGTAGCACTCGTCGGGGACGAGGACGTTTCCGAGCCTGCTGATCTCGTACTCGTCCCTCAGCATGGCATCGTCCATCATGAAGTCGCCCTTGTAGTAGGCTGCGAACGTCCTAGAGAGGTCGTGATCGAGGGTTCCGCAGGTGGTGATGATGAGGTCGACCATGTGGTTCCTGACCATGTCGACGATGACTCCGCGGGTTCCGGTCGCCATGATGCAGGCGGGGAACGACAGGATCCTGAGGCAGCCCTTCTTGGTGACCATGGCCTCGGCGATGTCGGTGGCGTCCGCCAGCTTCTGGGCGGTGAATCCGCCCGCGCGGCCCATGGCCCTCAGCATCTCGTCGACGGTCATTCCCTTCTTGACTTTGATGTCCTCAACAGGTATCAGTTCGAGCTTCTCTGTCATTTGCTCACTGCCCCCTCACTAGAGTCCCCAGGTATATTACGATGCGCTTCGGAGCCCATGGGCGGAGGAGATGCCTCCGGTCTGTACGCTGGCACATGCCGATGGCTCGAGAGAGGGCAGCATATCGTTTATATCCGCGGGGCCATCCCCGACGCATGATAGTCATGGCCCGCGACCGCGGATACGACGAGCTCCGGGAGTCCCTGAAGGGCCGCAGGGTGCTGGTCTGGACCTGCAACACGTGCGCCAGGTTCTGCGGCGTAGGCGGAAGGGAGGCCGCGGAGGATCTCCGCAGACGCCTCTCCGCCGACGGCGTCGAGGCATCGGGTCCCGTGTCGTCCTCAGCATGCTGCTTCATGAGGAACGCGGACCGGATGGCGGAGGAGGCCGGCGGAGGATACGATACGATCCTGGCTCTGTGCTGCGACATCGGCGCGGTGAATGCGGGGGAGGCCACCGGGAGGGAGGTCGTCAATCCGATCGTGACCTTCGGTTCGGGGAATCTCGGAAGGGACGGGGTCCCGCATCTCGTATCCGTGGTATGCGGGCGCGTCATGAGCGACGTCCCGCTCCCCGATGCGGCCGTCGACAGCGGGTGCTTCGAAGGGCCGTTCCGACGATAATCGCACGCGTTATTATAGGAGCCCAGATTAGGCTTATATAGGAAGCCGTGTTAGTCGGCCTCATTCGAGAGGACCTGCCATGTACATGATAAACGAGGTAGAGAAGGTCATCCGCATACCCCCCTGCGAGCTGGGAGACGAGGATGTCGACGTGGTCGGCAAGCTCACGTCCGAGACGTACGAGGGACGCCTTGCGGAGGGAGACAAGACCTTCACCGTGCTCATCAAGAACGTCAGGGCCGAGGGCCCGGGACGCATCGTCCACGGGGACGGCGCCGTCTACCAGACCGTCAAGTTCGAGCAGGTAGTCTTCAAGCCCAGGGACAACGAGGTCGTCGAAGGCGTCGTCGTCGAGATCCTCAAGTTCGGTGCATTCGTCAGGTTCGGCCCGCTCGATGGTCTGCTCCACGTGAGTCAGATCATGGATGACCGCGTCGACATCGACGAGGCCAACCAGAGGCTCGTGGGCAAGGAGACCGGCAGGTTCCTGGCCGTCGGCGATATCGTCAAGGCCAGGGTCGTCAGCATCGACCTCAACGAGAAGAACCCCCAGGACAGCAAGATCGGACTGACCATGCGTCAGCCCGGCCTCGGCAAGCTCCAGTGGCTCGAGGAGGACCGTGCGAAGCTCAGGGAGAAGAGGGAATCCGGAGGTGAGGAGTGATGGCAGGACCGGTGCTCAAGGCATGCAAGTCCTGCAGCTTCGTCAGCGAGGACGACGTCTGCCCCCGCTGCGGCGGTCAGACCTCCAAGGACTGGCAGGGGTTCCTCGTGGTCACGGACTTCGAGAAGTCCGAGATCGCAAAGAAGATGGGCATCACCTCCAACGGGAGGTTCGCCCTCAAGGTACGCTGAGAAGGATGTTCGAGACCGGTCTGAGACTGCCCGAATCCCAGAGGGACGCCTTCAAGGAGTCCCTGGGGAGGGAGATGCCGGACTCGGAGCTCGACTCCGTATTGGACGAAACCATTTATCTGACCGTGGGGGACGTCGTGTCCCTCGTGTTCAGGAAGCACGGCGTCAGGCCGAGGCTGTCGATCTACGACGGCTTCACCGAGCGCCGCGAGATGACCGAGTTCGCGAGGCTCGTCGAGAACGAGCCGAAGGAGGAGGTCGTCAACCCCGCGGGGACGATTTCCGCCGAGATGGCGGAGGCGGTCCGCAGGGGCATCGAAGGGGAGACCGGCCTCATAAGGGTCGAAGGGGAGGAGGATCTGGCGGTTCTGCCGTGTCTGGTCCTCGCACCCGACGGCATGCGTGTGGTCTATGGGATGCCCGGAAGATGCATGATGGTCGTGGAAACCGACCAACGTTCCAGGGACAGGGCCATGGAGCTCCTGTCCAAAATGGAGGTATTGGAATGAAGATGGAAATCAACGAGAAGAAAGAGAACCCTCTGTACAAGAGGACCGAGGTTTACTTCACCGTCGACCACGCCGGCGAGAGCACCCCCGGAAGGAACGCCGTGGCCGAAGAGGTCGCCAAGCAGATGAAGGCCAAGAGGGACTGCGTCGTCGTCACCACGATCGAGTCCGTCTACGGAACCGGAAAGTCCAAGGGATACGCCAAGGTCTACGATTCCAAGGAGGCCGCCCTCGAGCTCGAGAGGGAGTACCTGCTGAAGAGGAACGGCATCGAGGCCGCCAAGGAAGAGCCCGCACCCGCTGAGGAGTGATTTCGATGGCAGGAAAGAAGGACGCAGCACCCAAGACATGCTCGAAGAAGGACGCCTACAAGGTCGAGGGCGACAAGCTCGTCAGGACCAAGCCCGTCTGCCCCAAGTGCGGACCCGGCGTCTTCATGGCCACCCACGGCGACCGTGTCGCCTGCGGCCACTGCGGATACACCGAGTTCACCAACAAGCAGTGAAGCGAGAACATCTTCTTCCGCCTCCACCCTCTCAATCGGAGGCACAGGATCCGCCGGGGAGAAACCCTCCCCGGCACCAAGTTCTCCCATTCACCCTTTCAAACCTCAGATTCTCTTGGGCTCGTAGTATAGCTTGGATAGCATGGGGGCCTCCGGAGCCTCAGACCCGGGTTCGAATCCCGGCGGGCCCGCTTCACGTATACAAAGAGCGTGTCCATGAAACGGTATGGTTCATCATGCCCTTCGTTGATAGTGCCGGTTTGGAATCATGCGTTCCGAGGTGGTATCTCGATCGTCTTCCGTAATCATTCGCTTTCCTCATCGGATTCCGATTCGAGGATAGAGGCAATTCTCTGGCAGTACTGTTTCAGGAACGGGAGGTCGTAATTATGGTGGAGATTGGATGCAATAGTTAACCAGATTTTAATGGCGATTTCCATCTTTAAGATATATGTTTAAATATTATTCGAGTCGAGATATCATTATATATTTGGACGAAAGTCATTAGTTGGATTATACATCCAATGGTGATATTGTGAAACAGGGAACAGTCATGATAACGGTTCTCGTGGTCGCTGTGATAGCAATCGTAGCCGCTTTCGTTTTGATCGGTAACGGGGATGATGAAAAGGATGATTATGTTGCACCCAAAGATACGCGTTTATGGGTATTCGGCAACGCGAACATGGATGATCGTCTCGATGAAGACGATATGAGGTATTTGGACAAGATCCTCTCAGGTGAGAGAGACCCCACCAGGTTTGCAGATGCCAACAACGACAATGTAGTCGACGACAAGGACAGAGATTATCTCAGAAAGCTCCTCGATCGTGATTCTGAGGTACGTAAATACTATCTTCAGGACGACGGTAAATCAATCTCCTATGTTGTTGGAACGACGAAGACTCTCGGTCTGAAGTACAGCACTAATATCTACGTGGCTTCTGCGCTTGGCTGTCTCGATATCCTGAAGATGGTAGATGATAGTACCTTGAAGGGGGTTCAGAAAGGTTCTTACGGCAAGTTCCTCCAGAATCAGAACATATCCACGTTCGGTTCTGGTACGAATGATGAATACAATTTCGAAGAGATGTACAAGTCGGGAGTGGACTCCTTCCTCGCCAGTTCAGCCACCTATTATTTTGAGGGCATCGAAGACAAGATGACCGATGACATCAGATTCAATGTCATACGCATCGGAATATGGAAGATGGATGATGTTGCGACCGGCCTTCTGACCATAGCCAATCTCCTGAATAACGACACATACATTTCCAACGCTGAGAAGTATGTGAAGTTCTACGATAGGACTGAGAAGATGGTCAGCGAAGCGGTCTCCAAGATCTCTGAGAAGAAGACTCTGCTGATTCTCGCTGCCTATAAGAGTGGTACGATGGAGGTCCAGGGTCAGAAGACGGGATGTTATGAAACGTCCTTGAAGGCCGGACTGAACAATCTCGCATACGATATGCCGGGGTATTTCGAGACTGATGTAGGCAACGTGCTCAAGAAGAACCCTGACTTCGTGTTCGTCATTTCCAACAACGCATGGTGGGATTGCGAGCAGTCTGCGATAGACGACGAATACAAGGGATTGTCTAAGTGGTTCGCCAATTGGGACACCTATGAGCAGAACAGGTTTGCATTTACATATTGGACATTCTGTGAAGGCCTGTTTACTCCTATCATGGAGGTCATGATGAGTCAGTTGGTTTATGGAGATCTGTACGGCGACTATGATGTGATGGACGAGTTCCAGAAGTTCGTGGACGAGTATCTTCCGTTCAACAAGGGTCTGCATGAGGGTGATGACGGATACAGGAATGTCAAGACCGAGGGAGTTTATCTCGGAAAGGCCCAGGTCTGAGGACCTTGCCCCGGATGCTGATCCGGGGCTTAAATCTCCGAGGGGATACAACGGATGCCGGAATGCCGGACACGATCGAAGGATTCAGGAGGATAATCTGGAGGAGATGTCTGTTCATCATATCGATGGCTCTCATTGCTTCAGCCATTGCGGTGTACTCCCTGTCCATCGGTTCATATGAGATAGGTTTCATCGAAGTCTGGAGGATTCTGATAGATCATGTGACAGGCAACATCCAGAACGGCCTCTACGATCACATGGTGTGGAATCTTCGTCTTCCGAGGATCCTCTTGGGGATCCTGGTAGGGGTAGGACTGGCTGCCGTGGGCGCGACGATGCAGAGCATCCTCAAGAACCCGCTAGCGGACCCTTACACCACAGGGATATCATCTGGCGCATCCTTCGGTGCGACTCTGGCCATAATATTGGGTTTGTCGCTGGTCGGCGGCGATTTCGCTGTTATAGTGAATGCCTTCGTATTCTCCCTGGTGCCTGTTTCCGTCATCCTCCTCGTTTCCAGGATAAAACATGCTTCTCCGACGACGATGATCCTATCTGGAATCGCCGTCATGTACATATTCGGCTCTTTGACGACTTTGTTCCAGCTGAGGGCGGATCCAGACGATCTCAAGAGGGTCTACAATTGGGGGGTAGGGTCTCTCGGATACGCTGATTGGGATATGTTGCCTATATGCGCTGCGTTCACTTTTGCAGGGATGGCGGTCATGATGCTGATGGCATCCCGTTTGAACGTTCTTTCATCAGGGGACGACAGCGCCAAATCTCTGGGAGTAGACGCCGACAGGTTCAGAATAATCGGTCTCATCATCGCTTCGCTTACGACTGCGGGATTGGTTAGTTTCACAGGGCCGATAGGATTCATAGGGTTGGTGTCACCTCATGTGGCTAGGATCTTCATAGGCTCGGATAACAGGTTCCTTATCCCTGCATCCGCAGCATTCGGTGCGGCGATGACCTTGGCAGCGGACATGCTCGGGAGGATCGTCGTAGCTCCGGCGATACTGCAGGTAGGCGTCGTGATGTCCTTCATTGGAGGTCCGATGTTCTTGTATATCCTGATTCGGCAGAAGAGGGAGGTTTGGTGATGAGGTTGGATGTCAGGGATCTGTGTTTCTCATATGGGGACAAGCAGGTCCTGAGGGGAATCGATCTCTCCCTCGACCGTCCGGGTTTGTATTGCATAATAGGGCCCAACGGTGTAGGGAAATCCACGCTGGTAAAGTGCCTGAATCGCTTGCTAACGCCTTCATCCGGTAGAGTGGAGTTGGATGGCAAGGATGTTACGGAAATGTCGTTCGGAGAGGTATCGAGGGTGATGGGATATATCCCGGTGAGATCCGAGGATGGCTTCTCGACGACAGTTTTCGAAGCTGTCCTTCTAGGTAGATTCCCGCATAGGAGATGGGGGTCCACTTCAGAAGACTACAGGATAGTTTCAGAGACGATGAGGATAACAGGAATCGAGGATTTGGCATTCGAGGATACGTTCGGAATCTCGGCTGGACAGCATCAGAGGGTCATGATTGCCAAGGGTCTGGCTCAGCAGCCTTCGGTCCTCATACTCGACGAACCGACGGCCAATTTGGACGCGAGATATCAGATATCCATCACCAGGCTACTGCATGAACTTGCAGAAGAGCGTGGGATGATCGTGGTCATGATAAGCCATGATCTAAACATCGCTTCCAGATTCGCAGATAAGGTGCTTCTCATGACGGAGCCAGGGGTTCTTTTCAAAATGGGCGATGCACATGAGGTGGTGACAGAGGAGAATATACGCTATGCTTACGGGGTCGATTGCAGCATAATCGATGTTAGAGGCAGACCGCATGTGATCCTCTTGGATGAGCTATCCGAAGATGAGGTCGAGAACATGCATCATGTGTCAGACAGACATATTGTGAGGGAGATTACCAGTTTGTCGAGAATCTGAATGCAGTTTCATCGATATTCGTTTGCAATACGAGAATTGTAATTGAACACAATACAGTAGAAACATCGAGGACAGCATTATGCATCAGGCCGTCCGTTCTGCATCAGATGAACGGTATCCTTCTAACGTTCGATGATTCCGGCTTACAGGAAATCGATGCCTCATGGCCGGAGGTGGACCGATGTCTCCGGACATGGAGGCACTGCTGATCGTATCGATCAGACGCGATAATCAGGGCGGGGTATTCTTCTCCACCGTTGCTCTGGGAGTGGTGATCCTGAATGTCATGGCCGTGGTCGTCGCGATCATACTGGTCGTATCCTATCTCATCCAGAGGGATTACAGGAAGGCGGCTTTGACGGCCCTGGGGACGATCTCGGGATTCGCCGCGTTCGTAGCAGCGGTTGTCGGTCTGACTGCCATTGTCTGAGCGATCCGTCTGGCGTTTCGAATCAGTTAGTTGTTATCTAACAATAATTTTACGGGAAAACTGGTGAATCTCTCTGAAAAAATCTAAGGAATTACGATATAATCTGATTTTGAAATTCAGGGAAAATCAACAAATATCCCTCATGAGATAGAGGGAATGATGACTGGACCCTCCTCTGATGAAGTGTCGTTGTTCGAAAGGAAGGCGTATTCTGCTCTGAAGGAATGGAAGGAGAGGTCCAGAGGCCGCACCGCGATGCTCATCGAAGGGGCCAGGCGTGTGGGGAAGTCCACGTTGGCGGAGGAGTTCGCCCGCAACGAGTATCATTCGTATGTTCTCATCGACTTCTCGGAAGAGAACAGGGATATCAACGCGTTGTTCAGCGATCTGAGCGACATCGACCGCCTTCTGAGAGGGCTCCAGCTTCAGACAGGAGTGGAATTCGAGGAACGCAACACGGCGGTGATATTCGATGAGGTTCAGAGGTTCCCGAGGGCGAGGGAGTCGATAAAGGCGCTCGTCAAGGACGGCAGATACGATTACATCGAGACCGGCTCGCTGATATCGATCCGGAGGAATGTGAAGGATATCAGGATACCGAGCGAGGAGGAGAAGCTGAAGCTGCATCCGCTGGATTTCGAGGAGTTCCTTTGGGCTTGCGGCAATCGCACCTACAGGATGCTGGAGCAGGATCTGGATGAGAGAAAGCCGTTGCCCGATGCCCTGCATCATAGGATGATGGCTCGCTACAACGAGTATCTCGCAGTAGGAGGGATGCCTCAGGCGGTCGAATCGTTCGTCAAAGGCGGGAGCTATCAGGAGATTGATAGGATTAAGAGAGGTATCATAGGCCTCTACATCGATGATTTCTACAAGATCGATCCCACCGGTTCCCTCGGGATGTACTTCAGATCCATTCCTTCCGAGCTCTCCCGTCAGAGCATGCGTTTTAGGATCAAGGGGAAAGCCATGAAGGCGGAGATCAAACGCATCTCGGAGATGGTGGATTCCCAGACCGTTCAACGGAGCATGCACGTGAACGATCCGCGCGTGGGGCTTCCGATGACGCAGGATCAGGAGTTCTTCAAGCTGTTCCTCGAGGATACGGGACTGTTCGTCACGTTGTGCTTCTATGACAGGGAGTTCTCCGACAATACGATCTACGGATCCCTGGTGAGGGGAAGGCTCCCTGCCAATCTCGGCTACGTGTACGAGAATGCGGTGGCACAGGGTCTGAATGCGGCAGGTTACGGGCTGTTCTACCACACATTCCCCAAGAATGATTCCAAACATAAGTACGAGATCGATTTCGTCATCCCCTCGGGGAAGAAGATCTGTCCGATAGAGGTCAAATCCTCCTCCGTATCCTGCCATGCATCCCTGGATGCCTTCATCGAGAAGCACGGCAACGATGTGCATCGCGGGGTCGTGATATCCGGGAAGAACCTGAGGGAGGAGGACGGGATCGTCTATCTCCCGATCTACATGACCGGATTGATAGGTCGTCTATGACGTATCGAGGCGTGAGCATTAGTTACGATTAACCCGAGATGAACCGAGATCTAGCATTACACCTTCCATCTTAGGTTAACTATTGTAATCGGGGCTTGTATCAAATTCCGAAATAGCCCCGAAGACGAGGTCGCACAAACCTTTCTTACCGATCATGCTGTTGTTTTCCGATTCTATCAAGATGGAACCGTCTTCGACAATGTGCCCTGAATTCGGAGGAAGTATCATCGAAAGAATAATCTCCAGATATTCACGATATCCGATCTCTTTGAGACGCGCCCTTACCGATCTACCAACTGCTCTCCCTATGGCATTCCATTGCCAATCGGTTTCGATTCCGGTCGAACTCTTCAGATAGAACACGTATTCGGCCAAGGCATCGAACAGTCCGATTCTTCCATCAACGAATTGGTCTAAGGCCGTAGTTATCCTCTTCGGGTCCCCCTCACCGTCTCCCTTAGAACCTAGTACCTTGAGGCATGACAGCGAGTATGCTTTGTCGCGTTTTCCCTCCTCCTCGGCAAATACGACCAGTCTCAGATCGATGAGTTTCTTGAGCGCAGCATAGATGCTCGGGCGTGGAATCCCGATCCTCTCGGAAATCGACGTGACTGTACAGGTCTTCTCCGAGATGCAGTCCAGGATCCTAATCATCGTAGGGTTGGTGATCATAATCGCGCTGTAGTCCGCGAACCACACGCCGAATTCGTCTTTGGACGGATGCGATGCTGCGCACAGTCTGTGGAGCGAGCGGTCTGCGTCCGTGGGACAGACTCCTTTGAACGGTCTCGCCTTCATGACGATTTCAGCGGGATTCATGGAGACTATCTTCAGCATCGGCACGTAGCTTAGACCTTTTCTGTTCCGGAGCAGGACGATGAGCATTCCTATCATCGGTCCTATACATGCCGCTCCGTTCGAATGCTTACTGCCGTTTGATCTTAGACTCACTTCGATGCCCGACCCTACATCTATGCTGACATCGGACTCCCGGAATAGATGGGTGACAAACTGGAGCACCTCGTCGACACTCGATTCTTTGAATCTGTCCGAGACGTGAGTACCTAGCGTCATCCCGAAATCCATCACCAGCGGCCAGACATCCAGTCCGTGGCTGTTCATGACCGAAGCCCACAAAGCCACTGCGTCAAGCATCGGATGGTCAGTCCCTGACATGAGGTCGTCCACCGCGGAATTAACGGACATGAACCTCCACCGGATGCTGTTGGAATCCATGTATATCGGCGATGCGGCGGTCCGAAAGACTGTACGCCTTCTGTCGCTTTCGTCCTTCCGAGATGCTAGGATGCCCAGGGTCTCCATTTTTCCCATGATGGTTTGAGCCGTGGTCTTAGGTATGCTCAACTCAGAAGATATATCCGTAACCGACATCTCCTCCTGCACCAGCCTGAAAAATATCTGCAGGGAGGTCTCGCTCATCACTGTGCGCATTTCGCCATCCGGTGTAAGGCACACTATGAATCTTTCGCTGAATCCGCAATCAGGCATCGTTTCTCGCTTCCTTCACTGATCATTCGTATCCAATGGTGGGCCGTCCCAATCGTTTAGATGTCGGGTGTACGACCTAGGACTGGGACATTATGACGATGTTTCGTCCTTTGTTCTGCTATCGGTGTTCGATTGTATGAAGGTCTAATTATATCTAACTCGTACCAATTCCGCATAACTATTTAATAAAGTAGTTTTAGTCGTTCCGATTGGATTAATCATCCAAGTGATTGAATGAATACAAAAGCACTCGCCATAATGGCGGTAGCGATCATCGTTGTCGCGGGATGCGGATTGGCATTCGCCAGCATCGGGAAGGATGACGATGGTTACAAATCCAAGGCAACCGGCAGATTGATGGTCTATGGGAATGCGGATAACAACGACTACCTCGACAATGACGATGTCGAATTCATACGCGACATAGCAGATGGAAAGACCGTTTGGAATAAGGACAAGAATCCTTTTGCCGACGCAAACTCCGACGGGGTGGTCGATGCGACGGATGTCGCCTACGCTGAGAACCTGGTCAAAGGGAAGGATGCTGAACCTACGAGAATCTTCTACAAGAACCCCAACGATGTTGCGGTCAGTGTCAGTTTCCCATACAAAGGTGCGAAGATTGCTGCAGTCTCATCTCACGGACTCATGCTTGCATCCACGCTTGGAATCTACGACAAGATCGTCGCCGTGGATCAGAAGGATGCAACCAAGGGGAATCAGAATCTCTTCCCAGGCGTTCGTGGATTCACCAATATCGGCAGTCCAGATACGGATACTCCTGGAGCGGTGGAAAACATCTACAATGAAGGTGTGAAACTCGTCATGGGCAACGTATGGAGTTCATCATTCTCCTCTGTCCTGGAATCCCGTGGCATTGACTATCTGGATATCAATCTCCATGGTGTGAGATCCAACGGGTCCACCCCTCTGGACGGGGTTATCACGGCAGGAGTCATCCTCGGCTGTACCGAGAAGTCCGAATCCTTCGCTCAGTTCTACGATGAAATGCAGGACTATATCAAGGAGAAGACATCTTCCATAGGTACCAAGACCTTCGTTATGCCGTATAGCACGACGAACCCCAACACCACACACATCGATACCTCGAATGCCGATGGATCCGGATTCGGAGATGTGTACACTGTTTCTCAACTCCCCTTGGTGGATCTATTCGGACATGGAAAGCTCGTTCCTCATAATGCAGAGGTCGAGATCAACGATAAAGTCGGTGGAATGGATCCCGATTACATCATTCTCAGTTACTCCTTCGGCGATGTGACCGTCGAGGAGGGGCAGAAGCTCTTCAACGAGAAGGTTCAGTACTTCAAGTACACGCGTGCCTACAAAGAGGGGCACATCTTCGGAATCAATTACGGGACATACGGGACCTATCTGGGACTCGGTGGACTTCCTCTGCTCGCCGCGTATATCTGGCCTGACCTGATAGACGAGGATTACGGATGGGATATGCTCCAGAAGTGCTACGACAACTGGTCCGCAGCGGATCTGGATGTCAAGATCTCTGGCGGTCTGATCTGCTACAAGATGGAGAACAGCGCCTGAAAACTCCTCGGACGGTTTCGACCGTCCGACCCTTTAGGTGATTGGATGACGGATGAGATCGTAGGCGAGAGGATCCGTAGCAAGATAGATGAGTGGAACTCCGTCGAGCCTACCAACGAGCTTGTAACGGGGTATAAGGATTATCAGAAGTACATCGGCCGTAAATGGTCGTTTACATTCCTATTCATCCTGGCTGCCATCGTCGTTGTTGGCATCGCCATGTCTTACGGATCGTCAATGGGATTCAAGGAATCCTACAGTGTCTTATGGCACCATATAACCGGTGACATAATCGATCCCGACAAGGACGGGATCCTGATCGAATTGAGGATGCCTCGCATCGTCATCGGTCTCATCGCGGGTGCAGGATTGGCGGTCGCTGGGGTCGTGATGCAGAGCACGCTGAACAACCCTCTGGCTGACCCTTACACCACCGGGGTGTCCTCCGGAGCTGGATTCGGAGCCACGATGGCCATCACCTTGGGCTCATCTCTCGCTCTCAGCGAGAGCACAACCATCGTGGTGTACGCTTTCGTGTTCTCGCTCATTCCGACAGCGGTGATCGTTGCTGTATCAAAGATCAGAGGAGCATCCCCCACGATGATGATCATGTCCGGTATTGCGGTCATGTATATCTTCAACGCATGCACGACAGTGCTGATGCTGTGGTCCAATCCAAACGATATGCAGGCTGTTTATCTATGGACGGTGGGCGCTCTGACGCATCATGGGTGGGAGTGCGTGCCCGTTCTCTTCACTGCGACATTCGTGGGACTCGTGTTAATGTTTGCTCTCTCAAGGAAACTGAATGTTCTGGCTACCGGGGACGACAATGCTAACGCGATGGGACTGAATGCGAACAATCTTCGCATTCTGAACATGATAGTCGTGGCACTCGTGTCTGCGGCGATCGTGAGCTTCACCGGGATGATCGGGTTTGTAGGGTTGGTAGCACCCCATATCGTTCGTCTGTTCATAGGTGCCGACAACAGGTATCTAATGCCCGCATCCGCCGCATTCGGAGCATTCATCCTTGTCGCGGCCGATCTCGTGGGAAGATGGGTCATAGCCCCCTCGGTCCTTCCGGTGGGTGTAGTGACATCCTTCATGGGAGGTCCAATCTTCCTGTGGCTGCTTATGAGGCGTAAAGGGAAGATCTGGGGATGATTCCATGGATATAGAGATAGAAGGGCTCAGCTATGGTTATTCGCCAGATATCCCTGTGCTACATGACATCGACCTGAAGATATCTGGTCCAGGACTGACTTGCATCCTCGGACCCAATGGCGTGGGTAAATCGACATTGGTAAAGTGCATAAACAGACTGATAACTCCGGATTCGGGGACCATAACCATAGACGGAAGGAACATCCGCGATTATCGCAGCAAAGATCTGGCTTTCAAAATTGGCTATGTTCCGGCTTTCGCATTGGATTGCTTCTCCATGCCTGTCGTTGATGCCGTACTCGTGGGGAGATATAATCTCCAGAAGTGGAAGGTATCTCAGAAGGACTACGACATGGTTTACCGCACGATGAAGCTGATGGGAGTGGAGGATCTAGCCATGCGCGGATATAACGAGCTCTCGGCCGGGCAGCATCAGAAGGTGTCCCTGGCGAGAGGGATCGTTCAGGAGACCGAGGCATTGATCCTTGATGAACCCACTGCCAATTTGGATGTGAAGTACCAGGTCTATGTCGCTGAGTTGTTGCGCGGTCTGGCGGATTCACGTGGATTGACGATAATCATGGTGTGTCATGACCTCAATATTGCTGCGACTTACTCCAACACTGCGATCCTCATGAAGGAGCCGGGAATGATACATTCTGTCGGTTCACCGGAGGATGTGATTACTGCGCGGAATATAACTGAGGTCTACAACGTGGAATGTGAAGTGATACAGCACAAAGGTCGCCCTCACGTGATACTCGGGCACGCACTCGACGAGTGATTCTGAAACAATTCCCCGACCTCTTCCTTGGATCATAGTAAGGGGTCGGATAATCCCCTCAGTTCAGAGGACGGGAGTGATGCGTCTGCACCTTCAGTTCGGTATACGGCGAGGAGAATCGAAAATATCCTGGCACGTCTCTTTATAGCCGATAGACCGTATTGGAAGGCATGAAGGGACGGATAACCCCGAGGGAGGAGCTCCTCGGACTGCCTAAGACGGTCCACGGCGGACAGGCCTGGAGGACCGCTGGCATAGAGGACTACAGTCACAATCTCAACCCCTTCGGGCCGCCCGAGTGCCTGGCGGAGATCGTCCAGACTGCTCTGGACGGTGTCGGGCACTACCCCGACGACTCCTGTGCGGAGCTGAAGGATGTGATCTCCAAGACGTTCAATGTCGGCGAGGAGTGCATCGTCGTCGGCGCGGGCTCATCGGATATCATCAGGAACGTCCCCAACGCGTTCTTCAACAGGGGCGATCGCGTCGTCATCCCCCGTCCGAGCTTCGCCGAGTACACGCAGCAGTGCAGGATCGTCGGTGCCGAGATCGATTACCTCGATCTGCTGCCCGAGGATGATTTCCGCATCGATGCGGATCGTCTTCTGGAGAAGGCCGCGGGAGCGAAGGCGGTCTACATCTGCAATCCCAACAACCCCACAGGGCGCATAGAGCCCAAGGACAAGCTCGTCCGCATCGTGAGGGAGTGCGAGGACATGGGCGTCCTGGTGTTCCTGGACGAGACCCTCTTGGAACTGGTCCCCGGTTTCGTGGACAACACCCTGTCCGGCATGGTCTCCCGCTTCAACAACCTGGTCGTAGCCTCCTCGCTGACCAAGTCCTTCGCCATACCCGGCATAAGGATCGGGTTCGGAATGGCGAGCCCCGGGATCGCGGAGAGCATGGACAAGGTGCGCATGACCTGGAACGTGGGGCAGATCGAGCAGGCCGTCGCCATCGCTCTTCTGAGGGATTGCCAATCCTACGTCGACCACGCCGCAGGCGTGATGGCCGAGGAGTCGGAGGCGATGAACGCCGCCCTCAAAGCCGTCGGATTCCCCGCAGGGGACGTGTCCGACTCGTTCTTCTACTTCAATTCGCTGGAACCCATCGGGATGGATGCGCCCGAGTTCAAGGCGAGGATGATGACTCACGGCATCGCCGTCAGGGACTGCTCCTCATTCGGGCCGGAGTTCTCGTCCTACGTCAGATACAGCGTCAAGGACAAGGAGCGCAACTGCCGTTTCGTCGCGGCGGTGGACTCCGTCCTGAACGGGTGAAAGCATGCCGCTCTGGCTGGACGCGATCCTCATCATCGTCGCGGCGCTGCTGATAGACCGCTTCGTGGGGGAGGTCCCGAACTCTATCCATCCTCTGAGGTGGATGGGCAACATCCTGTCGGCGATCGACAGGCATGTGAAGGACCGTGCGTCCCGCAAGGCGAACGTCATCGGGTTCCTGTCGTATCTCGCGGTATTCCTGCTTTTCAACGGGATCGGCCTCCTGATGACCTCGCTGTTCAGGATCGGGGTGTCGGAGATCGACCCCCTGGTCGGCGAGATCTGCTGGATCGTCGTCACGGCCCTGCTGTTCAAGACGTCCTTCGCGATATTCTCGTTCAGGCACCACTGCGATCCGATCTGCGATTCCCTCGACAAGGGGGACATCGAGGATGCGGATGCGAGGGTGCAGATGATCGTGAGCCGCAACACCAAGGGGATGGATGCGGATCATGTGGCATCATCGTGCTGCGAGACGATATCCGAGAACCTCGTCGACAGCGCGTTCTCCCCCATGCTCTACTTCGGGCTGTTCGGACTCCCCGGAGCCGTGATGTTCAGATGCGCCAATCTGATGGACGCCATGTGGGGGTATCTCAACGACAGGTACGCCAGGCTCGGATTCTTCCCCGCGAAGTTCGATGACGTCCTGGGTTTCGTGACGTCCCGCGTATCCCCCTATTTCATAGCATTGGCCGGGATGATGCTCGGCATGGACTGGAGGGCATCCGTTCCGGCCGCCAGGGCGGAGCACGGGAAGACCCCCAGTCCCAATAGCGGATGGTCTATGACCGCCGCGGCCGCGGTTCTCGGCATAAGCATGGAGAAGGTCGGGGTGTACGTGATGGGTACCGGGCCCATGCCCTCCACGACCGATGTGAAGAGGTGCTGCAGGCTCATCGAGCTCTCGTCGATCCTCTTCCTCCTCACGGTGTGCCTCATCCTCTACGGAACGATAGGCATATCCGTGCAGGTGCTGTTCGAGGATGCGTTCTTCTCATTCTGGGGGTCGTTATTCTGAGGTACATCGAGTCCGTTAGCATGGAGTACGTGGACGGGTCGCCCGTCGGAGTGGTGCGCTTCGCACAGCCGATGGAGGCGCTGAGCTGCGCCGTCCTCAACGGAGGCCAGACGACTGTACGCGCCGCGTTCATCATGCAGGTCCCGAAGAACTACAACTGCGACAGCCCCCGCGAGGACGCCGAGCGCGTCAGGGATGCTCTGAGGCTTCCTTAGGACACCCTCGGCATGATGACCGCCGCGGAGGTGGATTATGTATTCAATCTCAAGGAATGCTCCGTGGAGGGCTACGAGGCGGCGGCGTTCGCCACCGCCGGTCTGAGCAACCATGTGATCGCGGGCGAGGACCTGGTCGATTACGAGGAGAATTCCAGGATATCCGCCCGCAGAGCGGAGGAGATGAGGGCGGGGACGATCAACATAGGCATCGTCTCGTCGGTTCCGATGACCATCGAGGGGAAGATCAACCTGTTCATCCCCCTGGTCGAGGCCAAGGGCGTAGCGATGGCCGAGCATGGATTCGCCGAGACGGGAACGACATCGGATGCCATGGCCGTGTTCTCCCCGGCGGGGGAGGACGGGGTCTCCTGGACGGGGACCGGGTCATGGATCGGCATCGCCGCCGCCAGAGCGGTATCCGCAGCGGTCGGATGCGCTCTAGATATACGCAACGAGCATCCCAATCCCCTTCCGCCGAGGAGGATCCTCGGGAGGATGGGATTGGATACGCACGACCTCTTCGCGATGTCCGGCACGGACAAGAGCGAGGAGGAGTACTCGGAGGCGCTGGATTCGCTGCTCTCCGGGGAGGAGGTCCGCGCATTGGCGGATCTCGCATGGTTCGCCGCGGATCGGGCGGACTCGCTGGCGCAGGACGGGAACGATGCCGAGCTGAGGCTGATCCTCGCAACGGCATCCGACGTCCTGGACGTGCCGGCACCTTAGGAGGGTTCACTCATGGATTGCATCATAGAGATGATATCTAGAAGGGCGGGTGGTCTCCGATGGCGGGCAATGCCATCAAGGCCATGGTGGCGTTCTTCACCATCTGCAAGCAGGACATAACGAGCGAGGACATGGACGCCATGGACGAGAAGTTCCATCTGGCGCCCGTGGTGGGCGCGATGATCGGACTGGTCGTCATGATCGAGGCCGTGATACTGGCCGAGCTGTCGACGCACGGGATCATCGGCTCCTCCATGTTCTCCGCAGCCATCGTCCTCGCTACCGTGTACGTAGGAAGCAGATTCCTCCATTTCGACGGTCTTGCCGATTTCGGGGACGGTTCCGTCGTCGCCGGCACGAGGGAGGATCACGTCCGCGCGCTGAAGGACACCCTCATCGGCGCCGGAGGGCTCGGTGTCGCTCTCATCGTCACCCTGATCAGCTTCTCCGAGTACGCCATGGCCGGTGCGTATCTGATAATCCTGGCGCCCATGGCGGAGATCCTGCTGAAGAACGCCCAGGTGTCGACCGCTGCGTTCGGATACCCCAGCGACGGTATGGCCGGGAAGCAGGTGTCATGCACGAGCACGCCCTCGCTCCTGAGGTCCTCGATCATCTCGTTCGTGCTCTGCCTCGTGTTCGGACTGGCCGCCGTGTTCATAACCGGGGAGATCTACTCGTGGGTCGCAGTCGGATACGGCGATGCTCTGATCCTCGCCCTGGTCGGAACGGTCATGTCGATCGCATCCGGGTATCTCATCGCCCGCCACTCCAACAGGGTGTTCGGCATGGTCAGCGGGGACATACTGGGCGCATCGCATGAGATCGCAAGGGTCGTCGTGATGCTCTCCTTCCTCATCGTCTACGGAGCACTGGCCTGATGCAGGCTCTGGTGAACGCAGGAGGGAAGGGCACCCGCATGGGGAGATGCGGGATAGAGAAGCCCATGCAGATGATAGGGGACAGGCCCACCGTCTGCCGTGTGATCGATGCGCTGTCGGCATCGAAGCATATCGACAGGATGCTTGTGTCGGTCAGCGACCACACCCTGGAGACGGAGGCATTCCTCAAGAGCAGGGGCGTCGAGACGATAAGGACGTCCGGCGAGAGCTTCATGGACGACCTGCACACGTCCTTCCTTTGCATGGAGGGGGACTACGTGCTGACCTGTCCTTCGGATCTCCCTCTCCTCACCACCGATGTGGTGGACCGCTTCATAGAGTACTTCGTCCCCGGTTTGATGGATTCCGCCATCGCCGTGGTCGATGAGGACACCGTCCGCGGGATAGGGATAACCCCGTCCTACACGAGGGAGTACAGGGGGAAGAACTGGGTGCTCTCCGGTCTCTGCATAATGGACCGGAAGCGCACCCTGAACGGGGATTACCTGGAGGAGTGCCTCTTCGACACCAACTGGCCGGAGCTGGCCGTCAACGTGAACACCCCCAGGGAATTGGATCTGGCGCGGAGTTTCTTCAGGGAGCGATCGCGTCCCCCATTATACCGCGGTAGATCTCCTCAACCTTGTCGGAGAGGTCCTTCGCGGTTATCCTTCCGCCGGTCATCGCTATGGCTCCGACCGAGGAGCCTCCGCATCCGACGCCCTCCTTGATGAATCCCCATTCGTATGCCTGGAGCCCCTCGTAGGGGCTTCCGGAGTAGTCCACGTTGACGTAGACCGCAGGGACGTCGGGCGTGATGGCGTCGATGATCCTCCTCATGCTGGAGTTGGCATCGTCCATGAGCCACCTGGTGGTCCCCTGGATGATGTTCCCGATGAGATCGGGACGGAGCGCGATGACCCCTGCGATGACGGCTCCCATCTGGGTGCCTCCGCCGATGATCACCGGAACGTGGGGAGCGGCTCCGCACACGATGCCGATGTTGGCGGGCATCATGGGGTCTCCGACGCACTCTATGGCTCCGAGGGGGTCGTCCTTCATGTCGCCCGGCTCTATGCCTGCGGCCGCGAGGCTCTCGGCGACGATCCTGGACTTGAGCTCCTTGGGGTTGTTGGGCGACGAGCTGCTCACGAGGTTCTCCTTGGTGACGCCCATCGCGGTCATGACAGCGAGCGCGGTGGTCGTTCCGCCGGCGCAGCTCTCGCTGATGATGACGAAGTCGTTGTCCCTGGCCAGCATCTCGCCCAGCATCAGGCCCTTCTCGAACTCCTTCCTGGCGTTCTTGACGGCCTTGCCGGTGGTGATCTTCTCTCCGCACTCGCCCCCCATATCGAAGTAGGGCACGAACGGGACCACGGAGCAGCCTCCGTTGACGATGAAGTACTGCATGCCGGAGAGCTGCAGGGCGGCCATGGTGAGGGTCGCGGGGGTGGGGATGCCTCCGGGGTTGATGGGGATGCCCTTCATGCAGTTCACCTTGCCGCTCACCAGCAGCTCCGCGTCGGCGGGACCGGTGAACATGGTCAGCTCGGGTGTGTCCCCTGCCTCGGAGACCCCGGGGATGGTGGACGTCCTCGTGTTGGCCACCGTGCAGGTGAACACGCCGCGCTTGCCCCAGATCCTCGACAGCACGTCCTTCGCGATCTTCTCGTTTCCGTATACGCCCAGGGAGGGCGGGAGTTCGAATGCCATTGATCTCATCTGCTCCTGAGTATCGAGGGCACGAGGTCCTTGAGGGTTATGGTCTCCCCCTCCTCGTAGCCCAGGTCGAATGTGGTCCACACGGGGACATCGGTGAGGATGTGCTCCCCTGTGACGCATGATGTGCCGTGGTCGGCGAAATAGATTATGCGGTCGGCGTCGCCGAAGTACTCGGACATGAGCTCGTCGGTGCGCTCGAGGACCGCCTTCTTCTTGAACGGGTCCTTCTGGTGGCTGTACTCGTCCACCTCGTCCACATGGAGGAACACGTCTCCGTGCTTCAGCGCCTCCTTGGCGGCGGGGAACCTCTCCTCCAGGTCGTATATGAGCTCGATGTCGTATCCGAGTGACGAGCATATCCCAAGCGATGTGGGGCTGTCGGAGAAGGCCTTGAGGTTCCTCATGCCCTCGAATCCGGGATACTGGTTCCCGCATCTGCCGCATCCCCACGGATATTCGGTTATCCCGCCCATGTCCTCGGACACGGCCTCGATGAGTTCCCCGAGGGGTCCCCCGACCGGTATCTCCGGAGCATCCACGGGGGGTGTGGGAGTGACGGGCACGGTGTCGGACTCCATCGTGAGCACGGCGCGCCCCTCGACGAAGAACCTGATCTCCGGCTTGTACGGTTCCAGGATGTCCATGTGGGATTCGACGCTCTTCTCGAGGGCGTCCTTGAACTCCGAGTTGTGATAGCACCAGTGAACCATGCCGTCCCCCAGTCTGGCGGGGCTGAGACGGTAGGCGACCCTCCTGGGGTCCTTTATGGACAGTCCGAGGCCCATGGCCTCGAGGGCGGCCCTCTCGATCTCGGGCGGGTGCCCGGTGAAGAATTCGTTCAGGAACAGCTGCGTGTATCCGCGGCCGGTGGTCCTGTAGCGGTTGGTGACCCTGGATTCCAGGAACGGCATCTCGGCCACGTCGATCGGTTTCCTGCCGTCCAGCTGCGGGCAAGGGTCGTCCTCGGCCCCGTCCAGCAGGACGAATAGAAGATTGCTCATGTTTTCCTCCTCGAGGCGATGGCGGCCTGACCGACCGAGATGCCTCCGTCCCCGTTGGGGACGTTCTCATGGAGGATGGGAACGTGACCTCCGGATATAACCATGTTCTCGAACATGCTGGCCACCGCGCCGTTGTAGGATACGCCGCCGGTGAGGCCTATGCTCCGGATGCCCGTCCTGTCCGCCTCCTCGGCGGCGAGCGATACGAGCTCGGACACGATCCCGTGGATGATGGAGTACGCGATGTCCTCCCTCCTGTCCTTCGGATCGATGCGTGCGAACAGCTCCGCGGTCATGACGGTGCCGTTCTCAGATGCCGCTTCGTATCCCTCGATGAGCCTCCCTCTGTTCAGAAGGGATTCCAGCTTCATGGCCGGCTCTCCGTCGTATGTGCGGACGGAGCAGACCCCGAGGCGGTAGGACAGGGCGTCGAGGACCCTTCCCATGGACGAGGTCTTCACGCTCCTGTCCATGAGCTTGTGCAGGACCATGGATTCCCTATCGGTGAAATCCCGGTTGTCGACGCCGTTGATCGCGTCGATCGCGAACGTCAGTCTCCTGAGGTCGTAAAGCGCCTTCTCCGATCCGAGAAGAGGGATGGCCTGAAGATGCCCGACCCTCCTGTATCCGTCGAGATCGGCGTTCAGCACCTCTCCTCCCCAGGCGGTCCCATCGTCCCCGTGGCCGGTTCCGTCCAGGGCGAGGGCGATGCACGATCCGATTCCCGCGTCTGCCATGAGGGAGGCAGCATGGGCCCAGTGGTGCTGTATCTCCATGATCTCCGCGCCGTACTCCTCGGAGAGAGTCCTGGCGATGCGCCTGTTGGCGTATCCGGGGTGGAGGTCGATCGCCACTGTACCGGGTTCGCATCCCACCAGGCGCATCTGCGTGCGGACAGCCTCCTCCAGGTACTCGGGGACGCCGATCTTCTCGCCGTTCCCGATGTACTGCGTGGGCCAGATCCATCCTCCGGATGCGACCGCTCCCGCGAGGTTCTCCTGCGCCCCCAGGGCCACGACATCGCCTCCGCCGCACTTCACGCGGTACGGCACGGATCCCCTGGACCTGCGGAGGTACTGCGTCCTGGCTCCGAGCATCCTCAGGACGGTGTCGTCGGCTCTGTTCACGATCTCCTGGTCGTGGAGGAGCCATGCATCGGCTTTGATTCTCAGGGCATCCCCGTCGGAGACCGCCATCGGCTCCCCCGGAGGATTGGCGGAGGTCATCACCAGGGCGTCATGCTCCAGTCCGGAGAACAGGATGTGATGCATCCCGGTGTACGGCAGGAACATCCCTACGGTGTCGAGGCCGGGGGAGGCGTCCTCCATCTCCGCGGTGTCTTTCTTCCTGCAGAGGACGATGGGCCTCCCGGGCGAGAGGATGAGTCTCTTCTCGTCCTCGGTCGGGTCGACGTACCTCTTCAGGGCATCCATGTCGCGGACCATAACCGCGAAGGGCTTCTGCTCCCTTCCGTACCACTTCCTCAGATCGGGGATGCGGTCGAGGGTGCAGCAGATGTGGGTGCCGCCCCATCCCTTGACGACGGCTCTGCAGCCGTCATCGAGCATGCCCGCGAGTCTTCCGATCGGGTCGTCGAACGTCTCCCCGCCCCTTGTCACCAGACGGTATCTCGGACCGCATGCGGGGCAGGCGATGGTCTGGTGGTGGAACCTGCGGTTCCCCGGATCCCCGTACTCGCGTCCGCATTCCGGACACATGGGGAAGAGGTCCATGGATGTCAGGGGTCTGTCGTAGGGGATCCCCTTGAGGAGGGTGAATCTGGGGCCGCAGTCCGTGCAGGTGGTGAACGGATATCCGTGCCTCCTGCCGGGAGAGAGCATCTCCTCGACGCAGCGGTCGCATATCGCGCTGTCGGCGGGGATGGATGCGCCTGTGCCGATACCGTCGGACGGGATTATGGAGAATCCTTTCGGACCTTCGTACGGGATGTCCTCCTTCTCGACAGAATCCATCCGTGCGAGGGGAGGGAGATTCGAGACGAGGTCGTCGAGGAGATCCTCGCCTCTGTCGGTGTCGATCACCACGCGGGAACCGTAGTTCCGGACGGTTCCGGATGCGCCGGTCCTCGATGCGGCGCGGTACACGGCGGGTCTGAATCCGACCCCCTGGACGGTCCCGCGTATGGTGATCCTCATGGCGGAGCAATCGCCAGCTTCTGCTAAATTACCTTCTCTGGCCGCAGTTGCAGACGGGCTGTATGTCGTTGGCCATCGCAGGGGGTCTGGACCTGTTGACGCTGAGAACGCCGTCGGGGACCTCGAGGAAATCCGCCAGGTCCTGGTCGGACGGGTACTGGGCGGTGCTGATGTCCACGCCCTGGTATTCTGCGATAGGGAGGGCTCCCATGCCCTTCTCGGAGACGATGGAGCGGGCTTCGCCGTCCGGATCGATATCGTCCACGGATGAGCACATGACCCTTCTCACATGGATTCCGGCGGCTTCGAGCGCTTCATGGCTCCTGTCGAACCTCTCCGCGTCCGTGGGGTTCCTGAGCCTGGAATCCTTCGACTCATAGACCGTCATATCGTAGTCCATGATAGATGTAACGGCGTTACATCTTAAAAAACCGACTGATTGGGGATGTTGGGAATCGATGGGTATCCTGCATGATTCGCCAATTCCCACATCGGAACATATGCCAACTCCCACATCGGAACCTATGCCAACTCCCACATTTAATACGGATAGGAACATTCCCAACCATGGGTAGCTACAAGCAACGGTGCATCGAGCCGTACATAGAGGATAATCTCGAGGCCTTTGGTGCCGTTCTTATCGTAGGTCCAAAGTGGTGTGGGAAAACCACTATCGCGAGAAGGTTCGCGAAAACGGTAGTAGAATTGGCGAATCCGCAAGAGTTACGTCGTTATGAGGAGATCGCGGACATCGATGTATCCCTGTTGTTCCGTGGAGAGAAGCCGATACTGTTCGACGAGTGGCAGGTCATTCCCGAGTTGTGGGATACCATACGTTACGATGTCGACAAGACCGGGAAGTTCGGAGAGTACATCCTCACGGGTTCGACGACAGTAGAGAGATCCGAGATACGTCATTCTGGGGCAGGGCGCATAACCACCCTGAAGATGACGACGATGTCTCTTTTCGAGTCAGGCGATTCTAACGGGGAGATATCTCTGAGACAGCTGTTTTCAGGCGCGGTCGATTCTACGAGCGAATCCACTCATACGATCCAGGTTATCGCAAAGTTGATCACAAGAGGCGGTTGGCCAGCGACAATAGATGTGAAGGCGTCCACGGCCAGATTGCAGTTGGAAGGATATTGCCGGACGATACTGCAGGAGCAGATCACAATACCTGGCGGTAAGAGTCGCGATCCGGCGCGTATGGGACAGATTCTCAGATCCCTGGCTCGCAATGAGTCTACGGAAGCAGCCAACACAGCGATACTGGCAGATGTTACGAGCGGCGGCGCCCATCAGATGCACATCAACACACTGGTCGACTACATCCGGACTCTCGAGTCGATATACGTCGTCGACGAGCTTCCTGCATGGTGTCCGAAGCTCCGTTCGAAGACAGTAGTGCGTACTTCTTCGATCCGCCATTTCTCGGATCCGGCAATCGGAGCATTCTTCCTCAACGCATCGGCGAACGATCTCCTTCGGGATCCGGAGACGTTCGGCATGTATTTCGAATCCCTGGTCATAAGGGATCTACGTGCATATGCGACCCCGCTCGGAGGGCAGGTCCTTCATTACCGCGACAAGTCCGGACTGGAGGCGGATGCCATCATCCATCTCTCCGATGGCAGATGGGCGGCCTTCGAGGTCAGACTGGGGAGAGGGGCCATCGATTCGGCGGCGAAGCATCTCCTCAAGCTGAAGGAGAGGGTGGACTCGGAGCAGGAAGGGGATCCCGCTTTCCTTGCGGTCGTGACATACACGGGCTTCGCGTATCGTCGCAACGATGGCGTCTTCGTGATACCCATCGGGTGCCTCGGTCCCTGAGAAGAAAGGAAGAGGGGTCCGGTCGCCCGGACCCGGTCTGGATCACTCCTTGCAGCAGCACTTGCAGGAGCCGTACTTCTTCTGGTAGCCGTCCATGGCCGCCTGGACCAGCTTCTCGGCCTGGGCCTTGTCGACGGTGCCGTTGATCTCGGTCTTCTTGTTCTCCAGGGCCTTGTAGACGCTGAAGAAGTGGCACATCTCGTCGATCAGATGCTTGGGGAGGTCCTCGAGCTTCTGGACGCCCTTGTAGTCGGGGTCTCCCTCGGCTACTGCGATGATCTTCTCGTCGTTGTCTCCTCCGTCGACCATCAGGATAGCTCCGATGGGGCGGCACTGGACGAGGGTGAGGGGGGCGATGGTCTCGGAGCAGAGGACGAGGGCATCCAGGGGGTCCCCGTCGTCGGCGTAGGTCCTGGGGACGAATCCGTAGCTGGCGGGGTAGTGGGTGGATGTGGACAGGATCCTGTCGAGCCTGAGCATCCCGGTTTCCTTGTCCAGCTCGTATTTGGTCTTGCTTCCCTTGGGGATCTCGATGACTACGGTGAAGCTCTCGGGTGTGATGAGCGCCGGGTCGATGTCATGGAAGATGTTGTTCATATCTAAGCCTCTGAATCCCCCAATGCCACGCCCGTATTATATCTTCGTTCGGAACGCGCGGGCGGGTCCTGTTCAAATATCCGTCCGCAGATTCCAGTAGCATGGACGTCAAGACCAATCCCATGAGGCATCTGGAGAAGGCGGGGATACAGTACAGGTCCCATTTCTACGGTGACGAGGCCCTTTCAGGGGCGGAAGTGGCGGCATCCATGGGCGAGGACCCGAGATCGGTGTTCAAAACATTGGTGACCGAATCGAAGGATCGCCATTACTATGTGTTCCTCGTGCCGGTCACGGGTGAGTTGGATCTGAAGAAGGCGGCTGCCAGTGTAGGTGAGAAATCGCTCTCGATGATCAAGTCGAAGGAGCTTTTGCCATTGACGGGCTACGTCCATGGAGGATGCTCGCCGCTGTGTCTCAAAAGGCCCATGAGGGTTACGATCGATGCGATTGCGCAGGAGAACGAGAGGATCTATTTCAGTGCGGGGAAGGTCGGATATCAGATCGAGATGGCCGTCGCCGATCTGTCGAAGGCCATGGATTTTCAGTTCGCAGACATAAGAATGCCTGAATCACCAGTGAAAAACTAAAATTTGTACCAGTGAAAAACTAAAATTTGTACCAGTGAAAAACTAAAATTTGTACCAGTGAA
>ERZ1026854.252-NODE-252-length-39249-cov-10.024034_pt1 | contig 39249 bp, 56 predicted proteins | sample MGYA00380157_ERZ1026854 | MGnify/ENA primary metagenome ERZ1026854 (study PRJEB33269, sample SAMEA4719793) | human gut metagenome | biome: human-associated habitat; feature: organic feature; material: feces | place: Cameroon | collected 2013-10 ... | reverse complement strand
GCTCCATGGTGCTGTAGGGGATTAAAAACCGTTCTGCCAGCTTGCGCTGGCTTATCCCGGCAGCCGCTGCGATGTCCTTGACGCTGCGATGCATAGCATCATAGATGGCACCGATCATCTCGATGCGCTCCTGATCTGGGCCTCCCTCAAATGCGCCGGACACGGCCCAGCCGCTGACAAATGCGTCACGGTCATGGCTTGCAAGTGCGTCCTCGCAGATGGTTTGATAGATATTCATAATGTCCTCCTTGGCATGGGGTTTCCCCCGCCGAAGCGGGGGATGTTGATTACTCGACGCCGCCGATGGCCACAGCGTCCTGCACAGGGCCATTGCGGGAGCCGACTCGCAGCTCCTCGATCACTACGATGTAGGCGTCCTTGTCCCCGTCTCTGCGCATCCTGTTGCGCATGGCGATGGCCTCACGCTTGCGGGTACTGCCGGTGCCCCAGTCCTGATCGTCGAGATTTCGCATAACAGCGTACCAGATGGTTTTTACATACTTTGTCATGATATATATCCTCCTGTGTTTTTGGTTGTTTCCCCGCCGAAGCGGGGGTATTAGGTTGGTTAATCCCAAAGGTGCTTGGTGCAATACTCGCTCCACTCGGCCTCCATGGTCACGATTGCAGCGTTGTAATCATCACCATTGATGATGGCATCCAGCGCCTTTTGGCCTGCTTCAGACTTTGCAATGTTGTCGGAGTCTACAAAGTCCTTTGCCTGCAGGTAAGCATTTGCCTTGGGGTACTTGGCGAGCAGCTCGGCGAAATCGTAATTGGGCTTCTCCCGGACCCCTACGCCGCCGCCACACTCCCCGTCGAAGCTGGCCCTAAACTCGTGATTCCAGTTTGCGAGGTCTTGCTTTGCGTTGAGGATCTCGGTGAGGCCGGGGATCGCATTGACTTTGTCTGCACGGTCCTTGATGGCCTTTTGAGCCGCATCCCGCTCTGCCATCAGGATATCGATTATCTCCTGCTTTGCATCACGGATGGTGGAGATATCGCCCCGGCGGTTAGCTATGTCGCCTCTTGCGATGCGGAGATTGCCGGTGACGACTTCCTTGCCCGCTACATATTCGGTGGCCAGATAGATGTCGTACTCTTTGATAAGCTCCTGCGCTGTCATCTTCATGTTTTCCTCCTGCCCGGCTGGGCGGTCTCGGTCTGGGCTGCTGCCCTCTTACTGTCTTTATTATACCACCACGATGATGGTATCGCAATAGTTTTTATATAAAACATTTCACAAATCTAAAGCGTGAAATACAGCACATTGCACAAAAGGAGGTAAAAACCATTGGATTTGATATGCCACAGGCTGCCGGGGAGGGCCGCAAAGATATATCCCGTATCGGATGTGCATCTTGGGAGCATCCTGCACGATAAAGCAGGATGGGAAAACTTCTGCAGCCGGGTAGAGCGGGAGGACGCTTATCTCATCCTTGGCGGCGATCTCATCAACAACAATACCAGGAACGCGGTGGGAAGCCCCTTTGAGGATTATATCCGCCCGCGGGAGCAGAAAAAGATGATGGTGGAAATGCTAACGCCCATCAAGGATAAGATACTCTGCGCGGTATCGGGCAATCATGAGGCAAGGACGGCCAAGGAAACCGACCAAGACATTATGGGCGACATCATGTGCAAGCTGGATCTGGAGGACAGATATGCAGAGGATGTGGCATTTATCAAGCTACAGCTTGGGACACGCACCAACAGGGACTCATCGCTGGTATCCTACACGATGGCCGTAACGCACGGCGCCGGCGGCGGAATATATACAGGTGCAACAGTCAATCGCAATGAGCGTTTTGCCAATACAATCGAGGGCATTGACGCATTGATAGTAGGCCATACCCACAAAGGTACGGTCTCAAAACCCAAAAAGATCGTGGTGGACAGCAAAAACAATAAGGTGACTACAAAGCAATTGGTCGTAGTAAGCTGCACAGCATGGCAGCATTACGGCGGTTACGCAGCACGCAAGATGCTATTGCCCAGCGCAGAGAGTGATGCAGAGCAGCCACAGACCTTGCTGTTAGGCTGTAACAAGCATGGCGACAAGCGTATCACGGTGGTGTGGTGACATATATGGTAGCCCGGCATAGTAGACACCGGGAGGGACAGGGCGGGAAGAAAATGAAAGGAGGTGCCGAAGATGGCAGATACCAAAAGTAAGAAAGGGTACAACAAAGGGTGGGAGAACCTGAAGCCGGCCAAAAAAGGCGAGTGCAGGAACCCAAACGGCAGACCGAAAATTCCCGAAGACGCCAAAGCGATGCTTAAAGCGGCGACTCCTGCGGCGGTCAAGCTGCTGGTGGATACCCTCAACAACACAAATGAGAAAACCGAAACGAGGGTAAAGTGCGCTGAAACCGTACTTGACCGTGTATACGGAAAGGCCAATCAGCCGATTGATCTGGGTGGCGAGATACCCAAAATCGAGATCGTGCTGGGCAATGGCAAGGAGTATGCAAAATGACGGTCAATTTAGGCACACCGAATCCAAAGCAGGAGCAGTTTTTGCTGTCGGAAAAGCGCAGGGTATGCTACGGCGGTGCCAGAGGCGGCGGTAAGAGCTGGGTTGTGCGAGCAAAGGCCACCATGCTTGCCGTTAATTATAGCGGCATCAAGATACTGATCCTGCGCCGCACATATGCCGACCTGTGGCAAAACCATGTGTTGGAGCTGCGAAAGGTGCTGGAGCCCGATATAGCAACCTATCGAGACTCGGAAAAGGCCATGATATTTCCAAACGGCAGTCGTATCCGTTTTGGATACTGCTCGGCCGAGGCCGATGTATTGCAGTACCAGGGGCAAGAGTACGACATAATTTTTATCGATGAGGCTACGCAGTTTACGGAGTATATGTATAACTGCCTTGTGGCCAGTAACCGTGGCGCCAACGATTTTCCGCATAGGATGTACCTGACATGCAACCCCGGCGGAGTCGGCCATGCGTGGGTCAAGCGTCTGTTTGTAGACCGTGACTACTCGGCGGCGGAAAACCCAGAAGACTACGAGTTTATCCCTGCAAAGGTATACGACAACACGGTTTTGGTGGATAAGGACCCCGACTATGTGCGGATGCTGGAGACCCTACCGGAGGATATGCGCCGGGCATGGCTGGACGGCGACTGGAATGTGTTCGCAGGACAGTATTTTGCCGAGTGGCGTGACGATATCCATGTGATAGACCCCATCGAGATACCAGACTGGTGGAGACGCTACTTTGCCATGGACTACGGCTTGGATATGCTGGCCGGATACTGGATCGCCATAGACGGCGAGGGCAACGGCTATGTGTACCGAGAGATATACGAGTCAGGGCTGATTGCATCGGATGCCGCCATGCGGATCAAAGAGGCAAACGGGGACGATAAGATCGAGCAATGGCTTGCACCGCCCGACTTGTGGAACAGGCGTAATGACACAGGCCGCAGCGTGGCAGATATATTTATGGAGCAGGACATCCCGCTGGTAAAGGTGGACAACGACCGCATCAACGGCTGGCAGGATGTACACGAGTGGCTCAAGCCGAGGGACAGCAGAGATATCATAACCGGCGACAAGACGAGGATAGCAGGGCTGCGGTTTTTCCGCAACTGTAAGCAGGTCATCCGCTGTTTGCCGATGGTCCAGTATGATGACCACAAGCCTAACGATGTAGCGACAGAGCCGCACGAGCTGACCCATGCACCTGATGCAATCAGGTATTTTTGCAGCGGGAGACCGTATGCGGGACAGCCGCCGGTTACAAAGTACAAGCTGCCGCCGGAGCTGCGGCAGCCAGAAGAACAAGGAGGGTATCAGGTATGGTAAGACGATGGCTCAAACGCCTGATCCTGTGGGCGTTAGGGGACGACCAAACGGCACAGGAGCAGTATGCAACCAAGATATTCAGCGAGTGGCTTAACGGCCCGGAGGATTGATATGAGTGATGTAACCTTGTGGACGCTATACCGAGAGGGTGTAGCGTACCACAACAAGATGGGCTTTAGCACCAAATTCCCGACCTTTGTGCGATTTAAGGAGGGCGACCAGTGGCCACAAGCGACAGAGCGCACCAAAAATCTGCCGAGACCCGTCCTTAACATCGTAGACATGATCGTTCGCAGCAAGCGCTCCAGCGTGCTTGACCAGCCTGTCAGCATCGTCTACAGACAGGGCAGCGCCAGCGGTGACGAAATCCTTGACCAGATGCATCAGGACGCCGCCGAGAACTGCACCGAGTACGCACGGACGATCTGGGACAGAGCCGACATGGACAAGCTGTGCAACGAGGCGTGTGACGATGCAGCGACCAACGGCACAGGCATATGGCACTTTTACTGGGACAGCAGCGTTATGGGCGACAAATATGTAGGGGAGCTTCGTGGGGAAACCGTGGATGCTCTCAATTTTTTTGTAGCCAACCCGCAGCTCCGGGATGTGCAGAAGCAGGACTATCTCATCATCGCCCAGCGGCTCAAATTGGGCGCTGTACGCAAGATGGCCAAGGACAGGGGATTGCCGGCAGAAAAGGTCGCAAACATCTGCCCGGACGAGTTTGAGGATGCAAGCACCTATCAAGCGGAAAGAATCGAGCTGGACGGCAAGGAAAACGAAAAGGTCACGGTGCTGACCAAGTATTACAGGAAGAACGGAGAGGTCGTATTTGACAAAGCGACCCGCAGCGTGGAGATATGCACGGCAGTACCGCTTACCCCGCAGGGCAGCCACGTCCGCATCAAGCTGTACCCTGTGGCGGCGCTCAACTGGAAACTGCGGAAAGCCTGTTTTTACGGCATCGGCGAAATCGAGGGGCTCATCCCCAACCAAAAGCTCATCAACTTTATGTACGGGATGCAAGCCTTGGCCATCCAGCAGATGGGCTTCCCGAAGATCGTGGCAAAGCCGGGCGCTATCAGACAGCCGCTGACAAACGAGCCGGGGGAGATCGTCACCGACTACTCCAACGGCGGGATATCGTACCTGCAGCCTCCGGCGTTTTCGTCCGCTGCTACGCAGGTCAGCAACGACATGATTGACCTGACCCGTGTAGTAACGGGTACGACCGAGGTAACGACCGGCGAGTCCTTGGGTGCAAACATGGCAGCATCGGCAATCATCGCTTTGCAGAACCAAGCGCAGACCCCTGTCAACGAGATCCAGCGCAGATACTGGCACGCAGTTAAGGAGATCGGCCGCATTTGGATGGAGTTTTTCAAAACATACTGCTCCGACAAGCGGGAAATCGTCATTGAGATGGGGGACGAGGTATCAGGCAGAGCATTTACGGGTACTGACTACGCCATGTACGACTTTGACCTGCAGGTGGATGTAGGCGCATCGTCCGAGTATTCTGCGGTGCTGGCACAGGCCACCTTGGACAAGATGCTTGACCGAGGAGACATTTCCATCGACCAGTACATCGAGCTTTCCGACCCGAATGTAGCTCCATTCAAGGAGAAGTTCAAGCGAATGCGGGAAACCCAGCCGCAAGCGGTTGGAATGCCTGGCGTTCCGGAGGAAGAAGTGAACGGCGTACAGAGCGTTTCCGGCATTGGCAGAGTTCCGCTGCCGGATGTGCCGAAGGCCCCGACCGTCATGGACAAGTTCACAGGAGGTGGCAACAATGCTGTGCCCAAACTGTAAAGCCGAAATGAGGATCACCGGCAAATACCTTACATTCACCGGGGATACCTCTCCAAACACAGAGACAAAAGCGTTTATCAAGCTGCAGCTGGAGTGCAAGAACCCCAAATGCACCAACAGAACACCGACCTATGTGACCAACCCCTTGGAGGGATAACCAATTTTTAAGTGGCTGCTAAACGGAACAAACCGAACCTCGCCACAGAAAGGAAATTATGGACGAAGAAATCATGACTGCTGCCAATGAAGATATCGTTGAAGATATCGACTCCTCTCCCGCAGTAGAGGAAACCGAGCCTGTCGAGCAGGAAGAACCTGCGGTGCAGGAAGAACCGACCGAGACACAGCGTGTGTCACGGAGAATCAAAGAAGCATCCCAAAAGAGCGTGGACGACTTTGTACGCAGCATGGGTCTGACCAATCATTATGACAATGACAGACCCATCACCACAAAGGCGGAGTACGAAGCCTTTGTTGCGATGCAACGGCTGGACGAGGACGGCCAAACCGACCCCGTATCAGCTTACCGAAATCAATCCTTGGAAGCGGAGATTGCCCGCTTGCGGAGCAATGAGCGCATGAGAGAGCTGGAGGCTGACCCTGTAAGAGGGCAGACATTCGCGAAGCTCAAAGACCAAGTGGTTGAATTGATGGACTACTGCACCCAGCAGGGGACGCCCTGCAGCGTTGATGCAGCGTTCAACACAATCCTGGCGAACAGCTATTTTGACCTCGCCAACGATGCTGCAAACAAGGCAAAGGAAGACACGCTCCGAAGAATCAACAACAACGCACAAGCATCTCCCGGAGCATTGACGGGCGAAAGCCCCGAAACCGAAGCCGACTACATGAAGATGTCGGACAAAGACTTTGAAAAGCTGTATCAAGCTGCACTCCGGGGGGAATTAAAAAATTAAGGAGTGTATAAAACTATGGCTACTACTACCCAGACTTACGGTAATCTTACCGCTGAACAGAAAACCTTTTACGACCGCACCCTGCTGTCCCGGCTGCTGCCCAACCTGACCTTCCTCAAGTATGGTCAGAAACGCCCCATGCCGAAGAACGAGGGCGACACCATCAACTTCCGCCGCTTCAACTCCCTTGATATCCCTGCGGCATCCCTGACCGAGGGCGTGACCCCTGACGGCGACAACCTGTCCATCACCGCTGTTACCGCTACCGTGGCGCAGGAGGGCAACTGGGTCCGCCTGTCTGACAAGATCAGCATGGTCGGCATCGACCCCGTCCTGACGGAGTCCGCTGCGCTGATGGGCGAAAACGCCGCCAAGACCCTTGAGACCCGCTGCGCGGATGTTATCTTCAAGGGTACTTCCCAGCAGTATGCTGGCGGCGCTGCTTCCGCTGCCGCTATTGCCGCCGGTAAGGTGGTAAACAGCGAGGAGATCAAGAAATCGGTGCGCACCCTGCGCAACAACAACGCCGAGCCCCTGGAGGGCGGCTATTACATCGGCTTCTGTGATCCCGATGTAGCATACGACCTGCAGAACGACAGCCTGTGGCAGGATATCTCCAAGTACAATGGTGCAGAGAACATCATGAAGGGCGAGATCGGCCGTATCCATGGTGTCCGTTTTATTCTGACCACAATGTGTCCCACCGATGCAACGACCGCTACTGCCGGTACGCTGCACAAGACCCTTATCGTAGGCAAGGACGCTTACGGCGTGGTCGATGTGAACGGCTCCTCCAAGCCTGAAATCATCATCAAGCCCACTGGCTCCGCCGGTACCGAGGATCCCCTGAACCAGCGCGCGAGTGTCGGTTGGAAAGCGATGGCGGTTACTGTTCGTCTGCAGGAGCTGGCAATGGTCTGCATCCAGTCCATGGCTTCTGCCTAACCAAATACAAGGGAGGGGGTAACACCCCTCCCTTCTTTTACAGAAAGGACTTAATATGGCTAACATCAAAAAGACTGACAACCCCGACATGATCGGAGAGATCGTAGAAAAAGCGACAGGCGAAGAACTCGCCAAGGGCAAGAAGGTACGCATCCGTCTACCGAAGGACAAGCTGAACAAAGAAGATGTCGTAGTGCCTGTGTGCATCAACGGCTACACCTATCAGATCAAGCGCGGCGAATGGGTAGATGTACCCGAAGAAGTCGCCCGCATCCTTGAAGAAGCAGGATACATGGGGTGATTGAATGAACAAGAACGATGCCATCAACGGTGCGCTGCGGTGGCTTGATGAAGCGACCGTAAACGGCGCAGCGGCAAGCAACGGCTTTATCGCCGACTACAAGGACAGAATGGAACACCTGCTGGACGGTGCTGTTGCGATGGTGGAGTCCCAATTCCCCATCATCAAATCCGTGAGCATCGTCCAGTCACCCCCCAAATGCATGGAGGGGAGCTTCTTTCCCTGCAAGATCTTTTATCCCGGCGAGGAGTATACCTTCTCCAATGCGGATGCAAAAGCATATTCGCTTGAAATTACAGGCCGTGCGAGGATGTCGATTGACGGAGCCGCACAGACCATCGATGAGGACTCCTTCAAGCGGTTTTCAGGACCGTTCAAGGGCAGTATCCGCATCACTTCCGAGTACCCCTTCTGGGTGCGGAATGCAGGGTATTACGACTATCCCTCGAAAAACATCCCCGAACACACACCTTGGGACAGGTACGAGCTGCCGGAGCAGATGAACGGCCTCGTGAAGATCCTTTTCTCCGGCGATGGAGTGACTTTCCGTGACTTCTCCGACTACAGGAGGCTGGACGAATACCACATCGCCATCCCGTATCACTATCGTGGGCAGTTTGACATCCAGTACAAGCACAGGCACACGACCCTTTCCGGCGCACCCGGCTCTGCGGAGATCGAAGTAGAGCCGAAGGCAGTACCTTTGGTTCCGCTGCGACTGGCGATTGACGCCACCAGCGGAATTGACGAGACGCTGCTCCTCAACCAGTACCTCACAGGCAGATTTGCCGAGCTGGTCGGAGCGATGACCGATGAAGATGTGGAGAAGCATCAGACCATCGAGACAGTATACATGATGTAAGGAGGGAGAGCATGAGATTTTCCTCCATGCGGTTTCCGAGCACCAAAGCGATGGGGACAGGCAGCGTAGTCATCAACGATTTTTATGGTTGTGACTTTTCAAGCGGTGCAACGAACATCGACCCACGCAGAAGCCCGAACTGCGAGAACATGATCCGTTCCTCTCCCGGTCGAGTCCGCAAGCGCTTGGGCTTTTACAAAACCAATGAATACGATGGCCGCATCAACGGCCATTACTCCCTTGACGGTGTGGATATCATCCATGCAGGGACGAAGCTGTACGCAGGTACAGAACTCATCTCCTCTGACATGAACGATGCCTTCTCGGTAGCGAAGAACTTCGACAAGGCGTTGTATCTGCTGGATGGAGCACACTACTACAAGGTAACGCACAGTGACGGCACCTTTACCGTGGCTAATGTATCGGACAGCGCCTATGTGCCGCGCATCGTTATCAATAAAAATCCGGATGGTACCGGCGGAACAACTTATGAGGATATCAACCTCATGTCGGATAAGTGGACGGAATCTTTCTATGTAGGAGAGAAGACCGCAGCAGCAACAGTATTCCAACTTTCCCTCGAAAACCTGAATAACGAGCCTGTAACGGCAAAGATATTGCAAGCTGACGGTTCCTTCGTAGACAAGGTGGAGACTACCGACTTTACTGTAGACCGCACCAGCGGCACCGTGACATTCGTAGCCGCTCCAGGCAAATCCCCTTTGGCGGGTGCAGACAATGTGTACATCACCGCATCCAAAGACCGCAGTGAGAGCCGCAGCCGCATCACGAACTGTGATACCTGTATCGTCTACGGCGAGACAGGCACGAGACTGTTCGTAACAGGCGACCCGAACTTCAAGAACCGTGACTTCTGGTCGGCACAGAACGATTTCTCGTACTTCTCCGACCTGTCCTACTCGATCTTGGGCGAGGACAGCGAGCGCATCGTAGGCTACTCCATCGTGGGCGACAGGATCGCAGCGCACAAAAGCGGAACCACAGGCGCAGTCTATGTGCGTACAGGCTCGACCATAACCGACAAAGACGAGCTGGGCAACCCCATTGAGACCTTTGCCTTCAAGACCGGTAATGTCATCACAGGGCATGGCGCTATCGCAGCGCATAGCTTCGTGCCGACCGATAACGAGCCTTTGTTCCTTTCCTCGACAGGCATATTTGCTTTGACCGCATCCGATGTGACAGGCGAAAGATATGTGCAGAGCCGCAGCTTCTACATCAATCCGAAGCTATTGGCCGAGAACGACATTTTGAACGCCTACGCTTGCCTACACAAGGACTTTTACTTCATCGCAGCAGGAAGTGGGGTGTATGTCCTCGACCTCTTACAGAAGCATTATGAGCAGGGAGAGCCATACTCCAATTATCAGTACGAGTGCTTCTATCTCACCGGTATCCCCGCAAGGGTGATATGGGACAGTAACGGCGACTTGTATTTCGGCACAGCGGATGGGAAGGTCTGCAAATTCAATACGGATGAGACCTCGACCGCATCCTACAACGACACCTTGGACGGAACGACCCTGAAGCCTGTTATGTGCCAATGGGAGACTCCCGATATCGATGGAAAGACCTTCTATTCCAGCAAGCACTTCCGTTACCTTGCGTGCAGGCTGTCTGCGTTCGTTCGGACGAGCGTAAACGCCTCTGCGATGTGCAGCGGCAAGTGGATCGACATTCTGACCGATGCGAGGACGGCGAGATTCTTCTCGTGGGACGATATCGACTGGTCGAAGTGGACATGGAGTACGGATACGACCCCGAAGGTATTGGGCAGGAAGCTGGATATGCGAAACCTCGACAAGGTGCGCTTCCGCTTCTCCAATGCAAATGCAGAGCCCTTCGGCATCGAGAACATCGCAGTAGAGTACCGAGAAACCAAGAAATACAGGGGGTAACCTATGTTTGAGAAAATCAAAGCATCCGATGGGAACGAGTATACCAAGGATGCGGTATTTACTGATAGCGCTGGGGAAAGAGTCGGTGTAATCGGGCAGGATACCACCCCGAACCTTTCTGCCAGCGAGATGCAATACTCGGTAGAAGCTGTTGTGCGTGAGGTCGTCATTCCTGCGTACAACAGCCTTGTGGATGCGCTCAACGCCCTGACCGCTGCCTCCAGCATGGGCGCAGAGGACATCAGCGGCGCAGCATCGACCGTACAGGAGGAGCTGGGAAAGCGGATCCTGACCGGCAATGTGAAATACATCCGGTTGAACAGCGACAAGGTGCTGGAAACCAGCAATGACGGCGAGACATGGGAAGCCACCGGTTCTTCCGGCCACATCATCATAGCGCCGGATGGCACAGTAGCGCCACAGCGCAGCCGCCTGAAATTCGCCAATGGCACAGTAACCGATGATGGTTCCGAAACCGTTGTTACCGGCCTGAAAGGCGATACCGGCCCGCAGGGCGAGAAAGGCGACACAGGCGAGCAGGGGCCGAAGGGTGACCAGGGCTTGACAGGCCCCGTTATTGTTCCCTCTGTAGATGCCAGCGGCGTTATGTCCTTCACCATTCAGGATACCGCCATTGCCCCGCAGGCCGTCAGTGTGAGAGGCCCGCAGGGCCCGCAGGGCGTACAGGGCGAGCAGGGCGCACAGGGTACGAGAGGCCCGCAGGGCTTACAGGGCGTACAGGGCATCCAGGGCCCCAAGGGCGAAACAGGCGAACAGGGTCCTGCCGGTGCTACCGGTGCCACAGGCGCAACCGGCCCCAAAGGTGATAAAGGCGATACTGGCCCCAAGGGTGATACCGGTGCAACCGGTGCCCGTGGTGCAACAGGCGCAACCGGCGCACAAGGCCCGGCTGGCCCCGCAGGCCCCAAGGGTGAACAGGGCGACACCGGCGCTACAGGCGCTCCCGGTGGCAGAGGCCCGGAAGGCCCGCAAGGACCCATCGGCCCACAAGGCCTCGTAGGCCCCGCAGGTAAAGATGGAACCAGCCTGTATATCGAGGACAGCTATCCTACACTGGCAGCGCTTAAAAACGCAATCCCAGCCGGTAACGATAAGATGTACTATGTGCAGGAAGATGGCGAGTGCTACATTTACAGCGAGACGGCAAATGACTGGGTAAGTGTAGGTGCTTTGCAAGGCCCCATCGGCCCCCAGGCCCCGCAGGCGTAGCCGGTGCCGATGGCAAATCCGCCTACCGGACCGCCGTAGAAGCAGGATACACCGGGACGGAAACCGCATTTAACGCGGCGCTGGCCGATATCCCAGAGCACATTGCAAGCAAGGCAAACCCCCATGAGGTAACGAAAGAACAGGTTGGCCTTAGCAATGTGGAAAATGTGAAGCAGGCCCCATACACCCATGTGGAGGACAAGGCCAACCCCCATGGCGTGACAAAGGCACAGGTAGGGCTTGGAAATGTGGATAACACCAGTGATGTCAATAAGCCTGTTTCCACTGCACAGCAGACAGCGATTAACGCCTGCAAGGTAAAGAAAGCGAGCGTTACCCTGACCGCTGCCGGGTGGACAGGAGCTGCAAGCCCCTATGCGCAGACCATAACCCTTTCCGGCATTGCCGTAAACAGCAAGGTGGATATCCAGATGGATGCAACCGTCCTTGGCGTTATCCTCGACAGCGGTACATCTGCCCTTTGGATTGAGAACAACAACGGTACCCTTACTGCCAAGGCAATGGGCAAAAAGCCCAATGCGGACATGGCGGTACAGGTGATGATAACAGAGATCATCAACGGTGGGGGCAGTATCTCCGGCAATGCCATCTATGCGCCATCCGGCGGCGGTGGCTTTGTAGCTTCCGCTACGGCACCGGATACCAAGCTGCTGTGGATCGATACCGCAAACGGCGGTATTATCAAATACCACAACGGCACTGCATGGGTAGCTGTTGGCGCGGCATTCAGTTAAGGGGGTGAAACATATTGGCTCTTAATTATCAGAACCAGATTCTTGCATCTGATTTCGTAAGCTTGAAAGCGCGAGTAAAGGCCGAAATGAATCGTAGGCGCTATAGCGGATCTTTGGCATCATATGCTGGAACTGCTTACGATTACGCTGAAAAACCCACTTCAGGAGGAATTATTAAACCGGAGCATGCCAATAAGCTTATTATTCCGGTCAACGCAATAACTCCAAGTGGATATACGGAAAAAAGCACCGGTGATGCGGTGCCTGAAATGGAAACATTCGAGGCTAAATTGCAGGCTCATGAAGCATATCCTTTGAGAGGAAGCGGAACCGATTGTGCCTCTGGTTGCAGTGGACTTTGTAGTTCCGGTTGTTATAACGCCTGTTCTGGTTGTGGAGGCTCTTGCTCTTATGATTGCAGCGGATGTACTGGATCTTGCGTTGGCGACTGTCAAGGGTCATGTTCTGGAGGTTGTAGCACTTCGTGCGGAGGAGCTTGCTGGAGAGACGGGTGCACGAGTAACTGCACAGCGGCATGCAGAATGGATTGTTCAGGGTCATGTTCAGGGAAGTGTACTGGAAGCTGTATAGCGCAGTGCGCAAACAACTGCGTAGGCGGCTGTAAAGGTGGCTGCGGAACGCAAGCTCGGATGTCAAGCTAAAAAGAATAAATGGAGGGTATTCATATGTTTGGAGTAAATCAAGCGATCATCGTGACAAGGATTGCAGAAATGAAAGAAATCTCGATTGACGAGATAAAAAACGCACTCGAAGAAAGTAAGAGCTCGAAAGGCAAAGAGCTCTATTATATTATGTGCGCTCAACCGATGCAGCCGGTGGTAGAATGTACAGAAGCCGAACTGCAGGCTTATGCTAATTCTCTTATCAAGAAAGTAGAGGAAGCCACAGGGAGCAAATATGATGAACGCACAAAATCTGCGGTTGTAGGTTTCTTTATCTTTGATCGCAAGCGCAATGCTGAAGGCATCGATAAAGTAATATCCTATTGCCTTAAAGTTCTTGATGCGCATAAAGATTGTGTGGAAAACACAATGGAATGGTTCCTAATGGAGGACTTAAAGAGACAACTGATGGGTATTTATGCATATGATTCTACCAGAATTGAGGACCTTAAAGCACTGATTAATGAAGTGCTGAAAACCGAGGATGCATATAATAATTATGTTGTCGGTTTATAAGGAGGAGCTTAAATGACGGTTAAAGTGAACATCGGCGAACAGGATAGCGTCTGTGTGGAACGCCTATGGTACGAGTACAACGCGGCATTAGGTGTTCTGCGTTATTTGATGTCTCAGTCAGATGTCTTGGAAAAAAATCTACAGCTGTATTCTGATAGTTGCGAGGCAAAAGGCGTAGAATTGGAATTAGCAAAAAGAGCAGTAAGCGATCGGTTTAAACCCGATGGCGCAGTTATGAGCTACTCTTTTAACTTTGACGAGTGCGCCATTGAGTACAATATGGAGGATGCATGAAGCGAAGCGAAATAAGTTATGCTGACTACCTTTATACTTTGTACCCAGAAGAAAGTGCAAAAATGCTTCCAGAAGAGTTTCTTTGCCGCGATATCACTTTTCAAGTGACCGATGACTGCCCGATGGCCTGCACTTATTGCTACCAGGGACACAAAGGACACCGGGTAATGTCGAAAGAAACGGCCAGAAAAGGGGTAGACCTCCTTTTCAAAATGTGGGAGGAAGATAAGGGGACCTTTATCAACTGTAAAACAAAGGCCATTGTTCTGGATATGATCGGCGGAGAACCTCTGATGGCAATTGATGTGATCGATGATATCTGCACCTACTTTGTGCGGCGCTGCCTGGAACTGCAGCACCCGTGGATCTATACATGGAGGGTCAACATCACATCGAATGGTGCTTTGTACTTTGAACCGAAAGTGCAGGAGTTCCTCCACAAGTTCCGGAATAATCTGAGCTTCGCTGTAACGCTTGACGGGCCGAAAGAGATCCATGATGCCTGCCGGGTCTATCATGATGGGCGCGGTAACTTTGATGACGCCTACGCGGCAATGAAGCACTTTAACGCCCACTTCTACGAAGAATTGGGGACAAAAGTGACCATTGCCCCGGAGAACATACGTAATCTTAACCGCATCGTGGACTTCTTTATGGCCGAGGGCATGAAAACAATACACGCCAACTGTGTACATGAAGCCAAGTGGACACCGGAACACGCCAAGGTGCTGTACGATGAAATGAAGCAGATGGCTGATAAGCTGCTGAAAAACAACGGCGGTACCACGGTCTCCCTGTTCTCGGAAGATAATTTCCACCCGCTTCCGCCAGAAGAAAACGGGAACTGGTGCGGCGGTACCGGGGCCATGCTGGCGTTTGACCCCGATGGTATTGCCTACCCCTGCCTGCGGTATATGCCATCCTCTTTGGGCAACGATGTCCCGCCCATTATCGTCGGTACCGTCGATGAGGTATTTGAGCAGCCGGAGCACAAAGCAATTAAGGAATACCTTGACAGCATTACCCGTCGTTCGCAGTCTACGGATGAATGCTGGGGATGTCCGGTCGCTTCCGGCTGCGCATGGTGCTCCGCATGGAATTATCAGGAGACCGGCTCGGTCAACTGCCGCAGTACCAATATCTGTGTGATGCACAAGGCGAGAGCACTGGCCAATGTGTACTACTGGAACAAATGGTATAAGCAAAACAACATCAACAAGAAATTCAAAATGCATCTACCCCGAGAGGAAGCAGAAAAAATAATCAGCCCGCAGGAGTATGATATGCTGCTGCGGTTGAGTAAGGAGGACTGATATGGATGCAAGTGTTTGGGTAGCAATTATCACAGGCATCGCATCGGTCGCCGCTGTGATCATTACCAACAACAAAAGCAACATGGAGCGTGACCACAAGGCCGATATCGAGCGAGCCGTGACCAATGAAAAGCTGGACGAGCTGACAAGAGAGGTAAGACGACACAACGGCTTTGCGGAGAGAATCCCCATCTTGGAGGAACGGACAACCGCCCTCACAAAAAGAGTAACCAACCTTGAGCAGAAGAAAGGAGCATGAACATGAACGAATTTGTAACCTGGACAACCCTTGGAACCTATGCCGGCGCCGTGATGATGGTCACCATCATCACCCAGTTTTTGAAGCAGACCCCCCTGCGGAACATCAACACTAACCTCTTGGCCTATGTCGTATCGGTACTCATCCTTGTAGGCGCAGAAGCGTTTACGGGAGCCGAGCTGACGGTGCAGGGCGTAATCCTGTGCCTGCTCAATGCGGTCATCGTGGCCTTGGCTGCGGGTGGTACTTATGACGCTGCTACGACCGGGATGGTCAAAAAGGTCAAGGAGGAGGATTTCCCTCTTGAGGAGGTGGTGAAGGATGCCTAAAGTGTATCTTTCCCCCGAACGCAGACCGGCTCCCCATGCCCCGTACTACGGCTTCCCCGGCGTGTATGAGCATGATGTGTGTGTAGAGATCGGCGCTTATTGCGCCGAGGCTCTCACCCGCTGCGGGTTTGATGTGATGGTCGCATCCCCCGACAAGACGATGCAGGAGCGAGTGGCCGAAAGCATCGCTTGGAAATCCAACCTCCATATGCCCATCCACACCAATGCAAGCACGGCCACCCTGAAAGAGGGGTCTGCACAGGGGCCAACTGTCCTGCGCTACGGCAGAGCCGGAGGCGTCAGCGACCGAGCCTGTCAGATGGTCTATCGCAGACTTATGGAGATTTATCCCCGGAACACCCACCGAGGGGTCTATCAGAAGGACGAGTTTTACGAGATCGGCAAAACCCCCATGCTGTCGATCTATCCCGAAATCGCATTCCATGACAATGGGCAGGATGCTATTTGGATCGTGCAAAACAAAAAACGCATCGCCGAGGCACTCTGCAAAGGCGTATGCGACTGGTTCGGCGTTACCTACAAGGAAGAAGAAAAACCGCAGACCGACCATGACAAACTTCTTGCCGAGCTGGAGGACATCAAAGAGAAGTACAGAACCGAACACGCATCCGCACAGGCATTGCGTGGCAGAATTTTAGCCGCAATCGAACAGTACGATACGGCGGCGAAGGAGGGGTAATATGGCGAATAGAAGCAACATGAACATGGAGAATGACGGTGGAAGCAAGCCCACAGGCCCCCGTGTTGGAGAAGGGGTATCGAATTCTATTCGAGCGCATGGTGCCGGAACCGTCCTCGGTTTGTCCGGCAAGGAACTGGCGAATTCTTGGAGAAACGACAACTCTCGACTCAAACTCCTTGAAACCGCAGCAGGGTCTCTCGGAAGAACGACCGAGACCCCGTATTCCTACCAAGACGCAAGCGAACGGAACAGCTACCTCGCTTCGCTGAAAGCCCAGCTCGATGCACAGACTGCTGCCTACGACCAGCTCCTTGCATACAACCAGCAGATGTATGAGGAGCAGAAGAAACTGGCGGCGCAGAACCGTGAGGATAATGCTCGCAGAGCGTACATAGCCAAGGAGATGGCACTCAAGAATATGCCGGGGCAGCTCGCTCGTGAGGGCATCAACGGCGGCCTTGCAGAGACATCCTATGTCAGGCTGAACAACCGATACAACCGCAGCCTTGCAGAAGGCGACAGCGACTATTCCGATGCCGTGAGCCGTGCCTACCTCGACATGGTGAATGCGAACCGTGAGCCGCAGACCGGGAAGATGAACGCACAGGCCAGTTACTCCGCAGGGGTTGCAAAAGCCCCCGGCGTTAAGACCATAACCGGCACAAAGGTAAGCGACACGGGCGACATTAGGGCATTTGCACAGGCAATGGCAAAACTCGGATACACGAGTGAGCAGGCAGCCGACATTTGGAACCGCCGCTATGGATAAGGAGGGAAAAATGGGGAAGGTAACAGCCGAAGAAATGCAGGGCCTTATGTACGGAAACTCCAACAATACCGCGCGCAGCGATGGCAGCTCCCCGAAAAATGTTTCCGCAAGCGACATGGAAAACTTAATGGCCCCATACCGCTCGCAGGAGATTAAGCATACTGTTCTTTCTCCCGGCACGCAGCCTGCACAGGCTGCGCCTGCCGGGGCTTCTTCTCGTAAGCAGAGCGAAACCATGAAACAGAATGTCGATACGCTGAAGAAGCAGCGTGACGATGCCCTTATCAAGGCTGGTGCGTACAGCCGTGCAGGGAATATGCAGCAGCAGGCCAAGGAGCAGCAGAAGATTGCCAACAAGGCTGCCATTGAGTACGAGAACGCCTATACCCAGTGGAAGAACCAGCGAAATGCGGAAGCGGTAGAGGACTACAACCCGGACGAGAGTAAATTCAAGGCAGGCGATGCTGCACTTTCCGGCGTGCAGAATGCATTCCAAAGCATGAGGCAGTATGCCGCTGCAGCATCTTCGTATCTTTCCGGTAATCCGGAAGCGCAGGCATGGGAAGCCAAGGCATTGATGGATAGCGGCGTAGACGGTGTGGAGGCCGTAAAACAGGCGGGGCTTACCGATGAGCGGGAAATCCCCATCACGGACTATAAGACGCAGGCAGAACTGCGCCACGAAAAGAATGTAGCCAGCGTTGGTGCTGTTGAGGGCGGAGCGCTGCAGCTGGTCAATACGATCTCGAACATGGTGCCGTCCCTTGTTGCAAACGCGGTCCTCCCCGGCTCCGGTTTGCCCATGATGGCTGCATCCGCCGCGGGCAATAAATATGCAGATGCCTATGAGAAGTACGGGAATACGGATACAGCATTCGTACTCGGCTCCGCTGCCGGTGGCGCTTCCATGCTTACCGAACAGTTTGGCGGTTTGTATGGCTCGCTTGGCAAGTCTTCCGCCGGGCAGGCCGTGGCCAAGAAACTGATGGCGGAAGCCCCCGGCCTGTATAACCTCGCCAATTCCGTGGGTGGAAAGTGGCTGCGGGACGCTCTCTCCGAAGGCATTGAGGAGGGCGCAGAGGATGTTATCAACTACGCCATTGAAAAGGCCCTCACCGGCGACAGTGACGAGATGGACAACTTCGGCTATGATATCCTGCTGGGTGCTCTTGCAGGCGGTGTATTGGGCGGCGGCAACGCTGCGATGCGTTCCGTCACCTATAGCCGTGTAGGCAAGGCACTGAATGCTTCCCCTGCTGCCGTAGCGCAGCAGGTGCAGGAGGGCATGGAGAAAGGCGCAGGCACCGCACCTGCCATTTATGCGACGGAGGTGCAGAAGAACCCAAGCAACCAAATGGTGGGCAGACTGTATGAAGCAAACCTCACCTATGATGCCGAGAGCGGCCTTTCCAAAATCCAGAACGATATTACCCAGGTCTCCATCAATGAGATCAAGGCGATGGTCTCCAAAGCGGATGCGCTGGCGCAGGCAGCCCAAAAGCTGAATGTGGAAGCTACTCCGCAATCCGTAGCAACAGCTATTACCGATGCCCAGCGCACACAATCCATTAAAACAGCCGAGGACAGCGTAGGGCAGGCTTTTGCGCCCACAGTTGATAATCCTGCCAACGCAGGAGAGAAAGCCTACAACAGCGCCCTTGCCGGTGTAGCAGCTAACCAAGGCATAGCTGCTCGCATCAATAACGACCCTGCCGCAAGACAGGCATTCTCCCAGTTGACCGGCGTACAGTTCAGCGGAAACACAGCACAGGATATTGCCGCTATCGAAGTGGCTACGCAGAACATTGCGAAGTCCGGTAAACAGGCGATCTCCCAGGCGGAATATGCCCAGCGTGTCGCTGCTGCAGGAGAACAGGCTGCTGCCCAGTTCGATGCCGATATGCAGGCGCAGGCGGAGCAGATGCAGCGGGAATCCGATGAAAGATGGCTTTCCGTTGAGCAAAACACCATTACCGATGTAGACGGCAAGCGCCGTATCAAGGAGATCACCAATACCGATGTGCGCGGCAATACCGAGATCGGCTATAAGAAAGCTGAAATTCTCGGCAGTAAAAAGAAAGCTGTTGCCGAGGTGAACAATGCAGCGAAATACCTTGGCAAGACTATCGTGTGGTTTGAGGGTGCGGTGCAGGTCAATGGGCAGTACCGACTGACCAATGGCTATCGCGCACCGGATGGCACCATTTATGTCAACATCAATTCCCGCGATCCGCTGATGGTTACTTTCGGGCATGAGATGTTTCACGACCTTGTAGCTGATAGCAAGTATTCCGGGATGATTGATACGCTGGTAGAGAACCCCGACTATGCCGATATGGTAAAGGGCATGATGAATGCCAAAACCGAACTGTACGAGCGCAATGGAATTGAGCTTGACCCGAATGCAGCTGCGGAGGAAGTCGCTGCCGATATCAGCGGTGATCTTTTGGGCAGCCGGGATATGCTGGAGTACATCGGCGCAAGAAATACGGAAGCCGCCACCGGCATTAAAGGTTTCTTGAACCGTATCCTCAAAAAGCTAAAAGGAAAGCCCTCTGCGCAGGAAGCCTACAACAGGCTGTCCGAATCGCAGAAGGATTTGCTTGATGGGATGGAGGGCAAATCGGAAACTGGTGTGAAAGGGCCGGAAGCGTTTTCTCTGATTGATGTTTCCCCTGACGGGATGGAGATTTACGAGACAAGCCTTTCAACACAGCAGCTTTCGGAATCTCAAAAGAAAAAGCAGTATCTCGACCTCATCAAAAACCAGTATCGAGGGAGAACGGCTCGGCTGGAGCGGAACGGCCATGTCGTTTATGTAAGACCCGACATTCAGGAAGCTGGGAAACCGATATATGGTGACCGGAGATCAACGGCCAATGGCGCAAAAGCGCTGCGCAACTCTCTGGCCGAGGGCGATGTATTTGACCTGCTGGAGAATGCAGAATACGACCGCAGTAGCAGGGACACGAAGAACCATAAAAATGCGGATTACTTCGATTACTATGTAAAAACGGTTCAGATCGATGGAAAAGTGTATGATCTTGTTGCCGATGTAAAAAGAGCATATGGCAATTCTGATGGTCTTTACTATACGCTGTATTTGGTTGACAACGCAACCAAAAAAGCTGTTGTCTCCCAAAGGCATCAGACCCTCGGCTCTTCCGAACCGATTACTGCCTCTGAAATGGGGAGCAACAGCTTTTCTGCTGACATTGTACCACAATCTGATACCGCTGTCAATACCCATTCTATGCAAAATATCAAAGAAGATGCAGGTGACAGTTACTCCCTCATGGAAGATGCCCAGTACATGGCCGACATCGACAGGATCGTTTCCGAAGCAACCGAGAAAGCAAACGATGAGCTGAATGCTGCACAAGCCGAGGTGAAGAACATCCGTCAACAGCTTGCTGACTATCGCCAGCAGGCAACTGCGGAAGCGAAGATGAATGACCGCTGGCGTGATGCAGAGACGAAACTCCTCACAGAGATAGCAGCGGCTAAAGAGCGAGAGAAGGCAGAAAAGGCCCGTGCCGAATTCATGGCGAAGTATGACGCACTTGCCAAGCAATACCGTGCCGACCTCCGTTCGAACAATCTGCAGATGCGGGACAAGTACAACGAAAAACTGTCCGAAGCAAAGGATGAATACAATCGGAAACGCCAGCAGGATCGCATCGATCGTGTGGTGCAGGAAGACAGAGCAAAGAACAAAGCCAGATTGAGGACGGCGGAACAGAAATCCACCACTACGGAAGATGTTGCCAAGGTTCTGACCGAAATGCCGAATAAGGGCAAGGAGGCTTTTAAGGCAAAAATCGCTGAAAGCTGGAGAACCTTCAAGCGCCAATGGATTAACACCAAGGACGAACTGGAGCGATTCGGGAACGAAGTCGGCGACAGCAGAATCATGTATGCAGCGAACAATGTCGGGCAGGCATCTGCGGCGACGCAGTATTCTATCGGCGGCGCAGGGCAGTACGACCTGAACGGTGCGAAAATCAGCGATAAGAACCTCATGCAGGTATTTGAGCCTGCTGAAAAGGCGGGGCTGACCAAGGAATTCTACACATACCTCCTGCATGAACACAATGTTGACCGCATGAGCGTCCGTGAAAAAGCACAGAAGGTGCTATCGACATTCCGTGAGGAACTGAACAAGAAAGTCAAAGGCTTTGCGGAAATGACCGATGAGAACATTGCAACAGCCGCAGGCAAAGATGCTTCCCTTACAAAGACATACACCATGGAGCAGATCGATGCTGCAAAGCGGTATAAGCAACTGCAGACATGGGCTGAAAAGCAATTCGACAAGCCTGTATTTGGCAGCAGCGTGACCGCAGACGATAGCCGTGCCGCTGCTACAGCCCTTCTGGAGGCACACCCTGAATTTGAGAAGTGGGCAAAGGATGTGTATGCCTACCTTGACGGATTGATGGATGTGCGAAAGCAGGGCGGACTCGTGAGCGAAGCTATGGCGCAGTACATGAAGGAACTGTATCCGCACTATGTTCCCACCTACCGCGATATGCCCAGCACCTCCGGCGGTTACTCCAACCCAAACAGCGTTGCGGTGAACAGCACCATCAAGTCCGCAAAAGGTGGCAACCAGGACATCATGCCGCTTATCGACAGTATCGCCAGGCAGACCTTGCAGACCTTCTCCGCAGCAAAAAAGAACATTCTGGGCAATATGCTGTATGAAGATGCAATGGATACTACCCGTGATATCTCGGAATACATTCAGAGTGTTACAGAGGAAGGCGATCTCGTCGATCTCGATGCGGATTCTGCGGAGACCCTCAAGAATACGCTGCGTATCTGGGTGGATGGCAAACCGGTTACTCTGCACATGAGCGAAGCAATGGCCGATGGATTTAGACCCATTGAGCAATCCAATTCCTTTGGAATGAAAGCATTGCGCTCCATCAACAGCACATTCAAGAAGCTGGTCACGCAATGGAACCCTGTATTCATCGTGCGAAATTTCGTCCGTGATGCACAGTCTGCATTGTACTTTACCCATTACAGCAACGCCGCATTCATTAAGAACTACGGCAAGGCCGTAAAGGAAATCGCAACGAACGGGAAGTATTGGCAGCTCTATCAGGCGATGGGCGGAAAAGGAACCACCTATTATGACCCCAAGACGGGGATTTCCGACCGACACCATTTCAAGAACGGCGCAGTCGATAAAGTGGCTGGTGGGTTGAATAGAGTAATCGACATCCTCTCCTTTGCCAATGAAGCGGTCGAGCAGTACCCTCGACTTGCTGAATTTATCAGCACGATGGAAGACACAGGCGATGTTCAGCAGGCGCTTTACAACGCGGCGGACATCACAACGAACTTCGGTCGTGGCGGCTTTGCGGCTCGCAAACTGAATGCGTCCCTTGTTCCTTTCTTCAACCCCGGTATGCAGGGCCTTTCCAAGAACATCCGCAATGTAATCGACCGAAGGGGCTGGAAGGAAATCGGTCAGCTTATCTCTCGGCTGCTCATCAACGGTGTAGCCCCGGCAATCATCATGGGCCTGCTTTATGACGGTCTGAAAGAGGACGATGACTACAAGGAGCTTTCCAACTACATCAAGGATAGCAACATCCTCATAAAGGTCGGAGATAACAAGTTTATCAAGATCCCGATGGGGCGTGAGCCATCCGTCATTACGGCGTTCACCAATCGGATGTGGCGCTGGCTGAAGGGAGAACCGGCAAGCAGCGCATTTGCCAATTATCCGTCTTTTGCCATCGAACAGATCGCACCGAACAATCCGCTGACCAATAACATCTTTGCAGGGATTACTGCGATGAGTACCAACAAGAACTGGTACGGTGGAGACATCGTATCCAGCTACATGGAGGAAAAGCCTGACTACCTGCAATATGATGAAAGCACCGATGCGTTCTCCATTTGGCTCGGCGAGATTACACGACACGGGAAGAGCGGCATCGAGGGGCTTTCCCCGAAGAAGGTCAATTACCTTATCGACCAGTATTCCGGCTTTATCGGTGACTGGCTGCTTCCGGCGCTTTCCAAGAAAGCAGATGTCCCTGCGGTGGTAAAGGTTTTCGTGGTAGATAGCGTCCGGCAGAACCGTCTCGGCAGCGACTTCTACGATGCGCTGGACGAAGCCAAGCAGGTGAAGGAGACCGAGTTTGCGACAGCAGCCGATGATGCAACCTACTCCTACCTGTATAAGCAGAGCAAGGCTGCATCCGAAATCACGAAGCAACTCAAGGAAATCTACAACAGCGGCGAAAAGACCCGCAAGGAGAAGATGAGCGAGGCTCGTGACCTGCTGGAATTACGAAACGAGATTTATAGAAAAGCCCTGTTGACCGTTGGCACCTACGAGGAAACCGCAAAGAGCATCGGAAGTGCAGACAGCGATGTGGTGAAGCGCGAAGCAAACCGCAAGGAGTTCGGCGCGGAATATGCGCTAAAGAACTACAACAAGGATGTCGGAGAAAAGGCAGCCGAGTATGTCGCACAGGGCGTTACCTACGACCAATACTACGCCGCATACTTTGCGTCCCGTGGTATCACCGGCGACAAGGACGAGAATGGTAAGACGATTACCAACTCTGCAAGCCGCAAAAAGAAAGATGCTATCGACAAGGCCGTTCCAGGCGCAAGCACAAAGCAAAAGCACCTTTTGTACGAGGCACTCGGAGTGTCAGAGAAGGTGTGGTAAAGAGATGCCCCCTCCGTAACTGGAGGGGGCATTTTACTGTGCCATTACTGTGCCACATATACGCAAAAATACCGCAAGAAACAGCAAGATTTGCAAAGACTAAAAACGCTGATAACCCGCATGAATAAAGGAAAAACCAGCATTTCTGCTGGTTTGTGATATGGTGGACCCGAAGGGATTCGAACCATAAAAAAAACAAGCAATCAATAGGTGTTCCATATTTACTGTGCCATTTCTGTGCCATTGATTTTTTCCGCAGCGGATTGCAGCGCAGCCTTTCGTATATGTGTGTAGTTTTCCGTAACGATGTAAGAGGAATGCCCCATCAGCTCTGTCATGACTTCTCGTGGTATGCCAAGCTCCGAGCCTTTGGTGGCGTAGTAGTGCCGGAGCTGGTGGAAGGTGACCGCCGGTTTGAATCGGTTTTTCCCCCCTGCACCTTTTATCCATTCGCCCATGTCGTGGGCCTTGCAGAACCTACCCCACCCTGCATCAACGAGATGCTCGTGCAGGGGCTTCCCATCCGTGGAGAAGATATAATCATTCGGCTTGCCGGGCTTCAGCTTTTCCTTCACGCACAGCGGGAGGATGACCGACCGTATCCCGGCGGAGGTCTTCGGCTCCTTTATGTACGGATTGTCGCTGATGAAGTACACACTCTTGGAAACGGAGATGAGGTTTTCCTCCATATCGATGTCCTTGTACTGTAGAGCCAGAGCTTCGCCTTTCCGCAGACCTGTGTTCAGCAGGAAGTACGCCAGCCATGAGTACAGGCTTTCGTCCCAGTATTGTCTGATGACTTCGGCGTACTGCTCGGCGGCCTCCTTGCGCTTCACCGGCTTCTTCCCGGTCGGCTTATACTTGATGGATGCGGGGTTTGTGGCGATCTCATTATTCATGACTGCGAGATCGAGCGTCTGCGAAATCATGCTCAAGTGGTTTTTGATTGTCTTCTGCGAATAGGTGGTGGCCATCTTGGAAAGGAACAGGGAGATGCTATACGGCGTGATATCCCCAACAGGCATATCGCCGAAGTAATCGACGCATCTTTTCAGCGCAGGCTTATAGCTTCGCAGGGTGTTATATGCAAGCTCGTCCCAAGACCGTTCCAATTCTTCCGCATACTTCTTGAACAAGCCTGTTGTCTCCTGCTTTGCATCTGCGGAATAAGCAGCGATTTTCTGTATTACTTCCCTTTCCGTTTTGGCACGAAACGCTATTCTCTTGCCGTCTATCGTGACCTTCTTCTCGTACAGGCCATCATCCCTGCGGTACATCGTCTGCTTTGGCGGCTTTTTTGCGTTCAAACCGCACCAAGGGCAGTAGAGCCAATCATCCTGTAATTCCTTTTTGCACTTCTTACAGAGCATCCTTAAACTTCTCCTCCAATGCCTTCAATTCGGCTTCGGCTTCTGCGATGTCTACTACGAGTTTTTCACTTGTACTGTTCATTTCAGCTTCGGTGATTATGCCGGATTCGCAATAGGTTTTTAGTTTCCCTTGCATCACAACCAAGTCGTGCAATTTTCTCCTCGCATCCTCGACTGCCTTTACCTTTGCCTCCTTCTCTCTTTGCATATTTCTTTGCGCTTTCTCCTCTTCAAGGTTGGCTACAAACTTTACCTTGCTTTTGACTGTAATGCTGATGATTTTACAAACAGAAAAGATGATTGAAATCCCCGCGAAGGCTGCTACCCCCATCATCATGTCGTATGCTATTCCGCTTTTTGCGACAAAGACCATAATGCTAAAGCTGACAACGAGACCGATAACAGAAATGCCGATCAACTTCAGATTACCCTTTACAGTCTTTGCTGTTGTAACCCCGGAAGAACCTTTCTCGTACTCTTGGCTGTTCCCCTTTGCCTTTTCGTTTTCCATCATTGCTTTCTCCTCCTCTTATTATTAGCCGCCCTCGTTGCCGGGGGCGGTATTTTACTTAATTCTCTTTATTCCGGTTTTCGATAGTATGTACCAAGTACCTATAATCCTCTTTGTATTTCTCCAATTCATACTGGACTCGGCGGTAATCTTCCATAGCCTCCTCGTAGTAGTTGGATACCCTGATATTACTTATAACCCACAGCATCCCAATGACGAATGCGATAGTTATAAAGATAAGAGCCATGCTGTCAAGATGTTGTGCGCCTTAAAAAGCCGAATAACTCGCTTGCAATGCTGGCTGCCATGATCCCAAGTGCAATCTCGGCAACGATAGACTCGCGCATTATGACAATGCAAAGCACAACACAAACAACCGCACAAATAAAACTGATTTTATCTGTTACCCATTCTCCAAGGCTCCCTAACAATGTTACAGCAGCGCATAAATAGAATATTGTCGCACTCCATCCGCAGAAAAATGCTGCTATCCCAACGGCGGGAATTGCCACAAGCAGGAGAAGTGATACCAAAGGAATTCCATGGTTTCGGTTCATATGTAACATCCCCTTCTATTGTACACCTAACGGTGTATGATTATATTTGAAAGAACATCTTTGCGAATTTATATCATCTCCTCATAACACCATTCGCAATATAGCTTTCCTGTATCATCGTCACAGTAGGCGATATCATCTGCGTAATACCATTCATCGCACCCATCGCAACAGAAAAGTGCATCGTATCGGCAGTTCTCACAAACATTGAGTTCTTCATCGACTACATAGACAGACGAATCCGCCTCATTCTCTCCGCAGATATCGCACACCCTTGTATTTCCCAAAAACGAGAAATAGGATAATAGAAGAATTCCAGCGAGGATGACACCGCCAATAATAGCCCCATTGTCTTTCAAATTTTGGTCATCTCCTCTATCAGTCCTTTTTATTGTACTTTCAATTCGGTACGATTATATTTGGAAAGAACATCTGTTCTTAATCCCGAATTAAACCGTAGTTCAGGTTATTTGCATCGATCAGGACGAGGTATAAAATCATCATCGCCAGCAGGACAAAAATAACTGCGAAGAGTGTTTTGGACAGCTTCCGGCGCTGGCGCACCTGCTCTTTCAGAACCTCTATCATTTCTTCGTTGTTCTGGCTGTCTGTTTTGTTATAGACTTCCTTAACAAAATGCTTGTCGAGAGATATGTGCAGCGCTTGGCAGATGGAAGCAACGAGAAAAAGGCTCGGATTCTTGGTCGGCTCCGAAAGCAGCCGGGAGATCGTCCTCTCAACCGTCCCGGCATTGTCGGCCAAATCCTTGTGGGTCATTCCATGCTCCTGCCGTTTTGTGGCTACCTCCAATAAAAAGTTATCCCAATTCCTTTCTTCGTCTGAATTCACAAACTCATCTCCTGTTTTTTGTTACCGGACACTTTCGCCCGAAGAACATGACAGTTTTTGCGCCGAAACCGCAACATTTGTCAGTACATATTGGCAATGCAATTTGTTACAATTGAATTGTACCAAATACCTACTGAATTTGGAAGGATTTTTATTTGACAATAATCGACAAAAGAGGAGGAACACCAATGGATTGGAACACGGCGTTAGAGCAGCTTATTTTACAAATGACACCTGAACAATGCGAAAGAGCTATTTCTCTAATATCAGAGAAATGGCCTTATATACTTTCTCGGCTTTCTCCGGAGAAAGAGTCCGGGAAAGCTCCATAAGTTTTCTGTTCGCAGGATGCAGCTCACCTTCGGTGGGCTGTTTTTCTTTACCCAAAAGCTCGTCAACGGTGATGCCGAAGTAATCCGATATCTTTTTCAGAACATCAACTGTCGGTACCGTGTTTGGGTTCGCCTTCCATTTAGAAACCAAAGACTTGCTGAACCCTGCATCAATAGCCGCTTTGGACGGTGCTATCTTCTTCCTCTTACAGAGGTTGATGAAGTTATCGTAAAGCATTTCTAAAAATCACCCCTGCTATTTGTGCATAACGCAGAAGTTCACACCATTCAACGAAACAGGCTTGACAGGTTGAATGCAAAGAACTACAATAGGGGTATAAGGTTGAACGGCGTGAACATTTGCAACTTCTATTTTCCCCAAATTTAGAATACCACAAAGGTTCTCATTTTTCAACCAAAACGTAACGGAAGGAGGAAATTTTGGATGCCTGCACAATGGACAGGTGAACTGGTAGGCAAAATGCACATTTACGGCGTTTCCTACCGAGAACTTGCCGACAGAATTGGATGCTCGAACAAGTGGTTGAGCATGGTCATCCATGGCCACAGAAACCCAAAGGGAGCAGAACAGCGGTTCATGGCTGCGCTGGACGAGCTTATAAAGGAAAAGGAGGAGGGATAATGCCGAGAGAAAAGGAGAGCTACCGGGACAACCTCGAAGCAGTCATGACGAGGTTTCCGGGCAAAGAGGTACTCACATTAAGTGATGTACTGCAGTACACAGGGATGGGCTACCGACAACTGATGAGCAGCGACATCCCGTTAAAGAGAACAAGCAAACGAGGCAACTACTTCATTTCGGCAGCAAGCCTCGCAAGATGGTTAAGTTAAGGAGGATAATATGAATTTCACCCACAACACTTTCATTCAATGGTTCAACGCAGCCGAGGTCAAGCCCTCGAAGGACGGAAACTACCTGTGCATGACGACCCCCGGCCGCATCACGGTTCTGCGCTATGGGGCAAAGCATCAGCTTTTCAATGTCACAGAGGACTGCACCGACTATGCAATCAATGTTATTTGGTGGACTCCAATCCCCGAACTGCCCTATAAGGAGGACGAAAATGAAGCGTAAAGAAGTGATCGAGTTTCTCAAGGAAGCCCTGTATATGCTCATGGCCTTGGCCAGCATGGTCGGCTGGGTGGTCATCCTAATGGGGGTGTGTCCTGGATGACACAGAACGAGCGCATCGAAGCCATCAGGAGCGTTTTCCCCGGCTACTCGAAGCCCCTCGACAGTATGTGCAAGCGCCCCGAATACTACGGTGTTAAGCGGACACCGGAAGCGCAGGCGCTGATATCGAAGAAGCGGCCAAAGCGGGATGTGTACAACCTCCATGTCTGCGTTCCAAACGGTTTCGTGGACATGGTGGAATTCCGCAGGCAGCTCATCGAGATGGGCTACGGGAACTTTTCCAACTGGGTGTTGCGCTGCATCCGCCGCCAGCAGGAGGAGTACAAAAAAAGAAAGGCCCCCGTCAGAGACGGAGACCTAACCACCACCACAACTATACAGGATTAAAGGAGGAATGTCAAGTGCTGGTGTACAAGGGCACCGACAAGGACATGAAATGCCAAGGCTTCCAGTATGAACTCGGCAAAGAGTATGAGGAGCAGGAAGCAAAATTGTGCGAGAAGGGATTCCATGGCTGCGAATATCCTCTTGATGTGTTTGGCTATTATTCCCCTGAAGGCAATCGGTTTTTCGTGGCCAATCTCGATGGCGTGACGGACGAAAAAGAAGACGACAGCAAGCGAGCCGGAACGAAAATAAAGCTACTGGCGGAAATCGGCTCCTCCGGGCTTGCAAAAGCAGCGGTAGAGCATATAAAAAAGCGTGCCGAGGAATCGGATGACGAAACAGGCAACTGGAGCGTGGCGACCAACGAGTGCAACTATAGCGCTGTCACCAACGGTGACCACTACAGCGCAGCAACCAGCAGAGGCCACCACAGCGCAGCCACTAGCACAGGCTGCCGCAGTACAGCAACCAGCATAGGCGCCTACAGTGCAGCAACAACTACCGGCGACTGTAGCGCTGCAACCAACAACGGGTACGGTAGCACGGCTACAAACACAAACAACTTTAGCGTATCGGCTAACACCGGCGACTGCAGCGCAGCCACATCCACCGGCTGCTTTAGCACAGCTACAACCACAGGAACCAGTAGCGCAGCGGTCAACACAGGCTTCCGTAGCGCAGCCGCCTCCGGCGGCTCCTATAGCGTAGCGGCAAGCACAGGCGACCGTAGCGTAGCCACAAGCACAGGCAGCAGTAGCGTAGCCATAAACACAGGCCACCATAGCGAAGCTACCGCTGCTGGGCCGGATTCCATTGCGGTCGTAACCGGCAATTGTGGGAAGGCATCCGGCTCCACTGGCTGCTGGCTGGTCCTTACCGAAAGAGGCCATTGGACTGGCGATGTATACCCTGTTAAAGATGTCCGTTTGGTCAAGGTGGACGGAGAGACCATAAAGCCCGGTGTGTTTTATAGGCTTGTGGATGGAGAGGTGATTGAGGCATGACCCCGATACCTTATGTGCCGGATGCCATCTGGCCGGACGACTACATGGACTGGGTGCATCGGTACTGCCCCGTCTGCAAAGCAGAAATCCACAGCGACATCTATGTACGCAAGCTGGATGATGAGATCATTGCCTGTGACCAATGCATCGATGACCACATCGAAGAATACCTCGATGAGTACGAAGCAGGTGAGATCAAGAAGATTGACGCGTACCTTGATGGGGACAAGTATTTCGAAGAAGCAGAACGGTATATACGACCGTATTGAAAAGGAGGATTTTAATGACCAAATTCAGGCCGCTTCGGGCGGATGAAGTAGAACTCCGTGTAGACCGATACACAAGCAGAGGCGCTGTACTCCTGTGCTACAAAGATGCACGATGCGATATGCGCATTTTGGACGAGACGGTAGGAGCCGAGAACTGGCAGCGTGAACATTACGAATGCAAAGGGAACCTTTTCTGCCGTGTCGGGATAAGAACGGCTGACGGATGGACATGGAAGGCCGATTGCGGAACAGAAAGCTACACCGAAAAGGAAAAGGGCGAAAGCTCCGATAGTTTCAAGAGGGCTTGTTTTAACTGGGGAATTGGCCGGGAACTTTACACGAGGATAAATATCATCATCCCCATGAAGACCCAAAAGAATGAGTACGGAAAGTTTGAACCAGCAGACAGCAATGACAAGTGGGCTAAATTTACCGTAGCGGAAATGGAGGTAACCGGCGAGCGCATCACCTACCTGACGGTCGCAGACAAAAACGGCAACATCGTATTCAGCTTTGGCCAGCCGGGAGATGTCGGAGATGATATCACGGAAACCTGCGCTGACTGCGGTAAACCTATCGTCCCAATCACCAAAAGAGACGGATCTACATGGTATGTGCGGGAGATTGTCCCATACACCGAGAAAATGTTCGGACGGCATTTGTGCGGTCCGTGTATGAAAGCCGCAAAGGAGGACGAAAAGAGGAATGAAAACAAGGATCCGGTTTGATTCTGCCGACTGGACAAGAGACCGGAACGGCTACGGCATCACCCTGTATACCAAAGATGCCGCAGCCGCCCAGGCTTTCCTTGATGAGATGAAGCCAGGCAAGATGTACGCCGCCGAACTAAAGGAGCACCACGAGCGCAGGAGCCTTTCGGCCAACTCGTACCTGTGGGCACTCCTTGATGATCTGGCCTTTACCCTCTCCACCCAGGCGGCCCCGCTGACCAAGGAGGAGCTGTACCGGAAGTACATTAAGGAGGTCGGCATCTGGAAGGATGTGCACAATATCGAGCCGGAAGCCGCCAAGACCGTACGGACAGCGTGGGAAATGCTCGGTACTGGCTGGGTAACGGAACAGGTAGACTACGAGCCAGACGGTGACCATCTGGTGATCCGGCTGTACTACGGCAGCAGCACCTACAACACCAAACAGATGTCCCGGCTGCTGGATGCCGTCATCGCAGACTGCAAAGAGCAAGGGATAGATGTTGCCACTCCGGCCGAGCTGGCCTTGCTAAAGGAGGAATGGGGCAAATGAAAAACGAATGGGGCGCAGAGCTTGACCGAAACGGATACGCTCCGAGCATCGTACAGGCCGACACATCCAAGTGCTTTTTGTGCCAGCGCTCCGGCGTAAAGCTCGACCGGCACGAAATCTTCGGCAACGCCATGCGGAGCAAAAGCAAGCGCATGGGCCTTTGGGTGTCCCTGTGCCACACGCCGTGCCACCTGACACACGCACACAGCTGTGCCGAGGTGATGGACTGGCTGCACCGGCTGGGCGAGCAAGCCTGTATCGACAACTACGATTTCACAATCCCGATGTTCCGGGAGGAATTTTACACGAACTATTTGGAGGAAACAGAATGCTGAACAAAGCAATCCTTAATGGGCGTCTGACCAAGGCTCCCGAACTGAAGCAGACCAACAGCGGCAAGAGCGTGTGCGGCTTTACCATCGCCGTAGACCGCAACCGTGACCGAGAAAAGACTGACTTCGTCCCCATCGTAGCATGGGGCAAAACTGCCGAATTCGTAAACCAGTGGTTCGGCAAGGGCGATCTTATCACCATTGTGGGCCGCATCGAAGTTCGCAACTATGAGGACAAGAACGGCAATAAGCGCACCGCCACCGAGGTTATCGCAGAGGAAGCTCTTTTCGGCGGCAGCAAACCTACCGGAAAGGCAGAGGAAAAGGCCGCAGAGAGCGAGCAGGGCGGATATGAAGAAGTCGAGGGCGAGAACGATCTCCCTTTTAATTGAGGGTTACGCTTCCCAGTAAAAAGCGACAGGAGGACAACCCATGAAGTACCTTAAAGTCTTTACAGACTTTGCAGATGCCATGGAGGAACTCGGAGATGCGGAGAGAGGGCGGCTGTTCACGGCTATGCTGAAATATGCAGAGACGGGCGCAGCCCCCGATTTCCGGGGAAACGAGCGTTTTATATGGCCGGTAGCAAAGTTGCAAATAGACCGGATGGCTGCTGAATGCGAAGGAAGAGCCAAAACAAGCAGGGAAAACGGTTCCAAGGGCGGTAGGCCGAAGAAAACCCAAGGTAACCCAAAAAACCCAGCGGGTTTTTCTAAAACCCAGAAAAGCCAAGACAAAGACAATGACAAAGACAAAGACAAAGAAAATATTCCCTCCGGGAATAATACCCCCCCTACCCCCCCAAGGGGGCGTGTGGATGTCCCGGAAGCCTTGATGGAGAACTGGAACGGCTTTTGTGAGATGCGCAAGAAAATCAAAAAGCCCCTCACTGATCGGGCCGCAAAGATGATCCTGAATGAGCTGGAACGGCTGGCACCGGGGGACAACCACACCAAGGGACTTATTCTCGATCAGAGCGTTAAGCGCTGCTGGCAGGATGTTTACCCGTTGAAAGGCGAAAAGTCTGCTGGTGGGACCGACAATGTATTTTTGCAGATGCTGCAGGAGGAGGGACAACATGAACCGTACTGAAACATTGGCTGTTATGTCCATCCTCAAGGCCGCTTATCCAGCGTACTACCGGGACATGAAGCGGCAGGATGCCGAAGCGGTGGTAAATCTGTGGGCGGAGATGCTTGCAGACTACCCTGCGAACTTGGTTGCGGCGGCAGTTAAGTCCCACATTGCCAGTGATCGCAAGGGGTTCCCTCCACACATTGGGGCTATCATAGCCGCTATTGGGGAGATCAGCAGACCGGCGGAACTCTCCGAGGGGGAAGCATGGGCGCTGATTGCGAAGGCCCTGCGGAACAGCGGCTACAACAGCGAGAAAGAGTTTGCAGCCCTGCCGGAGACCCTGCAACGGTTGGTAGGACACCCCTCCCAGCTGCGGGAATGGGCCAGCATGGACACCGGGACAGTGCAGAGCGTGGTGCAGTCCAACTTTATGCGCAGCTACCGGGCAAGGCAGGAGAGCGAGCGCAAAATGCAAGCCCTGCCTGCGGATATCCGGGCGAAGCTGGCAGGGATGGCCGAGGTAAAGAAGCTTCCCAGCTATGACATAGCGCTGGCGGAGCGGATGATGGAGGAGAATGCATGAGTGACAAGGTTGATATTGCCGTAAGGCGATTACAGGAAGCGGCAGAAATGTCGCAGATGTTATACGAAAAACCGCTTGTTATTACATACAGCGGAGGGAAGGATAGCGACACGGTGTTGAAGTTGGCGCAGATTGCGAAAATCCCGTTTGAGGTGCTGCACAGCCATACGACTGTTGACGCTCCAGAAACTGTTTACCATGTTCGGAAAACATTTCGGGAGTTGGAACTCGCAGACATCAAATGCGACATTGACTATCATGTTCGCCCGGACGGGACAAGGACGACAATGTGGAACCTAATCCCGAAAAAGCTGATGCCACCTACGAGAATCGTAAGATACTGCTGCGCTGAACTCAAGGAGGGGGGCGGAAAGGACCGGTTTATCGTTACTGGAGTAAGGTGGGATGAAAGTAACGCACGGAAAAAGAACCGTGGGATATTGGAGGTCATAGCAAGCAAACGGGAAAATAAGATTGTTTTGTCAAATGACAATGATGAGGATCGTAGGCTTTTCGAAACCTGCCAAATGAAAGGGAAGCGTGTCGTTAACCCTATCGTTGATTGGACAACAAGAGATGTTTTGGATTTTTGCTCGGAGAACAAGGTGAGCCTTTGCCCTCTGTACGCCAATGGGTGGAGACGGGTCGGTTGTGTCGGATGCCCGATGACTGGAACATCAATGAGATATAAAGAGTTTGCTCAATATCCGACATACAAAAAAGCCTACATCGCAGCATTTGACAGGATGATCGAGGAGCGAAATCGGCGAGGGAAAATGGAGGGAAAAATGAGGTTTGGGTATACCGGCAACGATGTATTCCACTGGTGGATGGAGGACGGCATACTTCCAGGGCAAACCGTCCTGCCGGGATTTGAGGAGGACGCGTGAAAATCACTATCCCAGAAATCCCACCATCGCTGAACAAGTACGCTGGTCGGGCAAATACCTGGGACTACCGAGCGGAAAAGCAGCGCTGGCTGCAGCTGTTTGTTGCATACTGCCCCAAGTGCAAACCAATGGGCAAGGCCATAGTGACCATCACTTACTACTTCCCCACCCGGCACCGACATGACCCGGATAACTACAACGGCAAGATGCTGATGGACGGGCTGGTACACCGGGGAGTAATCGCCGATGATAGCTTTGACCATGTGGAATTAAGACTTCGGGGAGAGTATGACAGACAAAATCCGAGGACGGAAATAACAATCGAGGAGGTTTTGGAGTGATAGCAGAAGATGCGAAAAAAGAGAAAGACCACATGACCCCGCGTGAGAGAGCGGAATTCACCCGGCGGTGGAACGCTGCTGTGGAGAGAATCAGAAAAGCGACAGGAGGTGGAGAGGATGCCGTCAGCGGAGAGGATTGCGCTAGTTGAAAGACTGGTGCGGGAAAACAAGTCGAACAAGGAAATCGCAGAAATATTGGGCATCAAGCAAAGCTCCGTCCGCTCTACCATCGTAAAGTGCGGAGTAGAGCGTGACAAGAACAAACCGTGCAAGATTTGCGGTAAGCCTGTAGGGACGGCAAACCCGAAGGCGATGTATTGCAAGGAATGCGGGCGCAGGATGAAATCGGAGTACGCAAGGAAAAGCGCACAAAGGAATATGGTCGAGGTGACCTGCGGATACTGCGGGAAGAAGTTTTTGGGGCATGAATCGTCGAAGTTTTGTTCCAAGCTGTGCTACCAAAAGGCCGTGTCCGAGGGCAAGTACAACAAGGTGGAGAACCGCATCAGGCGGAAGCCGGGGAAAATCGACATCGAGATCCGCATCTGCGGGAAGACAAACGACCGCATGGAGAATGTAGACTACTACGATGCCAGAGAGATATGGCGCAAGGGCTGGCTTGGCCGTGGCTACGCTGCGCTGGTGACCGTGGACGGCAAGCTGCTCGACACGATACCAAAAGTGACAAAATTTTTCGGCTTTAGGGGGGAAGGGTATTGAAACATTGGCTTGCTGTAATCCTGATCGTTGTGTTTGCAGGGCTGCTGCTGTGGTATATGGGGTGGGAGTACATATCGGCACAACAGGAAATGAAACAGGCGGAGGTGACAGCAGAAGAAGCTGCGGAGCGGGAACAAGCCGCCTACTACAAAGGCTGGCAAGACGGGAAGAATTATTATCTTGATAATTTTGGAGGTGCTGAATGGACGCAGTAAAATTTTTTGAGGAGTATAAAAGAATGTGCGATAGCATTGGCTCTTGTGATTCGTGCCCTGCGAGTGGACAATGCTTGTATGATGATACGATTCTAAACTATGCTGGTGTTGTTGCCATTACAGAGAAATGGTCGAAGGAGCACCCACGCAAGACAAGGCAGGACGTGTTTCTGGAACAGTGGCCTGAAGCGGAAATTGATAAAAGTGGGTGTTTGATGCTATGCCCGCTGACCGTTTCTGCTGAACACCGGGACAGACACGGGGAGTGTACAAAACTTGTGTGTTCTGGCTGCCGTCGTAAGTTCTGGATGCAGGAGGTAGAGGACGAAAACAAAATAGAATGTCGGCAATGCAAGTATCTTATGTTTTCCGACTGTTATGGAGAGTGTTCCAAGGGGAACATCTCCGGGGTCGTCCAACCGCATTTTTCCTGCGGTAAAGGCGTGATTAGAAACGACACTTTGTCGGTAAAGGAGGGATAACATGGATGCGCTGAAATTTATCAAGGAAGCAAAGAGAATGTGCCAAAGCTATGAGGAGTGTGAAGCCTGCCCGGCTAATGCCGATGGATTTGATGATTGCCGCATTGACTCTATGCATAATATTGACGCGGAGAACGCTGTGAATATCGTGGAAAAGTGGGCGAAGGAACACCCAGAAAAAACACGACAGGATGTATTTTTGGAACAATATCCGAGAGCTAACTTGTTAGGCAACGGAGTTATAGATATATGCCCAAAAGCGATTGAAAAATACTATGCCCCAAGTGCAGGGTGCTATGATACAGATTGTTACGATTGCAAAACAAAATGGTGGATGCAGGAGGTAGAGAAATGAAAGGGATTGTAATCACCACAAAGAACGAGATGCGGGTGCAGGAGTTTTCCAAGCCCGTACACAAGAGCATCGGTGATGCCGTGGGAGGATGGATTGAGGTCGTCCACCCGAAGCGACTGGAATACCCATATTGCATGGTGGTAAACGAAGAAGGAGTTCTTCGCAAGCTCCCGATAAACTCCTTCGGCAGTTTTCTTTATGGGACTGATACACACGGATGGCCTATTGCTGGGGATGCCGTCTTGATGAAAGAAGGCTATAACAGCGATGGGAAGCTTGATATATTAGGGCTTGACGAACAGGATATTAAGTACCTGTGCGATATGGTGTCCACCGTGAGCAGCGGGGATATTAAACTGGAACAGGAGGCAGAGTGATGGAACGACTAACGAATGAAGAGGTCAGAGTGGACGAGAGCATAGACCGGTATCTCGGCCCGCGCTCCGTCCTTGAATGCATGAAGCCGAAGCTGCTTGACCTGGTTCTGAACGGTCCGGTGCTGAACAGCGTATCGAAGGCTGCACTGCGGCAAATCATTCGGCAGCTCTACAGCGCGCTCGCCGCCTACGAGGACACGGGGCTGACGCCGAAAGAGGCAAAACGAATGTCTAATATCCTGATGGATGTTGGAATTGATTACAATTGCAGTTGGGAATATGTGAAAAACTGGCTGCTGGACGACCGCCTGCGCGAGCTGGCCGAGGCTGACAAGGACGGCCGGCTGGTGGTGCTGCCGGAAGGAGGAGAAAACGATGGCTGAATACATTGAGCGTAGTGTGGCGATTGCAAAGTTGACCGCCTTGGAAGTAACCGAACCAAACGCTACAATGGCAGATGCAAAACGAGTGCTGGCAGATATTCCTGCTGCCGATGTAGCATATGTTGTACGGTGTAAGGACTGCAAATATTTTGCAAATGCAACCGTCAATTCTAATGGCTTCTTGATTTGTCATGCTACAGGTATGGAGATTGCGCCGGAGGATTTTTGCAGCTATGGTGAGAGAAAAGAAGGTGCTGACAATGGCTGAATACATAGACAAAGCGCTGCTAAAAGAACTGCTTGAGAGGTACGGATGCGACAAGGATTTGCTTGGCATAGTCGATTGCATCCCTACTGATGAGGATGTCATGCGAGTAGTACGGTGCAGGGATTGCGTATATGAGCAAAACTGTACGCTGCCGGGGGTTCCGGTGGTCAGATGCAAAGACTGCAAATATTTCGACTCCGGCGATAACGTGGTGGATAAATGGGAATATTGTAAGAAAAACTGCATCGATGTTTCGGAGGAATGGTTTTGTAAATCAGGAATTAGGAAGGAGAACAAAGTGGAATGAAAAGCGAAGACATTACAAAGCTGCCGTATGCACCATGGCTCGAAGATGCTATCAGGACACTGACCGAAAATAATGTTGAGGCGATCTGTATTGCCATAAAAAAGCCAGACGGATACACAATGACGGGCTACTGGAACTCGGACACCCAAGACAAAGCGATGTTTGCGAGCGCCATACAAAGCGATATTACATTGGAAATTATGGAGCAAAACGCAGATGCCATTAAACGGGCGATGGAGGAGGGAGATGAATGACAGACTACAAAAAGGCTTGCAAGTGGGAACTTGGCAAGTATTACGAAAAGCTCATGGCCATCGACAGCCTGCAGGACGAGATCGATATGCTGACCGCCAGAATGGAGGGCATCAGGTCACCAAAAATGGATGCCACACCTGTACAGGGCGGCAGCTCGACTGCCGAGGAACGCATCATCAACGCCATCTGCAATAGGAAGAACCTAACCGTCAATCACGAGCTGGTTAAGTGGCAAGTGCGGCAGATGGACCGTGGCTTATCAATCCTGACCGACCAGCAGCGCAGGATACTTGAGGTGGCTGTCATGCGGCGGGAGTACAATGCAATCGATAGATTGTGTGACGAGCTGCACATCAGCAGGTCGGAGCTGTACCGCAGGATGGACGAGGCCATCAAGAGATACACCATTTGCCGATACGGTGTGACAGAGCTGTAAATCTTGGGACAAATGCGGGACAAAATTACGGCTAACATAGTATATAATATATAATGGGCGAAGCCCATACAGCAACGCCGGGCCCCTAATCCCGGCAATCTGCTCCCGTAGCTCAATGGTAGAGCGGCTGATTTGTAATCAGCTGGCTGTGGGTTCAAATCCTACCGGGTGCTCCATTCTCTCCTTTTGACAAACCTCCTTGACAAAAACTTTCCCCGCAGTTTTGGCTTCGGCGTTTTACATGGGGACACAAAAAAGAGCAAGCATTTCTGCCTGCTCTTTTTTGTTTAGCGTAGCTGCTCCGGCGTTGGCATCAGCCCAAGGAGCTGCTGCATCATGACACGGGTCGATGCAGCACATGGGTTTTTCCCGCTGCCCCATCGTTCCATGGTGCTGTAGGG